>Ga0080064_1006041_pt1 | contig 13466 bp, 12 predicted proteins | sample Subgrocontami54m_FD_69260 | JGI IMG/M metagenome (GOLD analysis project Ga0080064, IMG submission 69260) | Subsurface groundwater microbial communities from S. Glens Falls, New York, USA - GMW46 contaminated, 5.4 m (SPADES assembly) (version 2) ...
AGGCCCGCATCCTCACGTACTGCCTCGTACGCTCCGGTGCGGGCCTTCGTTCCGCCTTGCACCCGCCGCCTTCTCGACGGCCAGGGTTTCCAAGGTGTTATAAGCTTACCAACGGATTAGGGAAGCGGAGGGGCCCCGCTCCTCCGAGCGCTCGCCGATGGGCCTCTGCCTCTCTGCTCCACGCAGCTAATGGTTGAATCAATTCATGCACGCAATTTCAGTGTCGGACGGCTCCCTTTCTTCGGAGCAGGCCCCCTCCGCTTATCTTCGCCAGAGCTTCTACAGCCCAAAACCTTGGTTGACAATTCAGCGGGCCCAAGATAAATTAAAACACTTTTCTGTTAGAGCACTTCTAGTAATTTGAATTCTTGCATTGGAGGCGGAATGGCACGAAGGGAAAAGTCCAATTACTTGATCCAGTCGGTCTCGCATGCCCTCGATGTCCTGGAGCAGTTTCAGGCGGGGCCGGAGGAGATCGGCGTCACGGATTTGAGTAGAAGGTTGAAGCTCCACAAGAATAACATTTTTCGTCTCCTGGCCACCCTCGAGGCCCGCGGCTATATCCAGCAAAATCGAACTACCGAAAACTACCGATTGGGCTTAAGATGTCTCCAGCTGGGCCAAGCCTATCTTCGCCAGACCGGTTTTTTGCTTCCGGCCAAGTCCACGATGAGCGAGCTGGCGCGCGGGACCGGGGAAAGCGTCTTCGTGGCTTTGAGGAAGGGGGCGGAGGTGGTGCCTTTGGATTTCGTGGAGTCGGGAAACGCCGTCCGGGTCGTTTCCTTTTTGGGCGCCACCTTCCCGCTCCACTGTACGGCCCCCGGCAAGGTCCATCTCGCGTTTGAGTCGGAAGAGGAGTTGGGAAACGGCCTGCCGGAGAACCTGACCCGTTACACGGACAAGACCATTGTGGACCGCGCCGCGCTTCTGAGCCAGATCCGGGAGATTCGAGGCACCGGTTTTGCCGTCGATCTGGGGGAATTCATGGAAGAGGTGCGCTGCGTCGCCGTCCCGGTGCGCGATTTCACCAACGCTCTGGTAGGGACCCTCTCGATAGCGGGACCTCTCCACCGTTTAACGCCGGAAAGAATTGAAAAAGAGATCGTCCCCATGCTTCTCTCAGGCGGGAATGATCTCTCCCGGCGGCTCGGTTATAGCGGATGAGCTTCTCAGCTCTCTAACCTTGAGAGGACCGTCCTTCAGTGGGCGAAGAACTCTCCAGTCTCAACGATGTTGACCGGGACGCCTTCTAAAGAACTCGGTAAGCTTTGCCGCAGGGAATCCGTTGCCTGTTTCACATAAATTTCAATAACGGGCTGTCCACCAATCCGGTCGGAAAGCCCGACGCCCACTCCGACCACTCCCGGGACGCCCAATAACCTACCCTCGTGTCGCTCCTTGACTCTAGTCACTGCGTCCACAGCAGCAGGGTCCGCTTGTCCCGGGAGTTGTACACTGGCAGCTTGAATCTCGCTCACCCGCCAGATTTTTTTTACCCGGGCAAACATCCTGCCCAATAGGCTTGCCGCGGGTGCAGATCCGACCAGGCTGACATCAGGATCAAATGCAGCTAAAACTGCGTTAATCGGGTTGGCAAGCGCTCTTGCGTCGCTCCCGGCAAAGAGAAGTCCTACAGCACGCGGCGCTGTCGTGACATCCTCGACCATCAAAGAGCCAGAATCACCTCCCGCGATGAAGGTCCCGGGAGTAACGGAGATTTGGTTGACAAACCTAGCAGTTTGACTTCCTGACCCGCATGTCTTGCTATACGTGACATCAACCGTCACATTAACAGCAGCGACGATTCCCGTGGTGAACCCCGTGGTTCGTCCACTTTTCTTCACAGCCATGCCCAGGATGGGCGCCACGGTCTCACTGCTGATTACTCCGATATCCAAGATGGAACCGTCAGAAGCGACTGCCCCGGGTCGTACCTGAGCAATAGCGGCATCGACCGCATTTGTAGGCACAGCACCCTTCCGTTTGAATTGAATTGGGACAAAGGCAGATAGGTCGGCTACGGCATCATTGGCATCCGTAGCGCAAACTGGCATTTGATCAATAAGCCCGGGCTGGATAATGGATTCTCCGAGAGCTGCCAGATTGGTCCTGGCAAGCACATGGTTATTGCTGAGAATATACTGGGCGCCCGCGGCTTGAACCAAGGCTCCCAGGGTGCCGCCACAACAGAAAGCCTTACTGCTATTTTTGATATTTCCGCCTGAAGTCCCAAGTGAAATCGGGAACGGCTGATCAATTCGGTGACCAGGACCCGAGTCGCTTCTAAGAGTGAGCGGAATAACGAGTAAGGCTGCCATGCCTACCACAATCTGTATTTGCCGAGAGAGATTCGCTCTTTGCATCGTTTTTGTCTCCATCGTAAAGTTAAAATGTGCCGTGAACAGCGAGGCGATTATAGCCCAGTCAAAGGGTCTGTCAACGAAAAAAGAAGACGGTTTGACTCAGTTCCTGTCATTCACTTCATCGCCCGCTCCACCAGCTCCATCACGTCCATCGCCTTGACTTTCTCTTCCATCCCTTTTGCCTTTAAACCGTCTTCCATCATGGTCATGCAGTAGGGGCACGAGACCGCGATGACGTCCGGGCCGGTCTCCAGGGCCTGCTCCACCCTCAAGGTATTGACCCGTTTGTCTTTCGGTTCCTCCATCCACATCCGCCCCCCTCCGGCGCCGCAGCACATGGCGTTATTCCGGCAGAGCTTCATCTCCTGCAGCTGGGCGCCGGAGATTTTCCCGATCAACTCCCGCGGGGCGTCGTAGATCTGGTTGTAGCGTCCGTAGTAGCAGGAGTCGTGGTAGGTCACCTTGCCGGGCAGCGCCTCGGCCAGGGTCACTTTTTTCTCCTGAATGAGCCGGTAGACCAGCTCCGCCGCGTGGGTGACCTCGTAATGACCTCCCAACTGGGGATACTCGTTCAGCAGGGTATTGAAGCAGTGGGGGCAGTTGGTGAGTATTTTTTTGACCCGGTATTTTTCCAGGAGTTCGATCAGGCTCCGCGCCATGGTCTGGAAGAGGTACTCGTTGCCGATTCTCCTCGCCGTCTCGCCGTTGCAGAGCTCCTCTTTTCCCAGGATGGCGAAATCCACGCCCGCCTTTTTCAGAATCCGGGCCAAGGCCTGGGTGGTTTTCTTGCTGCGCTCGTCCAGGGAGCCCGCGCATCCGACATAGTAGAGGTACTCCGCGCCGGGACGATCTTTCAGGCGGGGGACATCGAGCTTCTCCGCCCACGCGTCGCGGCTCTCCGGGCTCAAGCCCCAGGGGTTGCTTTGGGTCTCCAGTCCCTTGAAGGTGCGCTGCAGCTCCGGCGGAAAGCGGGACTCTTCCTGCACCAGATGGCGCCGCATGTCCACGATCTTGTCCACGTACTCAATCAGGACCGGGCAGGCCTCTTCACAGGCGCGGCAGGTCGTGCAGGCCCACAGGACTTCGTCGCGAATCAAAGAGTCTCCGACAATGTTTTCTCCCGATGGGCCGTTGGACTCGGTGTTCTTCCGCGCGAGCATCTCCTTTCCCTCCCTCGACTTTGCTCGGGGTGGTGAGTTTATCGAACCACGGCTATAGAGGTAATCGCGCAGATCGAGCAGGAGCTGGCGCGGCGCCAGCGCCTTCCCGCTCGCGGTGGCCGGACAGACGGCGGAACAACGGCCGCACTCCGTGCAGCTATACATGTCGAGGACCTGCTTCCAGGTGAACTGTTCGATGCGGGAAGTTCCGTAGCTCTCGCTATTTTCCAGATCCATCAGGCCGAGCGCGCCGGCCGGTTCCAGTTTACGAAAAAAAACATTGGGGATGGCCGTAATGATGTGGAAGTGCTTGGAGCGGGGCAGCAAGTTTAAAAAGGTAAGAATGACGGTGATATGGATCCACCATGAGAAGTCCCGGATCAGTCCGGAGAATCCGGGATCCAGCCCGGCTAGAAGAGAGCCGACGCCCCGGCTCACCCAGGCCCATTTTTTCTCGCTCAGGGTCAGGGGATCGAACTGGGTGGCGAACCGGCCTCCATCGTAGAGAAAATCCGTCACCATCAAAGTGAGAATAAATACGAGAATGACCAGGGCCTCCCAATGCGGCTGATGCGCCAGTCTGTTTTCAGCCGGCTTGAAGCCGAAGAGACGGGGAGGGTGGGAGAGGAGCCAGCGATAGAGGGCGATAAGGACGGCGACCACGACGGCGCTCTCCACGATGTCCTTGAGCAGGAGATAAGGGCCCCCCAAGCCGTCCGGGTGAAGGCCGGGAAGATGAAAATGAGGATTGTAACCTTGCCCGAACATTGTGAGAGAGCGCGCGCCCACGATCATAAAGCCCCAGAAGATGGCGAAGTGCATGAGCCCCGCGGGCTGCTCGCCTTGGAGAAACTTTTTTTGGCCGAAGGCGTAGACCAGGACTCCACGAATCCTCTCGCCGATCCGGTCGAAGCGCGGCTCGCTCCTGGCTATCTTCAAGAGGAGGAAACGGCGATAGAGGGTGAAGCTGAAGAGGCCCAGGGCGGCGACCAGGAGCAAAGTGAAAAGAATGGGCGTGATCATGCGGGCATCAGCGTATTTGCCATATGCCATATGTCATAATAGAGTTATTTTCAAGGAGAAGATGAGATGAGCGGGTCTCACCGGTTCTACCAAGCTTCACACAGAGAGAAGACCGCGGAGTCGAAAGCAACGATGGCCATTTTCAAATTCCTGGTGTTTGCGTTTTTAGGGTTTTTTCTTTTCCTGCCGAATCCATCCGCCCGCTCGGGCGCTCTCTTACGACCCGATCCTTACGCCGGAATTCCCCAGGAAGTCCTTGTCTACGAGGTCCGCTCCAATTTCTCTCATATCAAGATCCGGGATTGGGGTTCGCAGCGGACCCTCTATTTCGTCCGCGATTCCGGAGAGGAGGCGGTCGAGACCTCGATGGATCTCCGCGCTCCTCATCTTTTGCAGGTCGCCTATACCCGAACGATGTTTGCCGGTTTGCTCCTCAAGCCGCAGCAGAAAAACTGCCTCATCGTGGGATTGGGGGGTGGGGCCATGGTCCAATTCCTGAATCACTTTTTTCCCGAGATCCGGGTCGATGCGGTGGAGATCGACCCGGTTATGGTCGGGATCGCGCGCGATTATTTCGGGACGAAGCCGGGACCGCGGGCGCGCATCTTTACCGAGGACGCTTTCGACTATTTGAAGCGGACCACGAATCGATACGACGCGATCTACATGGACGCGTTCCTGAAGCCCGGCGACGCGACCGACCTGACCGGAGTTCCCCGAAACTTGAAGACGGTCGCTTTTTTAAAAAGCCTGCACGGGAAGTTGCGGGAAGGCGGCGCGGTGGTCTTCAATCTGAACGAGAATATGGAGACTCAGGCCGATATCCGCAGCATCCAGTCGGCTTTCCCGTCGGTCTACATTTTCGGAGTCTCTGGCTCAGGGAATACTGTGGTTGTCGGCTCTCTGGCGCGGAGTAGGGTGACGGGCGCGGAGCTGCGAAAGCGGGGCGAGGCGCTGGACCGAAAGCGGAACCACGGCTTCTCCTTCCGCGGCCTGGTCGATCAGTTGAGCGGCCGTTTATGAAATCCGTGCCGGCAAAGATCGCGCGGTCGGCGCTTCTCGTCGGCGCGCTTTTGGCGATGGCGCGTGAGGTGGAAGCAGCCTCGGCAGTCGACGGTCCAAGGGTCTGGCGCGATCTGGAGCAGATTGTGGGATTGGGTCCTCGGCCGTCGGGATCGCCCCAGCTGGAGCGGACGCGCCGGTACATTATCGAAGAGCTCAAAAAAGCCGGGGTCAAAACGCGAGTGCAATCCTTCACCGCGAAGACCCCGCTCGGCCCCATCGCCATGTCGAACGTGATCGGGGAAATTCCGGGGAAGAGCTCCGACGTGATCCTCATCGGCGGTCATTACGACACGAAATACTTTCCCGCGTTTCGTTTTGTCGGCGCCAACGATGGAGGGTCGAGCGCGGCCCTGCTGATCGAGTTGGGCCGAAAGCTGGCCGCTCGATCCGGAGAGTATACGGTCTGGATCGTCTTTTTCGACGGGGAAGAAGAGAGAAGCCCCGATTCCAATCGCGGGGCCTCCTACGGATCCAAGTTCATGGTTGCCCAAATGGCGAAGGGCCGGGATCTAGGCCGTCTCCGGGCGGCGATGGTGATCGATATGATCGGCGATCGCGACCTGGGCATCCTCCGGGACGCCAGCTCGACCACATGGCTCACGGACATTCTATGGAAAAGCGCCAACCGGTTGGGTCATGGCTCGCATTTCCTGGAAGAGGCCGTTCCGATGGAAGATGATCACGCGCCGTTTCTCCGGGCCGGAGTCCCCACCACTCTCCTGATCGATTACGAGTATGGAAAGCCGGCGGAAGGACGCCAGTTCTGGCATTCACCCGACGACACCCTGGATAAGCTCTCGCCCAAGAGTCTCGAAACGGTGGGAGAGGTGATCCTGGAGGCTCTCCCGGCGATTGAGTTGGAGCTCAATCGCAGAAAGCCAAAAAGCGCACGCCAGTGAGCTCGTCTCTGGACCCAAAAACTTAGATCTCGGAGAAGAAGTAGGGCCTGAGAACCTTGAGCCGCTCCTCGTAGGAATCGGGATAAAGGAACCAGAGCGTCGCGGACAGGCTGCTCAGGAGAGAGTTGCCGTCCTGGGGCGTGAAGCACATGCCGATCACTTCACGGTCTCCCTTCCGCATCAAGGTATGTGATGCGATGACGGTCTGGTTGAGGATGCGGCCGAAGATCCCGTGATCCCTGCCGAAGGAAAACACCGCCGCCGCGGATTTCTTATTGGTGAGGGCGATTCTACCGTTGCCTTGGAATCTGCGCATCACCTCTTCCATCTCCACGCTACGGCGCAGCTTCAGGTTGAAATAGATCGTGTGCATATACTGAGTGTTCAATTTAAGAGCCGACGAGTGGATGTCCAAGTCCAGCCCCAAAGTGTTGAAAAGGTAGTGGGCATCCCGGGCCTGATGGGTGCCGAAGCGGGGATCCTCGTGTTTTGCCACCTCCGGCGCGGGAATGAAATCGCCCTCCTGGCTCAGGTCGTTGGCCCGCCGCATGCAGACAAAATGGCCTTCCTCCAGGTTGTTTTCCTTCTCAGGTCCCAGGGCCACGGTATCGATGAGGACCGCTAGATTGTGGGTGTTGCAGCTGACCACGTGGATGAACTGGTCCTCTTTGCGGTTGAGCGCCTTGTCGTTGATCCCCCGGGCGTACATCTTGCCGAAGCCGAATTCGCTTCCTTGCGCGATAAAGCCCCGGCCGTTGTTCGCGTAGCGCTGGTAGAGTTTCTCCTTGTTCTCGTTTCCCACCGGAGTGCAATCGATGACCACATGGGCCCTTTCAACGGCCTCTTCCGTCTCGTAATGGGGCTCCATGCCCATCTGCTTGAAGCGTTCCCAACAGTCCTTATCCACACAGAGCTTGGCGCCTTTTTTTCCGAGCGCGATGACTTTAGACCGGTCGGTCAGGAGCGGGGTGCGTTTGTGGAAGGTCACCTCGTCAATGCCAAAAGCTTCCCGGAAGGTGGCCAGGATGCCGATCAGGGGCTCGCCGATGGTTCCCGTGCCGACGACATGGACGACTTTTTTCTCCATAGATTGACCTCTGGAGCGAATGGCCGCTCCGGCAGTGATTCGTTTCAGGTCGCCTTATACTATACTTTTTTTGCCAGCGAAAGAGGGTTTCTCCCGGGTTCTTCAATAGGGGACTTTATTGTGATAAAAAATTCCAGGGGGTAAGGAATCCTATGGGACAAGAGATAATTCCGGCCGAGTCGTTCTTCGACCGCCGCTTCGGGATCACGTCGCGAGAGCTGGACCGGGTATTGAGCCAGGCCCTGGAAAAAAAGGCCGACTACGCCGACCTCTACTTCGAGTTTCGGGTTCACGAGGCCATCAGCCTGGAAGAAGAAATGGTCAAGAACGCCTCGCAATCCATTGCCAACGGGGTCGGAGTGCGCGTCTTGGCCGAGGCGAAGACCGGCTACGCCTTTACCGACGACATTACGATAGAAAACCTCGAGCTGGCCGCCCGCACCGCCCAGCATATCGCGCATCATCGGGACCATTCGCTTCCCGTTCCCGTGGGGCAGGGCCGGATCCACGATCTCTACCCGCTCAAGGAGCCGGTCACGGATCTCCCCCTGGATCGGAAGATCGAGCTCCTTTACGAGATGGACCGTTTTACCCGCGCCCTCGATTCGAAGGTCAAAAATGTTTTGATCTCTCTTGCCAGCGAGCACAAGATCGTCCTGATGGCCTCCTCGCAAGGGTGGGTGGTGGGCGACATTCAGCCCCTGACCCGTCTGAACATTACCTGCATCGCGGAGGAGCGGGGAAACCGGCAGATGGGGAGCTTCGGCGGCGGGGGAAGGGTGGAGTTCGATTTTTTCACCGCGGGAAAGGACTACGAACGCTACGCGCGCGAGGCGGTCCGGCAGGCACTGGTCAATCTGGAAGCCGAGGACGCTCCCGCGGGAATGATGGACGTGGTCTTGGGGCCGGGTTGGCCCGGCATTCTGCTTCACGAGGCGATCGGTCATGGCTTGGAGGCGGACTTCAACCGTAAGAAAGTTTCCGCCTTTACCGGCCGGATCGGCGAGAGAGTGGCTTCGGAGCTTTGCACGGTCGTGGATGACGGCACGATCCCATTCCGGCGTGGCTCTCTCAACGTGGATGACGAAGGGACTCCGACTCAACGCACGGTCCTGATCGAGAAAGGGATTCTCAAGGGATATCTCCAGGACCGGCTGAATAGCGCGCTCATGGGAATGCCTCTAACGGGCAACGGACGCCGTGAGAGCTACGCCCATATTCCCATGCCGCGGATGACCAATACCTTCATGCTGGCCGGCGACGCTTCACCCGAGGAGATCATCCGTTCCGTCAAAAAAGGGCTTTACGCGGTCGCTTTCGGCGGGGGCCAGGTGGACATCACCAGCGGCAAGTTCGTCTTTTCAGCCAGCGAGGCCTATCTCATCGAAGACGGAAAGGTCACCCGGCCGGTAAAAGGCGCCACGCTGGTCGGCAATGGTCCTGATGTCCTCACCCGGGTTTCTAAAGTGGGCACGGACTCGAAGCTGGATGAAGGGATCGGGACCTGCGGCAAAGACGGCCAGTCTGTTCCTGTGGGAGTGGGGCTTCCCACGATCAAGATCGACGGGATCACCGTAGGAGGCACCGCTTCGTCATGACGAACCGCCTGGAACTCAGTCAGGAGCTGGGCCTGGATATTCTGGCCCAGGCCCGTGAGAAAGGGGCCTCCCAGGGAGACGTCGTGATGGCGGAGAGCGAAGAGTTCTTTGTCACCGTGCGTCTCGGGGAAGTCGAGAAGATCAGCCAGGCCCAGGAAAAGAGGCTGGGGTTGCGCCTGTTTTTCGGCTCAAGCTCCGCTACCGCTTCGACCTCGGACATTTCCAAAGAGTCGGTCGCGCGGTTGGTCGAGGTCACCTGCGCTATGGCCCGCTCTACGGCCAAGGATCCATCGAGCGGTCTGCCCGCCCCCGAGGAGCTCGCCAAGACGATTCCAGACCTGGAGCTCTTTGATTCCAGCGGCCGGACGCTTTCTGTGGAGGAAAAAACGGCCCTCGCCCTCGAGGCCGAAGGGGCTGCCCTCCATGCGGATCCCCGGATCGTCAACTCCGAAGGGGCCGAGTTTTCCCACCACGAGAGCCGCATTTTTTATGCGAACTCGCACGGCTTCGCGGGCGACTATCCGGGCTCGACCTTCAATCTCTCCGTGACTCCGGTGGCGGCTCTCAACGGCTCGATGCAGCGCGACACCTGGTATTCCACCGTCCGGCGCTTTTCCCGGATGGAATCTCCCACGGTGGTAGGCCAGACCGCGGCCCGGCGCGCCTTGCGACGCTTGGGAGGGCGCAAAATTCAGACCCGGGAAGTCCCGGTGGTCTTTGACCCGCTCGCGGCCGCGAGCCTTTTACGCCATTTATCGAGCGCTCTCTCCGGCTACTCTCTGTACAAGGGCGCCTCTTTTCTCGTTGACCGCCTGGGCAGCCAGGTGGCGTCGGAGCTGGCGACGGTGGTAGACGATGGGACGATCCCGGGCGCGCTCGGCTCCAAGCCCTTCGACGGCGAGGGGATTCCAACGCGGAGGAAATCGGTTCTGGAGAAAGGCGTTCTCAAAAGTTACCTTCTCGACACCTACAGTGGAAAAAAATTAGGCTATCCCTCGACGGGCAACGCCGCCCGCTCCGTCGGCGGGCCCCCGGGAGTCTCACCGACGAATTTTCATCTTTTGCCGGGAACCTCGACTCCCGAGGAGATCATCGCTTCGGTCGATGAAGGATTTTATGTCACGGAGCTGATCGGGTTTGGCGTCAATCTCGTCACCGGCGACTATTCGAGAGGGGCGGCCGGACTGTGGATTCACGGCGGCGAGCTCGCCTATCCGGTGGAAGAGGTGACGATCGCGGGAAACCTGAAAGAGATCCTCATGAATATCGATCGGGTCGGAAACGATCTCGAGATGAGGGATCGAACCGCCGCGCCTACTCTCAAAATCTCCCGTATGACCGTCGCGGGAAGTTAAACCCGTTTTTACAGAACTTTATAGCCCGCCTTCAAGACGGCGCGCAGGAGCGAGTCCACGTCGGAGTGTTGGGGGTCGAATTCGATCACGGCCACGCCCCGCTCCAGGCCAAAATCGACGCTCTCTACGCCGGGCACAGCCTTGAGAATTTCTCTCAAGGAAGGGATCGCCTCGGAGGTCAAGCCCTGGATGGAGATGATCGCGGTTTTGGTTCTCATGAGTCAGCCTCATATTTGGCAAAACCAGACCGGCTTTGCAATAAGTTTATTTTGCACAATAAAAACATTTTCTTGACAGCCCATTGGGGACGTGCAATAAGCCCACGGGCTTTCAGATTTGCCGGTCCCACCTGAGTGCGGAGGTATACGCCTAAGCCTGTGGCCGGATGAGGCATACCGGGCTTCTTTATCGTCAGCGCGGTCTACATGATCGGCGAGAAGGCAAGCGATGTCATCCTAGAGGGCGGAAGGAGGAGCCACTATGAGTAGAATAATTAACCTCAGTGAACTCACCAGTATCCTCCAGGGCGTTTCCGACCATATCTTGAACTACGCGGTTGTGTTAGCCGCTGTCGGAACTATCGCTATGGCAATCATCGAACTGGTAAAAGCCATCACCTGGAGCCGATTCTACTTCCATCGAGGTATGGTCAAGAGCTGGACCGGCAATAACCCGGCTGTCCTAGGCGAATTACTGAACCTCTCGGCTGGTGGAGTTGAATGGGCCAAAGCTCTGTATGACCAGCCTACAGGAAAAATGATGGGGCAGCTTCAGGCGGCCGCAAACGTAACGCTGGATTTTCCCACCGTTTACCCGTCGCTCTACAACTTCCTGGCATCAGGATCAGCGATCGTCGATGGAACCAGCGACCAGCAAAAGTGGATGAACTTCGCTCCCAGATTAGCTCAGGGGTTACCCGGGGAAGACGCTGTCAGGGCTGCGTTTGAGGCCGAGTCACGCGAGAGCACGCAGGCGCGAGCCCGGCTAGGAAATCTGGTGACACGGAAACTAGACGCGTTCCAGACGCGGGTCGAATATGTCTGGGCTCGAACGAATCAAACAGTAGCAATAGCTACGGGAGGGGCACTCTTCTATTATGTTCTTGGCCAAACCCCGGGTGTAAGCAACGTGAATACGTTCACACAAATCGTAATCTCCGTACTGGCTGGTATGATCTCTCCCTTCGCTAAAGATGTGGTTACGGCGCTGGCCGGATTACGTACGAAGAGAACTTAGATCGTGGCAACGGCTCCACCTCCTAGCGTATCGCTCCGACAGTCGCCCAAAGGCGGCGAGGTCCTTAATACCCCCGAGCCCAATCCTACGAATGTGCTGCGCCTCTCCCGGCGTTTGATCCTGTTGATCCATGGGTACAACAACGACCTAAAAGCAGGAAAAGAAGCGTACGACGGCTTCGATAGCATGCAGCGGGAATTGGCCGATCTTCCTCCAGACCAGCCCATCTGTGATGGCCAAATCGTGGGCGTCTACTGGCCTGGAGATGCTAACTGGAGTATTTTCTCCGCGCTCTATTACCCCTGGAGCATCGAAAAGGCCAAGACCGCTGCAGCAAGCTTTGCCGCAGCTCTTGACTCCGCCGCTCGTGAAGGCTTGCTTTATCAAGTTGATATAATAGCGCATTCAATGGGCAGCCGGCTGACGCTGGAGTTGTTAAAGCAGCTTTTACCATCACCCCGTATTCGCGTGGTGCACATAGTCTTTATGGCCGCGGCCGTACCTACCTTCATGTTTGATCCTGCTGACGGTCAAAAGCTCCGTCCCGCATATGAGGCCAAGCTTGCCGACGGCGCAATCAGCCTCTATTCCGGTGACGATATGGTATTAAGCCTAGCGTTTCCTCTGGGACAAACCGCCGCTGGCGCGGGTGAGGGATGGTTTCCGACAGCTCTAGGACACGACATTTGGTTAAGCCATCTCACTCCACCCAACCTCTTACAATATCCAATCAATGGAGCTGGTCATTCCGATTATTGGGGATGGAACAAGGACACGCTCGACAAGGCCCGCGAGGCCAATAAACACATCAGGGAATTCCTACGCTTTACTAGTAGGGTTGTCCGAGAAGTGCCAAGCCGTGCCGTAGTTGAGAGAGACGGGCCGGAGGAACGGACCACCGCAGAATATTCCTCACCCTAAAACTCACGGCGAGAAGGAGGATTCACAATGACCATTTCCGTCATCAATCATACCAACGGCAAGATCAGCGATGAAGAGGTGCAGGGGGCGATTCGGGCCATCAACCGTCAGATCAAGGAAGACTTTGAGCGCAACTTGAGCCTGGTCCAACCTCAAGGTTTGAGGGGAACGTATAGGCACGAGACATTCTTGATGAAAGGGGATCAAGTGGCTGCCGAAAGGCTGAAGATTAAGATGCGCAGCAAGGCGGCCCGCCGCGCAATCCGTTATCGGCGATTCGCTATGAATCGTAAGGGCACGAAGACGAAGACCACTTTAGCGATAGCTTATTCATTTGTTCAAGTCGAACCGCAAAGATATTCCCGCTTGGCTGGACTGGGGATTTAGGAAATAATCAAGAAGCTTGCCATTCTTTCACTGCTCTTTCCCCAAAAAATCTATATAGCTCTTTTTTCATGCCCACTGAATTTATCACCCTTGCCAACGCGTTCCTTTTGCCTTTCACAACATGCTCATGAAAAAGGGCGCTGCGTTATTCTAACCCAGCCGCTGCCGTCGGCCTCACGTCCTGCAACCCAAGCTCATGTGTTTTTGTGCCTGGGCTGTTGCTGAGTCAGGGGCGTTATTGCATTATAAGAAATATCTACGGAATCATCCGGCGGCGTGATGACTTTCCTGGCGTTCGAAGAGGCCTTGGCAGAAAAAAGGAAAGAAGAGGGGGAGGCCATGTTAAGCAAAGCAGAGAACGAGAAATTGGCC
>Ga0080064_1006042_pt1 | contig 13463 bp, 8 predicted proteins | sample Subgrocontami54m_FD_69260 | JGI IMG/M metagenome (GOLD analysis project Ga0080064, IMG submission 69260) | Subsurface groundwater microbial communities from S. Glens Falls, New York, USA - GMW46 contaminated, 5.4 m (SPADES assembly) (version 2) ...
AGCCGCGGAAGTCGAGGACGAGATCGCGAGGGTCAAGGAGGTGTTCGCAAAGGCGGGCGCGACGCGCACGGCGGTGTCGCGAGACGAAGCCGAGCGGCTGCGCTTCTGGTCGGGCCGCAAGGCGGCGTTTCCGGCGGTCGGCCGCATCTCGCCCGACTACTACTGCATGGACGGCACCGTGCCGCGCAGGCGCATCGGCGAGGTGCTCGGCTTCATCGGCGCGATGGAGAAGAAATACGGCCTGCGCTGCCCGAACGTGTTCCACGCCGGCGACGGCAACCTGCACCCGCTGATCCTGTTTGACGCCAACAATCCGGACGAGCTGATACGCACCGAGGCATTCGCCGCCGAGGTGCTCGAGAAATGCATCGAGGTCGGCGGCACCATCACCGGCGAGCACGGCGTGGGGGTGGAGAAGATCGACCAGATGTGCATCCAGTTCGCCGCGGCCGAGCTGGCCCTGTTCCACGCCGTGAAGCGCGTTTTCGATCCGAAAGGGCTGCTCAATCCGGGCAAGGGGGTTCCGACCCTCGCGCGCTGCGCCGAGTTCGGGCGCATGCACGTGAAGGCCGGAAAACTGAGCCATCCGGAACTGCCCAGGTTCTAAGCGCTTGGATTCCGATGATTCGAAAGCATTGTCGGACCAGATCCGGGCCGCCGCGGCCGCCCGGCACGCGCTGCGGTTCCGCGGCGGCGGCAGCAAGGATTTCTACGGCAACGCGCCGCGCGGAGACCTGCTCGATACGCGCGGCCATTGCGGCATCGTCGCCTACGAGCCGACCGAGCTGGTGGTGACCGCGCGCTGCGGCACCCTGCTTTCCGACCTCGAAAAAATGCTTTCGGCGCAAGGACAGTTCCTGGCGTTCGAGCCGCCCAGTTTCGGCGCGGCAGCGACGCTCGGCGGCTGCGTCGCGGCGGGGCTCTCGGGACCGCGCCGCGCGAGCGCCGGCGCGGTGCGCGATTACGTGCTCGGCGCAAAGATCGTCGACGGGCGCGGGCAGATCCTCGGCTTCGGCGGCCAGGTGATGAAGAATGTCGCCGGCTACGACGTGTCGCGCGCAATGGCGGGCTCGATGGGCACGCTGGGTCTCATTTTGGAGGTTTCGCTCAAAGTGCCGCCACTGCCGTTTGCCGAGGCGACGCGCAGACTCGAATTGCCAGAAGCGAAGGCGCTTGAAATGCTCAACCACTGGGGCGGCCAGCCGCTGCCGATCAGCGCCTGCGCCTGGAGTGGCGGCGAGCTCAGCGTGCGCCTGTCGGGTGCGGCAAGCGCCGTTGGGGCGGCAGCGGAGGCGATAGGCGGCGAGCCAATCGCGGGCGACGCGGACGCGCGTTTCTGGCTTGGCATACGCGAGCAGACCGATGCATTTTTTTGCAGCGACAAGCCATTGTGGCGGCTGTCCGTACCCTCGGTCGCGCCGCCGCTCGCGCTTCCGGGCGAGCAGCTGATCGAGTGGGGCGGCGCGCTGCGCTGGTTCGCGAGCAACGCCGACGCGCGCACGGTGCGCGCAGCGGCGGCGCAAGCGGGGGGGCATGCGACGCTATTTCGCGCGTCCGACAAAAGTGCGGGCGTATTCACAGTGCTTACGCCGGTGCTAGCGACGATTCACCGCAACCTGAAGCAGGCCTTCGATCCGGCGGGCATCTTCAATCCCGGTCGGATGTATCCGGATCTATGAACGGATCTTCACTGCGTTTGCTCCATGCAAACTAAGCTAGCCGATTTCATCAAGGATACGCCCGATGGCCGCGAAGCCGACGCCATCCTGCGCAAATGCGTGCACTGCGGTTTTTGCACCGCGACCTGCCCGACTTACCAGTTGCTCGGTGATGAACTCGACGGCCCGCGCGGCCGCATTTACCTGATCAAGGGGATGCTCGAAGGCTCCCCCGTTAGCGCGAGGACGCAACTGCATCTGGACCGTTGCCTTACCTGCCGCGCCTGCGAAACGACTTGCCCGGCCGGAGTGCAATACGCACGCCTCGCCGACATCGGGCGCAAGCTGGTGGAGGAGCGCGTGCAGCGGCCGCTGTTAGTGCGGCTGCGGCGCAGGGTATTGAGCCTGGTGCTGCCTCGCGCCTGGCTGTTTGCGCTGCTGTTCAAGCTGGGGCGCTTTATGCGACCGGTGCTGCCCTTCGCGCTGCAGGCGAAAATTCCCGCGGTCGTCCCCAAGGCCGGCGACTGGCCGGCGCCAAGGCATAAGCGCAGGATGCTCGCGCTCGCCGGCTGCGTGCAACCTGCGCTCGGGCCCGACATCAACGCGGCCTGTGCGCGCGTGCTCGACAAACTGGGCATAACACTCATCGAAGCACCCGGCGCCGGCTGCTGCGGCGCGGTGCGCTTTCACTTGAATGCGCAGGACGACGGTCTAAATGACATGCGCGCGCTGATCGATGCTTGGTGGCCTTTCGTTGACTCAGGCAGCGGCGCAGCCGATGCGGTGGAAGCGATCGTCATGACCTCGAGCGGCTGCGGCACCACGGTGAAAGAGTACGGCCATCTGCTCGCGCACGACGCCGCATATGCGCAGAAGGCAAAGCGCATCAGCGCACTGACGAAAGACATCAGCGAAGTGATCACCGCAGAGGCGGCGCGGCTGCAGCCGCTGCTTGCGGCGGGAAAGGCAGTTGCTCCAGCAACCAAGCTCGCGCTGCAATTGCCCTGTTCCCTGCAGCATGGGCAGAAGGTGGCGGGTCTGATCGAGAGCATTCTAGTCGCGGCGGGATTCGAGCTGACGCCGGTTGCGGACAGCCATCTGTGCTGCGGCTCCGCCGGTACCTATTCGATCTTGCAGCCTGAGCTCGCCGCCAAGCTGAAAGCGAACAAGCTCGCAGCCTTGCACGCGGGCTCGCCGCAGGCCATCGTCAGTGCCAACCTCGGCTGCATGAGCCATCTGCAAAGCGGAACCGCGCTGCCGCTCGAGCACTGGGTCGTGGCGCTGGAGCGGCGCTTGGCCGGCTGAAACAGATCCAACGTCACGAAACGCGGGGTGCAATGTAAAGCGAATACGCGCTGTGCCGCCTCGGCAGGCGGCTTTCGCGTGGCCATCGGCAAGTTGGCCCGGTGTAATCGTCCTCGTCGCGAGCTTGAGCCTAGTCCATCGTGGCGGTCCTCCCGGCGTGCACGAGGTGGTATCCTTCGAGCGCTAGGGGAGACAACAAGTGGCGAAAACGCCCGAACAATGCGCGCGCTTGGAAATTGACCGGCTGCTCATAGCGTCCAGCGAGTATTCCAATGGACTTTCGAATTCGCTGCCCGCATGAAAGAAGCCGTTGCACGCATCAAGATCAACAGGCTCCTCGAGGCTGCCGGCTGGCGCTTCTTCGACGAAGGCAGCTTGCGCGCGAACATTCGGCTAGAGCCTAGCGTCGCAATCAAGATTACCGACCTTAACGCACTTGGGGAAAATTTCGAGCAGACCAGGAGAGGATTTGTCGACTTCCTGCTGCTCGATGCCAAGAATTTCCCGTTCATCGTCCTGGAAGCAAAAGCCGAGGACAAGAACCCGCTCATCGGCAAGGAACAGGCGCGCAAGTACGCGCGCTCCCAGAACTGCCGCTTCGTCATGCTCTCCAACGGCAACCTGAATTATTTCTGGGACCTCGAGCGCGGCAACCCATACGTCATCACCTCTTTTCCGACCCCAGATTCGGTCATCGGCTACCAGAAGGTCACGCCCAAGCCGGAACGCCTGATCGCGGAACAGGTCGGAGACGATTACATCGTTCTCACCCAGCGCCCGAGCTACCAGGCCGAGGCCGGATGGAAGAACGAAGGCGAGCGCCCGGGCTACATCCAGGCCAACAAGCTGCGCTTTCTTCGGCCCTATCAGCTACAAGCCATCCACAGTCTTCAGGCCGCTGTCGATGCGGGCAAGGACCGTTTCCTGTTCGAGATGGCCACGGGGACCGGTAAAACGCTTACTGCCGCGGCTGTCATCAAGCTGTTCCTTCGCTCCGGCAACGCCAGCCGCGTGCTGTTCCTCGTGGATCGTTTGGAGCTGGAAGATCAAGCCAAGAAGGCTCTTGTCGCGCTGCTATCCGCCGACTTTCAGACGGTCATCTACAAGGAGAATCGCGACGACTGGAGCCGCGCGGAGATCGTCGTCTCCACGGTGCAGTCCCTGCTTTTCAACAACAAGTACCAGAAGCTCTTCTCCCCGACCGATTTCGACCTCGTTATTTCCGACGAGGCGCACCGCTCCATCGGCGGCAACGCGCGGGCGGTATTCGACTTCTTCATCGGCTATAAACTGGGTCTGACTGCCACGCCGCGCGACTATCTCCGCCGGTTCGACAGTTCCAAGCCGGGAACGCGCGATCCGCGCGAGGCCGAGCGCCGCCTTCTGCTGGACACCTATCGCACCTTCGGTTGCGAAAACAGCCATCCGACCTTCCGCTATTCGCTGCTCGACGGCGTGAAGGAGGGCTACCTGATCAACCCGACCGTAGTGGACGCCCGTACCGAGATCACCACCGAGCTGCTATCCGAAGAGGGCTTCGTAGTGTCGTTCACCGACGACACGGGCGAAGACCAACAACAGGCCTACAAGCAGCGCGAGTTTGAAAAGCGCTTCTTCGCCGAGGCTACCAATCAGCTCCTGTGCAAGACGTTTCTCGAGAACGCCCTGCGCGATCCGGTCAGTGGCGAGATCGGAAAGTCGATCATCTTCGCGGTCAGCCAGAACCACGCCGCCAAGCTGGTGCAAGTTCTCAACCAGATGGCCGATCGCATGTTCCCGGGGAAATACCAGTCGGACTTCGCGGTCCAGGTCACCTCTCAGATTGCCGATGCGCAGCAGGACACCATCAACTTCAGCAACAACAACCTGCATGGTTCGGGGAATTTCATCGCCGCGTACAAGACCTGCAAGGCGCGGGTTTGTGTCACGGTCGGCATGATGACGACCGGCTACGACTGCACGGATATCCTCAACCTCGGCCTCTTCCGTCCGATCTTCTCGCCCACCGATTTCATCCAGATCAAGGGCCGCGGCACGCGCAAGCACAACTTCCTCGAGCAGGTCTTTGACGAAAGCGTGAAGGCCGGCGTGCAGAAGCCATCAAAGACTGCGTACAAGTTGTTCGACTTTTTCGCCAGCTGCGAATACTTCGAAAAGGACTTCAACTACGACGAAGTGCTGGAGCTGCCCCGGCCCACAGGAAAGGGCGGCGGGGGAGGCGGCGGCCCTGTGGTCACCGGCGGCACGTACGAACACCTCGGCGCCGACATTCTCGCGTCGATGCGTGTTGAGCAGATCACTGCCGAGGGCATGAAAATCGATCGCATGTTCTTCGAGCGCTTTCAGGACACGGTACGGCAGAACGAGACCATCGCCAAGGCAGTCGAGGCCGGGCAGTGGGATCACGTTATCGACTACGTCAATCGCGAGGTTTTCGACAAGCCCGAGGATTTCTACACCCTCGACAAGCTGCGTAAAGCCGCCGCCGTGGACCGCCGCCTGACGCTGCGCGAGATCCTGGAGAAGGTGTTCCGCCTGATTCCGCGCTTCAAGTCGAAAGATGAACTGCCGGAGGAAGAGTTCGCCAAGTTCGTCGCTGACTTCAAGCCCGAGGAGGCCGAGGCCATCCCCGCCATCAAGACCTTTTTCAAGGCCTACGTCAGCAGCGACCAGCTGCGCCACATCATCGATAGCAAGGACTACACGGTGCTTGCGACGCATCCGATGATTTCCACACGCGACTTCAAGGCGGTGCCGGCGAAGTACCGCGCGCTGGTCCCGGAATACGTCAAGGACTATGTGTCCCTGAACCAGTTCGCGCCATAGGTGAATCGATGCCCAAGACCAGCAAAACGACCATAGACGTACAGGGAACCGCGGTCACCGTTCTTAGCCAAGCGAGTGATGACTTTATTTCGCTGACGGACATTGCCAAGCACAAAGAACCGGATCGATCCGATCAGGTTATCCAGAATTGGATGAGAAACCGCAATACCATCGAGTTTTTGGGCGTATGGGAGCGGCTGAATAACGCCGGTTTTAAACCCCTCGAATTCGAGGGGTTTAAAACTAGGGCTGGACTCAACAGCTTTGTCTTGACGCCACGTCAATGGATAGAAACGACCCATGCCAGCGGTCTGATCTCCAAGTCTGGCCGTTACGGTGGCACTTACGCTCACAGAGATATCGCCTTTGAATTCGCCTCCTGGATCTCGGTCGAGTTCAAGCTCTACCTCATCAAGGAATTCCAGCGCCTCAAGGAAGACGAAAGCCGCCGTTTGTCGCTAGCCTGGAATCTGAACCGCACCCTTTCCAAGCTCAACTATCGCATCCACACTGACGCCATCCAGTCGCACCTGATTCCGCCGGAAGTGACGCCGGCTCAGGCCGCTATCACCTACGCTACCGAGGCCGACTTGCTCAATGTCGCATTGTTCGGCAGGACGGCGAAGCAGTGGCGGGATGCCAATCCCAAGCTCGACGGCAACATGCGCGATCACGCCACGGTCGAACAATTGCTGGTGTTGGCCAACCTCGAAGGGATGAATGCCGAACTCATCCACATGGGTCTTTCCCAGGGCGAGCGGCTCAAACGGCTCAACCAGATCGCGATCCGGCAGATGCGGGTGTTGACGGCCGCCCCGGCGGTCAGGCAAATCAAAGGATAGCTGTGCTCGACACCGACACCAAGCGCCGCGTCGACACCGCCCGCGACATCCTCGTGGGCAAGGTGGGGAATTCTCCAAGTTCGTCAAACAGCGAAACCGCATTGCCCACCCTAGCGGCACGGTGTTCTTCAACTGCAAAGACAACATCGATGTACACATCGCCCAAATCATGACAGAAATTGACCGTATCCAATCTCATATGGGCCAGACCCTTCACGACTGCATGCGAAAATTCCTGGTCGAGAATTGGAACCCGGACGACTGGCAGTTTTCTGTACCGAAAGATCAGATTGACAGCGCCTTGATCCACGCCAACTACTTTTCGCATAAAGACATCGAAGCGGCTTTGGTTTTCGACATCACGTCCCTTCAAGGGGTGCCCCACTACGAAGCGATGGCTCAGCTGTTTGAGACTTTCAAGCAGGAATGCAGACAAGACGAATAGCGGTTATGCCGTATACCGTCAGAATGGAACCAGGCGCCATCGCATTCAAGATTCTGTGATACAGGATTCGTATCTTCACGCTGATCTTAGATCAGGAATAGCAGTCCTTAGAGCTACACAAAGGCAAGTCGGTTCAGGTGCATTCCGGACAAGAAGACACAGAGGACTAATGCAAGTCACGCGATGAACGCGGCGGCAAGCGAAACATGGCAACGCTAATCCCCTCGCTCAACACCTGCACCCGCCGCATGACGAGCGGCGAGCGCCGCTTCGCGCAACGCCTCATCGACAAGCTCGAAGACGACTATTTCTGCTGGTACGACGTGCCCATCTGCCCCAAAGGCGCGCATCCCGATTTCGTCGTCCTCAACCCGAGGCGCGGTCTGCTGATAGTCGAAGTGAAGGACTGGAAGCTCGAAACCATCCATAAGGCAGACCGGGCGAGCGTGACGCTACTCACGAATACCGGGCTCAAGATCGACGACAATCCGATGGAACAGGCGCGTCAGTTCGCGCACCTGATCGTCGGCGTGCTCGAGCGCGATCCGCAACTCACGGTTCACGCCGAAGGCCCGTATCAGAACCGGCTCTGTTTCCCTTGGGGTTACGGTGCCGTGCTCGCCAACATCACGCGCAAGGTGTTCGAAAGCAGCGATCTTGGCGAGGTGATTCCTCCGGATCGCGTCATCTGCCAGGACGAAATGTTCGAATCCGCGGATCCAGAGCAATTCCAGCAACGGCTGTGGAACATGTTCACGGTCGGATTCAAGACCCTCCTTTCGCTCCCGCAGATCGACCGCATCCGCTGGCACCTCTTTCCGGAAATCCGTATTCGCTCGGAACAGCTCCTCCTCATCGACTCGCCCGGCACGCCGCAATCGGTGGCCGACACTGTGCCAGATTTGCTCAAGGTCATGGATCTGCAGCAGGAGCAGCTCGCGCGCAATCTCGGCGAAGGCCATCGTGTGATTCACGGCGTCGCCGGCTCGGGCAAGACACTGATTCTCGGCTTTCGCTGCGAGCGCTTGGCGCCCGTGCTGCAAAAGCCAGTTCTGGTGCTGTGCTACAACCGGGCGCTCGCGGCGAAACTCCGTGCCGCCATCAAGCTCAAGAGCCTCGACCAAAAAGTTAATGTTCGAACTTTTCATTCGTGGTGCCTCGACCAGCTGCGGCTATACAACGTTCAGGTGCCGCCCGGTGGCACGGAGTTCTTCGACGCCGTGGTGGAAAGCGTGATCGCTTCGGTTGAGCGCGGGCAGATCCCGCGAGCACAGTACGGCGCGGTCATGATCGACGAAGGACACGACTTCAAACCAGAGTGGTTGAAAGTCGTTACCCAGATGGTCGATCCAAGCACCAATTCCCTGCTCGTGCTCTACGACGATGCGCAATCGATCTACGATGCGAAGAAGAAGCGCAAATTCAGCTTCTCCAGCGTCGGCATTCTGGCGCAGGGCCGGACCACCATCCTGAGGCTGAATTACCGCAACACTTCCGAAATCCTTGCGGTCGCCTATGACTTCGCCAAGGATTTCATCACACCGGCCGAGGCCGAGGAAGACGGCGTGCCACTGGTAGCCCCGCAAAGCGCAGGCCGCAGAGGACCGGTCCCGGTGCTCAATCAACTGGCCAGCCTCGGTCGGGAAGGCGATTTCATCGCCAAGGAGTTGGCCGCGATCAACAAGGAAGGATGGCCTTGGCGCGAGATGGCAGTCGTATATCGTGCGCACTTCATCGGCGAGCAAACTGTCGGGCGCCTCAGGGCGGCCGGCATTCCGGTACAGTGGCTGCGCGAGGGAAATGGCAAGAGGCAATTCAACCCGAGCGAGAACAGCGTCAAGGTCATGACCATGCACAGCAGCAAAGGGCTGGAATTTCCGGTGGTCGCTATTCCGGGCTTGGACCGCGTGCCCTTTGGCGAGCAGGATCCGACGGAAGAAGCGAAGCTGCTTTATGTCGCCATGACACGGGCAATGGAGATGTTGCTCATGACGTGCAGCCGGGAAACCGAGTTCGTGAAGCGCATCAAGGATTCCCGCTCTCGTGCAGTGGCTTCGTCGTAGTTCCCCGCTTCATCGCAGACTTCGGGGCCGCACGCCCTGCCCGCCGGCGCAGGGAGCATCCCCTGAAGAACCCCGTCTTTCCTTGATCTCCGGGCATTTTCAACGGTGTTCCGGGCCGTGGTTACCGATGCCACGAGCCGGTGCCGAGGTAGAAATGGCAGGTTATATCCGGCTATTCCTTGGAGTTATGCTGGTTCTAGCCTGCTTGTATGTTACAAAATGCCCTGGTTTTGGCCTGTCATTGTTGGTCCTATACCCTCGCACATCAGCACACCTGCCACCACGGCACCGCAAGCACGCGCCGCGTGAGCGGGAACGCTTCATCGCCGCCGTAGAGCAGCAGTGCGCCGTCGGCGAGATCGCGATATTCGTCGAGGAAGGCTTCCAGGCCTTTCGCATCCGCCGGCCGGACGCGGGTCGCGGCCTTCACTTCTATTGGCAGCAGACGTTTCGCCGTCTCGATGACGAAATCCACTTCCAGCCCGCTGGCGGTGCGCCAGTAGAGGATTTCCGGCCGTTTCACCTGCAGATCGCGCCAGGCGAGCAGGTCGCTGAGCACGAGGTTTTCGAGGTGGGCGCCGCGCGGCTCGGTTTCGCCGGCTAGGTGCAGCGCGAGCGCGGCGTCGCACCAGTAGAGTTTGGGCGCCTTGATCAGGCGGCGCGTGCGATTGACGGAGTAAGCGGGCAGCCGGATCGCCTGAAAGCTTACGTCCAGCAGGTTCATAAAGCGATGGATCTGCGGCTGCGAGATGCCGGTGTCGCGCCCGAGCTCGGTCTGATTGATCAGATTGCCGATGCGCAGGCAGGCGGCGCGCATCAGGCGGCGGAAATCGGCGAGGCTCTCCACCGCGCGCAATAATTGCAGATCGCGCTCGAGATAGGTCTGTACATAGCCCGAATACCAAAGCGCGCGTGCATCGGCATCGGAGAGTTCGTGCGCCGGGACCGGAAATCCGCCGATGGCCGCCGCGGCGCGCCAGTCCTCGCGCGGCCCAGCGCACCCGGTAAGCACTTCGCGCCACTTGGGAGAGGGCACGGCGAGCAGTTCTTCCCACGCGCCCGCGCGGCCCAGTCCGTGGCGTTCGCGGCGCGCGAGCGGCCAGAGCGTAACATAGACCGCGCGCCCGGCCAGCGTTTCGCTCACGCGCTCCATCATCAGCAAATTGGCCGAACCGGTGAGGACAAAGCGTCCGGGTTTGCGCGGGCGATCGCGATCGACGGCGCGCTTTACCGCGAGCAGCAAATCGCCGGCACGCTGCACTTCGTCGAGAATCAGCGCGGGCGCGCGTTCGAGCAGCGCTTCCGGGTCGGCTTGGGCCTGCGCACGCAGATCGAAATCGTCCAGCGTCAGATAGGGGCGCCGGGCGAGTTCGGGCATGGCGCGCACTAGCGTCGTCTTGCCGGTCTGGCGTGCACCGAGCACCACAACCACCGGCGAAACCTTTAAGGCGCGTGCGACCGCCGCCGCCGCGGCCCGGGGGAGAAACGAGGTTCGACCTGCTTTTGCCATGCGTGTATGATAATCATACTTTCACGGAATGTCCATCCGAGCCCGGTCGCATGCGTCCGATCGATGGAAGTGGGACGCGAGCACGGCGCGTTGGCGGTGTTATGCGCTAGAGTGCGTAGTGTGACGCACGCAGCCGATAGACGACCATGGCAAGGTTAAGAGACACCATTCCCGACAGGCCGACGACAAAAGACATCCGCCAGCTCGCGCGCATTCTCGGCTTCATCGCGCCCTATCGCCGGCAGATCGCAATTGCCCTGGTGGCCCTGGTGGTCGCGGCGGCCTGCGTGCTGGTGCTGGGCCAGGGACTGCGGCGCGTCATCGATGGCGGTTTTTCAAGCGGCGATGCGGTGCTGCTCGATCAAGCGCTCTTTGCGCTGCTCGCGGTCATCGTGGTCATGGCGCTCGCGACCTATACGCGCTTTTATTTCGTATCCTGGATCGGCGAGCGCGTCTCGGCCGACATCCGCCGCGCGGTGTTCGGCCACCTGCTCGACCTGTCGCCGGGATATTTCGAGGTCACGCGCACGGGCGAAGTGATCTCGCGCCTCACCAACGACACGTCATTGCTGGAAGTGGTAATCGGCTCGAGCGCGTCGTTCGCGCTTCGAAATACCCTCATCATGGTGGGGAGTCTCGTCATGCTGATCGTCACCAGCCCCAAGCTCACGGCGTTGGTGGTGCTGGGCGTGCCGTTGGTGATCGCGCCGATCCTGCTCTACGGGCGACGCGTGCGCAACCTGTCGCGCGCGAGCCAGGCGCGTGTGGCCGACGTCAGCGTCTACATCGATGAGGCCCTGCACGAAATCCGCACAGTGCAGTCTTACGGTCACGAGAACGAGGATCGCGCGCGCTTTGGCGAGCGCGTCGAAGAGGCCTTCGCCACGGCGGTCCAGCGCATACGCCAGCGCGCGCTCTTGATCGCGCTGGTGATGCTGTTCGCTTTCGGCGCGGTGGGCGTCATCCTCTGGATCGGCGGGCACGACGTGCTCGCGGGGCGCATCAGCGCGGGCGAGCTGTCCGCCTTCGTTTTTTATGCAGTGCTGGTCGCAGGCGCCATGGGCGCGGTGTCGGAGGTGATCGGAGACTTGCAGCGCGCCGCCGGCGCGACCGAGCGCCTGATGGAACTGCTGGCAGCCGAGCCGCAGATTCGCGCTCCGGCAAACCCGCGACCGCTGCCCGAGCCTCATGCGGATCGAAAAATCGGAAACGTGCGTCTCGCGAACGTGAGCTTTCATTATCCTTCGCGCCCGGATGTTCTGGCGCTCGCCGATATTTCGCTCGAGGTGAAGCCCGGCGAGCGCGTTGCCCTGGTGGGCCCTTCGGGCGCGGGCAAGTCTACCGTGTTGCAACTGCTGCTGCGCTACTACGATGTCGATGCCGGATCTATCAGCCTGGACGGGGTCGATCTGCGCGACGCTGATCCGCGCCGACTGCGAAAGCGATTCGCGCTAGTGCCGCAGGATCCGGTGATATTCGCCGCCTCGGTGCGCGAGAACGTGCGCTACGGTCGCCCCGACGCGAGCGACGCCGACGTGCAGGATGCCTGCGCAGCCGCCTACGCGAGCGAGTTCATCGAACGCCTGCCCGAAGGCATGGACACCTTTCTCGGCGAGCGCGGCGTGCGTCTCTCGGGCGGCCAGCGCCAGCGTCTGTCGATCGCGCGGGCGCTGCTCGCCGACCGCGCGGTACTGCTGCTTGACGAGGCGACGAGCTCGCTCGACGCCGCGAGCGAGCACTATGTGCAAATGGCACTCGCGCGCCTGATGCAGGATCGCACCACGCTTATCGTTGCGCACCGCCTGGCGACGGTGCAAAACGCAGAGCGCATCGTCGTAATGGAAGCGGGCCGCATCATTGCGAGCGGCACGCACGACGATCTGGTGCGCGAAAAAGGCCTCTACGCCAAACTGGCTGCACTGCAGTTCATCGGTGCGGGCGCGGCGGCGAGCGCGTAGAATTCCCAAGCCATATAGCGCACGCCATTTCAGTCGCCGCGCTGGCCTTGATTATGCCGGACGTGAATGAATTGATGGCGCACCGCACCTTTGGTGCCATGTCCCGGCGCGCGTGCTGGTCTGACTGGAGTTTGATCTACATCAACCCCTAGTTAGCGCGTAAAAGTAGAGTACGCCAAGCGAAATTTCAGCAGGCCTGCTGGTGCGGGACAGGCTGCCATGCTGATCAAGCTCGATGTAGGACTCTGGCGAGTCTCACGCGATCGCTGGGATCAATCAATCTCCCGAATAATTTAGAGGAGGGGTTTTATGCCTCAGCTCATAGGGGTGCCCAAGGAAACAGCGGCGGGCGAAAAACGCGTTGCTACCGTGCCCGAAGTAGTTGAAAAGCTCATCAAGCTGGGCTTCAAGGTCGCCGTCGAATCTGGCGCCGGGGACGCAGCGAATTGCAGCGACGAAACCTATCGCGCTGCCGGTGCCGAGATCGTCGACAGCGCAGCCAAGCTGTGGGCGGAATCCGACATCGTGTTCATGGTATGCGTACCGACCGCTCAAGAAGTCGGCCTGATGCACGAGGGTCAGACCCTGATCAGCTTCATCTGGCCGGCGCAAAACCCCGAGCTCATGAAGCAGCTCGCGGCGCGCAAGGTCACCGTGCTGGCCATCGACTCGCTGCCGCGCATGCTCTCCCGCGCCCAGAAGATGGACGCCCTGACCTCCCAGGCCGGCGTCGCCGGCTACCGCGCCGTCATCGAGGCTGCCAACGCCTTCGGCCGCTTCTTCAACGGCCAGATCACCGCCGCGGGCAAGGTGCCGCCTGCCAAGGTATTCATTGCCGGTGCCGGCGTCGCCGGCC
>Ga0080064_1006044_pt1 | contig 13462 bp, 11 predicted proteins | sample Subgrocontami54m_FD_69260 | JGI IMG/M metagenome (GOLD analysis project Ga0080064, IMG submission 69260) | Subsurface groundwater microbial communities from S. Glens Falls, New York, USA - GMW46 contaminated, 5.4 m (SPADES assembly) (version 2) ...
CCCCGGGGAGTGCTACGGTGCGACATGAGCCACGGGCGCGCTCCCACCGATTCCGTTATCTTCACGCCGGATGAACTGCGGCTGCTCGGCGACGAACAGTTCTTCCGCGCCAAGGCCCGGATCATGAAGAAGATGCGGGCGATCCTCGACGGCGTCTACGGCGGCTTGCAAAAGGAGCTGAATGGCGTTGAGCTTCTGACTCCTGAGAACTTCGATCCGAAAGCCCACCAGTTTGTGAAGGGCGAGCACCTCGAGGACTTCCCCTATCAATACCTGGATTTCTTCAAGCGCTTCGACGGCGAGGTGAAATTCACCTTCCGCACCCTCTTATGGTGGGGGCACCATATTGTGTTTGCCCTGATCCTGGAGGGCGGGCGCCTCGCGCAGTACAAGAAGAACCTCATGAATCGCTATGGGGACGTGGCCGACCGGGGTTTATCGCTCTGTCTCGGTAGCACACCCTGGGAATGGAAACGCGGCGAGGGCTATACGATGGAGCTGACGTGGGAGCGCAAGAGCGAACTGCAGGCCCTGCTCGACCGCCGGTCGTTCGTGAAGCTCGCGCGGTTCGTGCCGTTCGACGATCCGGCCGTATTGGAAGGTCGCGTGTCAGCAATCGCAAGCGCCACCCTGCGCCAACTCTTGCCGGTCATCATTCCGTGATTAAGATTCCTCCCCTTTGTAGGGGAGGCAAGGAGGGGTAGAAGGCAGGCGATTCTAAGACTTGACCCCATTTCTTGCCTTCCAAGCCGGCAGCTAAGGTTCCGGCTGAGCCGCGCTCCGAGCGTCGGACTCAAGCCGGTTGTTAGACCGTTTCGACGTCAAGCTTTTGAATATGTGGCTTCAGTGCTTTTTCTAGCCGTATCATTGAGTCAACCGTGGCGGAATGAACATCTGGCCATTTTTCCAGATCTTTCCAGCCACCAAGGTTGACAGTTTTCCTGATGCGCGACGCTCTTTTACTGTCGAGGCGCTCCCACTCTAAAGTGTCTCCGAAAGACTTCTCGACCTCATCCTTTTTCGCGTGTAGTGTATCGAATATCGCTTTATTTTCCGAGTCGCTGTTCTTTCCTCGATCAATATAGAGCTCGACGCTCGTTTCGTGTTCCCAGACCACGTAGTTGAAACTAAGCCCTCGTTTCCCCGCACCTGTTGCAATCCAGTGATAACGTCCCGGTGAAATTCCCGCATGAAGTTTCGTTTTCGTCTTTGCATGTTCAAGTAGCTGTGTCCAAAAATCTCGACGGATGTCGTACCGCTCAGCGAACTCCTTTTTTGCCTTGCCCACGGCCTTTGTCGCGTCGCTGGGTCCTACTATTAACGTAAGGAGAGGTGCAGGGTCAGACTCGCCGATCTTTATTGCCTCTAGTTTTAAGAGATAGAAGCTCGCCGAGGATGACTCATTCAACCATGTAATTGCGCTGACGTGTTCTGGCCTTGGCTCCGATACAATCCAGATCGCAGCCCGTGCCTCCATTGCAACTAAATATGTAATCAGTTTGCCGAGATGGTCGTGGTTACTCTTTTCAAGCTGATTTTCGATTATCACTTTATTTCCCAACTCGTCTTCAGCTACAAGATCAACACTAAAATCGCCCGCAGCGGCTTCGGGCTCGGCGTTCGACAAGGTGAGGTCAATGCAATCGTTCAGAACGTCGAGATTATCCTGTAGCCACTTCGTAAAGTCGTAGGCCTCGTGCTTGAACGCTTCACGAAGCGGGATACGTGCAATCTTCTGGATCATTGTCGTTCTTGCGGGCTAACTATTGAGTAGAATTGGTCAGCCTATCCCCACCAATAAGTTTTGCAGCTACGGCGAATCCTAGAAGTTTTTTCCGAGAACAGCAAGAAATACTGCTCGTCCCCTCACCCTTGCCCTCTCCCCAGGATGGGGCGAGGGAATAATTTGGGGTGCCCTTCGAGGGTCTCAGGGCGAACGGATCGTTAACCGAGATTGCTTCGCTTCGCTCGCAATGACTGAAAGGGAAGGGTTCGCAATGAAAGGAGCCGGTTATCGGCCGGAACTTTTCAGAATCTCCCGCACGCGTTTCAGGTCGATGGCTTCGGCCTTGTGGCCGTCGCGGCCGACGACCGTCGTCGCCATCGTGAGGGCGTTGAGGATGGCTTCCTGCGTGGCCTCGACCGTGGCGGTGAAGAGCGGATTGAGATGCGTGTCGGCGAAGGCCGTGAAGGGGAAGGTGCGCTCTTTGGGATAGTGGGGAATGACGTTGCCGGTCGAGAAGGCCAGGATGAAATCGCCGCTGCCGTGCCGCGCGGTGGAGCCGGTGCGCGCCAGGCCGAGCGCCGCGCGCTTGGCGAGTCGTTTCAATTGACGGGCGTCAAGCGGCGCGTCGGTGGCGATCACGATGATGATCGAGCCTTCCGATCCTTCCGCCGGAGTCTTGGAATTGCCGTAGAGTTTGCCGACCGGAACGCCGCCCATCACCAATTCGTCCCGCCGCCCCGAGTTGGCATTGACGAGCACGCCCACGGTATAGCCTTCCGCGGACGGGATGACGCGGGATGAGGTCCCGATGCCGCCCTTGAATCCATAGGACATCATGCCGGTGCCGGCTCCGACCGTGCCTTCCGCCACCGGGCCGCCGCTTGCGCCGTCCAGAGCCTTGATGACGTCGGCTTCCGAGACATGGCGGCCCTGGATGTCGTTGAGCCGGCTGTCGTCGCATTCGGCGACCACCGGCGTGAGCGTGTCGTCCTGGATGCCGATGCCGGGATAGCGGGCGATCATCCAGCTCATCACGCCGTTGGCGACGCGGGGGAGATTGAGCGTGTTAGTCAGCGCGATCGGGTATTCGAGGAAACCGGACTCTTCGACCCAGGCCAGCCCTGTCATTTCACCGGTGCCGTTCAGCACGAACGATCCCGCCGGAACTTTCCTCCGCCACACGTCGTCGCGCGGAATCACGATGGTGACGCCGGTGCGCACGGGACCCTTGCCGGGCACGAGCGTGCCGTCTCCGCTGATCAGGGTCGTGTGGCCGACGGTGACGCCGGCGACGTCGGTGATGGCGTTGAGTATGCCGGTGGGATAGGCGCCGAGAGGCACTCCAAGGCTGCGCGCGCGGACGCGCGTATCGTCGCCGGTGGTCGAGGCGGTCTGAGCTCCCGCAGAAGCGGGTACCCAGAGCAGCGCCAGCAACAATAAAAAGCGGATCAACGGCGCCCGCCGGCCAGCTGGAATCCGGCCTGCAGCCAGGCATTCACGCTGCCGCGGACGTTGTAGACGTTTCGGTAGCCGAGTTCGGTCAAGGTGTCTGCTGCGATGTTGCTGCGCTTTCCGGACTGGCAGTAGACGACGATGTGGTCGTCAAGTCCCGCGCCGATCTCCTTGTGCCGTTGCGCCATTTCCCGGAAATCGATGTTCGCGTCGGTGCCGGGGATTGCCCCGGTATCGTGTTCTTCAACGGACCGCACGTCCACCAGAAGGAAGCCTTTCTCGCGCAGACTGGGCGCCTTGTCGAGGGAAGCCTTCACTTCCTGCACGCTGAGTTGCCGCACGTGCGAGGCCAGGGCCGGCCCGGACGTCACGCCGGCGACTGCCAGGACCAGAACCCCAAAATACGCGAGCCAACGGAGTTTCATACAGTGCCTCCTTTGCTCAGTCGTTTTTGCAGAATAAGGCGATGCTGGCGGTGTAGCCGTGCAGGAAGTTGTTCCCGCCGACCGGGCCGATCTCGCCCATGGCGAAAAAGCCGCCTACCGGAATCCCGCCCATCTGTTCCCTGACGGCTGTGACGTCGTGATGGGGGATGCGGAAGAACCGCTGGCCGCGCCCGTTGCAACTGAAGAGCAGCGCGCCGATCGGGGTGCCGGCGTTGTGGGCCGCGCGCTCTCCGGTCAGCAGCGCGCGCAGGTCCTCGCTGGCGGATGCGACGTCCCGGATCTGAAATTGCACGGTCTGGCCGACCCGCACGTAATCGGCCACCGCCAGGCTGCCGGTTTTCTGATCCACCCCGACCAGGTTTCGGATCAGGAAATCTCCGCGCTCGAAGTGATCCTTGTGCTCGTCAATGACGATGCCCAGATGCAGCGCGCGCTCGGCCTGGCGCTGCTCGGCGGGCGAAAGGAGCGAGAAGGCTTCCCGCAGACGGTCGAGCGCCGGCTTGCCGCTGAGTTCATGGATGACATTCTGCTCGGCCTGGGTGATCATGAAGCGGTCGCCGATCTGACGGCAGCCTTGTGAGACGACGGTGCGGATGCCGACGGCGCCGGTCACGGCCACGCCGATCACCCCGCTGTCCACCACCGTGTCGTTGAAGATGAGACGATTGGCGCCGGGTTCCTGAGCGCCGCTGGCCATCCCGCCGATCGCCGCGGCGCCGGGGTAGCGTGTCTCGAGATCTTTCAGGAAGGCCTCGGCCGGCGTGGTGGTGAAGGGCTCGGCGAGCACCAGGAACGACGGGTTGTGCTCGAGGCCAGGCATCTGGTCGGGCCAGCCCGCGATCCTGACCCCGTCGCCCGCTTCCACGTACTCGAGGTGGAACGGTGTGAGTGTGGCGCCGGGCAGGTGGCCGACCCACAGGCACAAGGCCGGCCGGCCTTCCACCTCCTGAGCGCCGCCGATCACGCTTTCGGCCGAGCAGCCCAGCAGGACTGTGGGGCGGAGCCGCTCGCGTATCGTGGAGACGATGAGTTCAGCCGAGTCGGAATGGTCGGGCGAAAAGAACACGAACGCCAGGTCTGCCGACCTCCCTGCCAGGCCGGCGGAGACGTCACGACAGGCTTCCTCGAGAGCGTCCTCTGTGACTGCGGTTGTCGAGAGCGCCGTGAGGACCTGCATGGGCGGAGTGTAGCATACGGGAATGTTTGCTTGTCCAGCCGAAAAGCCGGTCGCGGCTCAGAGCTCGTGGGTGCGGCCTTCGAGGGTTCCGGCGCAGACCGGGCACTGGTGCGACGGCGTGGCCTGTGAAGCCAAGGGAGCCGTGATGAGCTGCGAGCGCTTGATGGCGGCGACCCCGGATTCGCAGGGGGTCCACAAGGACCTGCAGTCAGGACAGAAGAACCATTGGGTGTAGCCGGGCCAGTCCCGGTCGCGTTGGGCCACAAAATTTGTTTAGCACACCACTGCCCGGCATGCAATTCATCGGTCTCTTTTTCTCTCCACGTTGTCATGCTATGCTACGACGCAATGATTCCCGATCTGGTTCTCTACCATGCCGAGTGCACCGATGGGTTTGGCGCCGCCTGGGCTATTTGGAAGCGATACCCTGCGGCCGAATTCGTTCCCGCCGATCATGGGCATCCACCGCCGGTCAGTTGTGCCGGTCGAAAGGTTGTGATCGTCGATTTCAGTTATCCCCGGCCGATCCTGGAGGACATGGCCAGACAGGCGGCGGCGATCCAGGTGCTTGACCACCATGTCACGGCACGAGAGGCTTTGAACGGGCTGCCCTATGTCCATTTCGATCTGGGTAAAAGCGGGGCGGTGCTGGCCTGGGAGTGGGCCCACGGCACGGCGGCGCCCTGGCTGCTGCAATACGTGCAGGACAAGGACCTGTGGACGTGGAAGCTGCCGGGCAGCCGCGAGATCAGCGCCGGGTTGAATTCCCATCCGTATGATTTCAAGGCGTGGGATTCCCTGAACAAGGATGTGTTGGAGCAGGAAGGGCGGGCCATCCTCCGGTTCGAGCAGGAATTGGTGAAGAAGCTCACCCGGCATACGGTGTGGGTCCGGTTTGAGGGCGAGACGGTGCCGTGCGTGCAAAGCGCGATTCTCACCAGCCAGATCGGCGAGCAACTTTCGCCTGGCCGGCCGTTCTGCCTGATCTGGCATGACCGCAAAGGGCGACGCCACTTCAGCCTGCGTTCCGAAGAGGGCGGCGCCGATGTCGCCAGGATCGCCGTGAAGTACGGCGGCGGCGGCCACACGCATGCGGCGGGGTTCTCGGTTCCGCTCCGTGAGGCCGGCCCACCGCCGTCCGACGGCTCGACCCAGGGTGTTCTCATCGTGCCTGCCGCAGAGGATGTCTCCACGCCTTGACGTCCTTCCGGTTTCACCCTATACTGCGGGTTTCTTCAGTGATCGGGGCGGGAATAGCTCAGTGGTAGAGCATCGCCTTGCCAAGGCGAGGGTCGAGGGTTCAAATCCCTTTTCCCGCTCCAAATCATCTCTTCGACGCGCTCCTCTTTCCCTCCTGCGTATTCGACTTACACAATGACGTATAGTAAGCTTTAGCGTTGCTGCCTTGGGGAAAGTGCGGAGAGAGGGTTGGTGCGCCCGGCAGGACTTGAACCTGCGGCCTGCGGGTTCGAAGCCCGACACTCTATCCAGCTGAGCTACGGGCGCATTGAAAATAAAGGGTAGCCGGATTGGTGAACGGTGTCAATGGAGACAAAAGCAGGATTTGCGGGGCTGCGGGTGGCGGCGTTTGAGAGCCGGATGGCGGAGGAAATGACGCAACTCATCACGCGCCACGGCGGCCGGCCGCTGGTGACGCCCGCAATGCGCGAAGTCCCGCTGGAGCGGAATACCGCGGTGTTCCAATTCGGCGAGCGCCTGCTGGCCGGCGCGTTCGGGATGGTGATCCTGCTTACCGGCGTCGGCGCTCGCGTCATGCTGAAGGTGCTCGACCAGCGCTGGCCGCGAGAGCGGACGCTCGCCGCACTCGGACAGACCATGCTGGTCGTGCGCGGGCCCAAACCCCTGGCGGTGCTCCGCGAGAATGCGTTGCAGCCTGCGGTCGCCGTGCCGGAGCCGAACACCTGGCGCGACCTCGTCAAGGCGCTGGATGAATTGGGACGGCCGCTGCAAGGGATGCACGTCGCCGTTCAGGAATACGGCGTGGCGAACCCGGAGTTGCTCCAGGCGCTGGAGGCCCGTGGCGCCATTGTCACGCGCGTGCCGGTCTATCAATGGATGCTCCCGGAGGATACCGGCCCGCTCCGGAAGGCCGTGCGCGCGCTCATGGAGGGCGAGGCAGATGTCGTGCTGTTCACCAACGCGGTACAGGTGGAGCACATGCTGCAAATGGCCGAGCAGGAGGGCGGCGCGGCGCGGTTGCGGACTGCGCTGGGACGGACCGTCGTCTCCGCGATTGGCCCGATCGTGGCCGAGCGCCTGCGCGCGCACGGGCTGCCGGTGGATTTCGAGCCCTCGCATTCAAAGATGGGCATTCATGTCAAAGAGACCGGCGAGCGCGCCGCGGAGCTCCTGCAGCGCAAGCGGGCCGGAGGGCGCGCATGAGCCGCTTGAAGCGCTATCCGTTCCTGGCGTTTGCGGGCATCCTCGTCTTGACGCTGGTCGCGCTCGTGGCCTTTCGCCTCGTCAGCAGCGGGGCCAAAAAGGACCCGCGGAAGGAGCGGGTGATCTCGGTGGGCACGATGATGCCGGTCCGGAAGGATCTCGACGTGCGCCTGCCCTACACGGCGGACATCCAGCCCTACCAGCAGGTCAATATCTTCTCGCGGGTGGACGGCTACATCGCCAAGATCCACGTGGACAAGGGCGATTTCGTGAAGGAAGGTCAGCTGCTGGTGGAGGTGGACCATACCGACTACGTGCATGCCGTCAACCGCGCCAAGGCCAACCTGGCGGCGGCGCGCGCGAATGTGGTGAGCCAGGAGGCGACCATTAAGAACGCCAAGCTGAACCTGGCCCGGATGCAGTCGCTCATCAAAGACCAATACGTCTCGCAGCAGGATGCGGACAACGCCCAGGCTGCGTACGACGTGGCGGTCGCCCAGATTGACTCCTTGCGGGCGCAGGTCCACCAGATGGAGGTGGCGCTCCAGCAGGCCGAAACGAACCTGACCTATTCCTACATCCGGGCGCCGTTCGCCGGGTCCGTTTCCCTTCGGAATCTGGACGCCGGCGCCTTCGTGTCGGGCTCGACCGCCAGCACCTCCACCATGTCGCGCGGGATCCTGGTCTTGCACGACATCACGACCGTGCGGGTGCTGGTGGATGTGGTGGAGAAAGACGTGCCGTTCGTGAAGATCGGCCAACAGGCCGAACTCCACGCGGACGCGTATCCGGGCCGGCTCTTTACCGGCAAAGTGACGCGCATCGTCCAGGCCTTGAATCCGAACACCCGGACCATGACGGTGGAAGTGGACATTTCGAATCCGGATCGCGCCCTCAAAGGCGGCATGTTCGCGCGGGTGGAGCTCCTCGTCGGCGTCCATGCGAATGCGCTGCAGATCCCGATGGACGCGGTCACCCGCTTGGAGGCCGACCAGTACGTCTATACCGTGCAAGACGGCAAGGCCCGGAAAGTGTCGGTCGAACTGGGCATCCGCAGCAACGGCCTGATCGAGATCGCCAAGGGGCTGACGGGCGCCGAACCGGTCATCGTTTCCGGCAAGGATCTGGTGGCGGACGGCGTCAAAGTCGCCCCCACGCCGATGGACGCGCCGCCGAAGCCCGCGCCGCAAGGATGAAAGATTCGCGCTCGCAGGCGCCTGCGGCTTCCATAGCCTCGAGCTCTTGGGCGAGAGGCGTTCTGATTGTATGTGGCTGACCCTCCTCGCGCTCCGCAACCGCATCGGCATCCTGATGCTGTCGCTCGCGATGGTCGTGCTGGGTGCCACGTCCCTGAACCGTCTCCCGCGGGACCTCTTCCCCAACATCCAGGTGCCGGTCGCCTTTGTCGGGGTCATCTACAAAGGCGCGCCGCCCATCGACATCGAGCAAAGCGTCGTCTATCCCATCGAGAAAGCGGTCAGCTCGGCGTCCAACGTCGAGCACGTCGAGTCGTTCTCCAAGCAGGGCATCGGCGCGGTCCAGGTGTGGTTCAACTGGGGCGCCGACATCAACGTGGGCCAGATGGAGGTGATGCAGCGTGTCACCCAGATCCTGAACCAGCTCCCCCCCGGCATTCTCCAGCCCTTCATCGTCAAGTTCGACGTCTCGAACATCCCGGTCGCCTTCGTGACCGTCGCCGGCGGGAATCTGGACGAGCGGGCCCTCTACGATCTGGCCTTCAACACGATCGCGCCGCAGGTCGAACAGTTGCCCAACGTCGCCGCGGCGACGGTCGAAGGCGGCAAGGTCCGCCAGATCAACATCAATCTGGACCCGGCGATGCTGCAGGCGCGGGGGCTTTCGATCCTGGACGTCGTCAAAGCGGTCAAGGCGTCGAACCTGATCCTCCCGTCCGGCGACCTCAAGGCCGGCAACCTCGATTACAACGTGTTCACGAACAACCAGTTCAAAACGGTCGAGCCGATCAACGACGTGATCGTGAAGGCGACGCTGGAGGGGACGCCGGTGCGGGTGAAGGATCTCGGCACCGTAACCGACTCCTCGGACATCCAGACGAACATCGTGCGGACCGACGGCCGGCGGTCGGTCTACCTGCGCGTGAACAAGCAGCCGGCCGCCAACACGGTCGAGGTGGTGGACGCGCTCCGCCTGGCGCTGCCGAAGATGATCGGCATCCCGCCGGGTGTGAAGCTGGGCGTGTCCTTCGATCAGTCGGTGTACATCCGGCAGTCCATCAAGAACCTCATCGACCAGGCCGTTGAAGGGTCGCTCCTGGCGGCCGTCGTCATTCTGTTATTCCTGCGCAACGTCACCAGCACGCTGATCATCTTGGTGGCCATCCCGCTGTCCGTGCTCGTGACCTTCATCACGCTGTATTTCACCGGGCAGACCCTCAATATCATGACGCTGGGAGGGCTGGCGCTCGGCATCGGGCGGTTGGTGGACGACTCGATCGTGGAACTGGAAAACATCCAGCGCCACCTGAATACCGGGCAGTCGCGGTGGGAGGCGGTTCTCGAAGCGGCCCGCGAGGTGGCGATGCCGATCTTCGCCTCGACGGTGACGACCGTCGTCGTGTTCCTGCCGATCCTGTTCCTGGTGGGCATCGCCAAGCTTCTGTTCATTCCGTTGGTCTTCACGATCACGATCGCCCTGTTCACGTCCTTCTTCGTGTCCCGGACCGTGACCCCGGCGCTCTGCTACAAGTTCGTGAAGCCTGAACTTGAAGCGCAGCGGTCCCTGCCGTCCTGGCTGGCCCGGTTCATGGAGTGGAGCCGGACCCAGTATGAGCGGCTGGATACCCGCTATCAGGAACTGCTGACCTGGGCGCTGGCGCATCGTCGAACGTTGATCGGCACGGTCGTCGTGATCTTTGTCGGCTCGTTGGCCCTGGTGCCCTTGATCGGGAGCGAGTTCATCCCGATCACCGACGAGAGCCAGTTCCGGATCATCGTGCGCGCCCCGGTCGGTCAGCGGGTGGAGAAGACGGAGCAGCAGGTGGCGGAGATCGAGCGGGTGCTGCGCGAGACGATCAAGCCGAGCGAGCTGGACACCGTCGTCTCGAGCGTCGGCGTGCTGCAGCAGGGGCGGTCCTCGCTGTTCAATCCCAATACGGGCCCGCACACGGCCCTGGTGCAGGTGTATCTGGCGCCGCCGGACAAGCGGACACGCAATCAGATCCAGATCATGAACGAAGTCCGGCCCAAGGTGGTCGCGCTGTTTCCCGGCATGCTGACGATCTTCGACCCCGGCGGCATCGTGAAGCGGGTCGTCAGCTTCGGCTCGCAGGCGTCGGTGGACGTGGAGATCTACGGGTACGACATGGAAAAGGCCCGCCAGCTCGTCCGCGAGGTGGACGACATCATGCACAAGACCAAGGGCCTGGCCGACATCCAGGTCAGCCGGGAGGAGAATTATCCGGAGGTCAACATCGCGGTGGACCGGGAAAAGGCCGCGCTGCTCGGCGTCAGCGAGACGGACGTGGCCAATGCGGTGCTGTATTCGCTCAATGGCAACGGGCAGACCGATCCGATCATCTACACCGACCCCTCGAACGGCAACGAGTACTACATCAGTGCCTGGTTGGCGGAACAGTACCGCAGCAACTTGAGCGACCTGGAACGGATCGTCCTGACCACGCCGTCCGGGGGCACGGTGTTGCTCAAGAATGTCGCCGGCCTCAAGCTGAACTCGGGCCCGGTGAAGATTGACCGCAAGTACTTCCAGCGGGTGGTGCACATCACGGCCAATCCGGTGGACCGCGATCTCGGCTCCATCGCGGATGAATTGGGGACGCGGTTCGCCAACCTGCGGCTCCCGGAGGGTTTCACCATCCGCCTGGCCGGGCAGATCCAGCAGCAGCAGGAGGCTTTCCAGAATTTAATTTTTCTGGCCTTGCCGCTGGCGCTGGTTCTCGTCTACATGGTCATGGCCGCCCAATTCAAATCCCTGGTCGATCCCTTCATCATCATGTTCTCGATTCCGATGGGGCTCCCCGGGGTGATCGTGCTCCTGTTCCTGACCGGCACCACGATGTCGATCACATCTTTTATGGGCGTCATCATGTTGCTGGGGATCGTGGTCTCCAACGGCGTCCTGCTGGTGGACTACACCAACGTGCTGCGCCGGCGCGGGGTAGAACTGCACGAGGCGGTCGTCAAGGCGGCGAGGACGCGGCTCCGGCCGATCCTCATGACGTCCCTCGCCACCGTGTTCGGCCTGTTGCCGATGGCGCTGGGACTCGGCACCGGCGGGGAGACCAACGCGCCGCTCGCCCGGGCCGTCATCGGCGGATTGACGGTCTCCACGGTACTCACGCTGTTCCTCGTGCCCGTGCTCTATACGATTCTCGAAGAGCGCTTCCCCCGCAAGGAGGAAGTCATTCCCCAGGCAGTACTCCAGGCCCGGTCCTGACCGTTCACCGGGGCGGAAGGCTGCCTTCCACCCCGGCGCGGGACTGCGTCAGTGTGTGGCGGGCGTGGTGGCCGGCGCAGGGGCCGTCGTCGCGCTGTTCTGCTTCTTCTGCGTCCCTTTCTTGCCGTGCTTGCCCTTCTTCATCGTGACCTTGCCGACAGGGGACTTCGCGTGCGCCACGCTCGGCGTGGATGACGGCGCGGGAGCCGACGTTCCCGCGTAGGCGGGCACGATCAGCGCCAGCGACAGCGCACATGCGGTGAGAGTGTTGCGTAGCTGGTTCATGGTCTGATCCTCCTATTGCTGACGGTTGACTGCTCGTGATCCTGCCTCTGCCTATCGCATAAGCCTTGCCAATCCTGAAAACGCTTGATCTGGCTGGAGATACGCAGATCTGTGTCGTTTCCTCTTGATTCACGGTCGCCTCCTTAGCGGCAGTCTCCATCCCGAAACAAGGTGAGGGAGCCCTAATCTTGTTGGGCGTCTTCCAAGAATGCTAAACTATTGTCTCTTGCTACTAAGGCGCACCAGTCACTGGCGTAAGTGGGGCATGATGTTCCGTCGTCGACACACACATTCTCACAACGATCCGCGTGAGCATTCCCACGAGCACTCCCATAGCCACACTCACAGGGCGATAGATCCGGGCATTTTAGATACGCAACAAGGGATCGCAGCCATCAAATGGTCGTTCCTCGGATTGTCCGTGACGGCTCTCCTGCAACTCGCCATTGTATTTCTTTCGAACAGCACGGCGCTTCTTGCGGACACGATTCATAACTTCACGGATGCCGCAACCGCCCTCCCTCTATGGATCGCCTTCACGCTCGCTCATTGTAAGCCGACGAAACGGTTTACCTACGGGTATGGACGAGTGGAAGATTTAGCAGGGTTGATGGTCATCCTGGCCATTGCCAGTAGCGCCGTAGGCGCGGCCTATGTCGCCATTGATCGGCTCTTCCATCCACAAACAGTCGAATATATCGGGGCGGTCATGGGAGCGTCAGTGATCGGCTTCCTTGGCAATGAAGTCGTGGCGAGAATTCGGATTCGAGCCGGCCAAAAGATCGGCAGTGCCGCTCTCATCGCTGATGGATTTCATGCTCGGGCGGATGGCTTCACAAGCCTGTCCGTCCTCATCGGCGCCCTGGGCGTCTGGCTCGGCTATCCTTTAGCAGACCCTCTTGTTGGGCTGTTCATCTCGATTGTGATTTGCCGCGTGGTGTGGCAATCGAGCAAATCCGTGTTCACCCGCCTTCTTGATGGTATTGATCCTGTCGTCATCTCTGAAATCAGAGACGCCATGCTTCGCGTCCCAGGAGTGCACGAAGTGACGGAAGTGCGGGTCAGATGGTTGGGGCATCGAATGCATGCCGAGGCAAATATGACGGTGAACTCAGACCTCTCGATTGAGAAGGGACATGAGATCGCCAACGAGGCACGGCACGAAGTCCTACATCGCCTACGCTATCTTTCCAATACAACAATCCATCTCGATCCCATGAATGCATCGGGCGAAGAGCATCATCGAATCGCACAGCACGTTCATGGAGACTTAGCCACTCACTCGCATTAGTCGTTTTCGCTGCTTGCGCGCGAGCATCACGCTCTTGGATGACCCGCCCAATGAAGAGCGACTTCCCGATGGCTTTGCTGTTTTTCTTTTGATTATAATGGCGTCATGCAAACGCTGGACGTCGAAGATTCCGGTCTGCCGGACCTGCAGTTCGTCCTGATGGTCCTGGCGCTGTGCACGTCGGACCTGCCTACCCTCAATGTGCCGGAGGATGTGCGGCAAACCATTTTCCATCGCTGCTGGGCGCT
>Ga0080064_1006045_pt1 | contig 13457 bp, 11 predicted proteins | sample Subgrocontami54m_FD_69260 | JGI IMG/M metagenome (GOLD analysis project Ga0080064, IMG submission 69260) | Subsurface groundwater microbial communities from S. Glens Falls, New York, USA - GMW46 contaminated, 5.4 m (SPADES assembly) (version 2) ...
CAAGGGGGACTGGGCGAAGGCGGGCTCACTGATCGAGCACTGGATCGCGGTGGTCCGGACGGGAAACGTCGTCGTCCTGCTTCCCTATGCGGTCGCCCCCTCCGCCTGGGTCCTGGCGCAGCTCGGCGAGACGAGCGAGGCACTGAACCGGCTCCGGGAAGGCGAGCAACTTCTCGAGCGTCAGGCGGCGAGGGGAATCGTCCACAATCTCGGCTGGGGCTACCACGCGCTGGGCCGCGCCTGTCTGCTGCTCGGCCGGCTGGACGAGGCGCGACGCCTGGGCGACCGCGCGGTCGAATCTTCTCCGTCTCAGCCTGGGTTCGCGGCCCATGCTCAGCTCCTGCTCGGCGACATCGCGACCCATCCCGACCGGTTCGATGCCGAGCGCGGCGAGGCCCACTACCGCCAGGCGTTGGTACTCGCCGAGCCGCGCGGGATGCGCCCGCTCGTCGCCCACTGCCATCTCGGCCTCGGCAAGCTCTACCAGCGCACGGGCAAGCGCGAGCAGGCCCGCGAGCATCTCACCACCGCCACGACCATGTACCGCGAGATGGACATGCGGTTCTGGCTGGAGCAGGCGGAGGCGGAGATCCTGGGGCTCCAGTAGATCGGCTGCCGCCGGTGCCGGCAGGCTTGCGCCTTGTGTTGTGTCTGAGGTAAAGCTAGAAGTATATTCGTGGATATATCCAGGAGGTCATTCCGATGGGCAAGCCACTCATGCTTCAGGAGGCCGACGCGGAGCGGATCGAGACCCTCAAGAAGCGGCTCGGCGCCCGAACGAAGATCGACGTCGTCCGCTCGGCCCTCGACCTGCTCGAGCAGGCCGCCGAGAAGACGGAGCGTGTGGTGCGCTGGCGGAAGGCGGCAAAGCTGGTGGCGGGCGAAAGCCGAAAGGTCTCGCGTGAGTTCCGGCGCCACAGTCGTCTCGGGCGCCTCGACTGATGACGCCGCCCGCGCTGTCACCGCGGCGCTGGCACGTCTACATCGTAGACCTCGAACCCGGGGTTGGGACGAAGCCCGGGAAGCAGCGACCGTGTCTTGCGATCCAGCCGTCCGAGTTCGGCGAGGCGGGGCTGCGCAGCACGGTCGTGTTGCCGTTGACGACGAAGATAGTCGAGGGGGAAGCGTTCCCTCTTCGCGTGCGTGTCCGCGCCGGCGTCTGTCGTCTCACCAGGGACAGCGACGTCCTGGTGGACCAGATTCTCGCGTGGGACAACGAGCTGTTCCGGAGGGACTTGGGCCCGCTGCCGGAGGCACTTCAGGACGAAGTACGACGCGCCCTCCTGGAGTTCTTGGACCTGTCGTGACGCGGCTCGGCTGGCTCGAAAAGAAGCGCGACACGGGAAGGCTCTGATGCGGTGTCCGGGCTGCCAGTACGAGAATCCGGCCGGGTCCAACTTTTGCCTGGGCTGCGGCGCTCGGCTCGTCCTGGCCTGCGCGGGCTGCGGCGCCGACCTACCTGCCGGGTCGCGCTTCTGCAACAAGTGCGGGGCCCCGGTCGCCGACGGGTCCGGTGGGTCGGCGCGCTTCGCATCCCCCGAGAGCTACACCCCCAAACACCTCGCGGAGAAGATCCTGACCTCCAAGGCTGCGCTGGAGGGCGAGCGCAAGCAAGTCACCGTCCTCTTCGCCGACCTCAAGGGCTCGATGGAGCTGCTCGCCGATCGTGATCCGGAAGAGGCGCGCAAGCTGCTCGATCCGGTGCTCGAGCGGATGATGGAGGCCGTGCACCGCTACGAGGGCACCGTCAACCAGGTGATGGGCGACGGAATCATGGCGCTGTTTGGCGCGCCGCTCGCCCACGAGGACCACGCCGTGCGGGCCTGCTACGCCGCGCTCCGGATGCAGGAGTCGCTGAAGCGCTACGCGGACGACACGCGCCGGGCGCACGGCGTGGAGGTGCAGATCCGGGTCGGCCTCAACTCGGGGGAAGTCGTCGTGCGCTCCGTCGGCAGCGATCTTCGCATGGACTACACGGCCGTGGGCCAGACCACCCACCTCGCGGCCCGGATGGAACAGCTCGCGCCGCCCGGGACGGTGCGGCTGACCGCAGAGACCCTGCGGCTCGCCGAGGGCTACGTCGAGGTGCGATCGCTCGGGCCCATCCCCGTGAAGGGCCTCCCGGACCCGATCGAGATCTTCGAGCTGACGGGGGCGGGGATGGCGCGGACGCGTCTGCAGGCCGCAGCCCTGCGCGGCCTCACGCGCTTCGTGGGCCGCGATGCCGAGGTCGAGCACCTGCGCCGGGTGCTCGGCCAGGCCGGCGCGGGCCGCGGCCAGGTGGTCGCCATCGTCGGGGAGGCCGGCGTGGGCAAGTCGCGGTTGGTCTACGAGTTCACCCACTCCCATCGGGTGCAGGACTGGCTCATCCTGGAAGCCTCGTCCGTCTCCTACGGCAAGGCCACCAGCTACCTGCCGGTGATCGACCTGCTGAAGGGCTACTTCAAGATCGGCGACCGGGACGATCACCGGGAGATGCGGGCTAAGGTGCTGGGGCGCGTGCTGGGCCTGGACCGCGCGCTCGAGCCCCCGCTGCTCCCGCTGCTCTCGCTGCTCGACGTGCCGGTCGAGGACGCGGCCTGGCAGAACCTGGACCCGCCCCTGCGCCGCCAGCGCACGCTCGACGCGGTCAAGCGCCTGCTGCTGCGCGAGAGCCAGGGGCAACCGCTGCTCGTGGTCTTCGAGGACCTGCACTGGATCGATGGCGAGACCCAGGCCCTGCTCGACAGCCTGGTGGAGAGCCTCGGGTCCGCGCGCCTGCTGCTCCTGGTCAACTACCGGCCCGAGTACGAGCACCGCTGGGGCAGCAAGACAGCGTACTCCCAGCTCCGACTCGATAGCCTGCCCGCCGAAAGCACGGCGGAGCTGCTGGCGGCTCTCCTCGGGCCGGACCCCGGGCTGGCGCCGCTGACGCAGATGCTGGTGAAGCGGGGCAACCCGTTCTTCCTGGAGGAGACGGTGCGGACCCTGGTGGAGACGGGGGCACTGGCGGGGGAGCGGGGCGCCTACCGCTTGACGCGGCCGGTGGAGGCGCTGCAGGTGCCGGCGACGGTGCAGACGATCCTGGCGGCGCGGATCGATCGGCTCCCGCCGGAGGAGAAGCGGCTCCTGCAGGCCGCGTCAGTGATCGGCAAGGACGTGCCCTACGCGCTCCTGGCAGCGATCGCGGAGCAGGAGGAGACCCTGCGGCGGGGGCTCGCCCACCTGCAGGAGGCGGAGTTCCTCTACGAGACGCAGCTCTTCCCGGATCTGGAGTACACCTTCAAGCACGCGCTGACCCACGACGTGGCCTACGCGGGCCTCCTGGGGGAGCGCCGGCGCGATCTTCACGCCGCGGTGGCGGCCGCCACCGAGCGCCTGCACGCCGATCACCTCGTCGAGCACGTGGAGCGTCTGGCCCACCACGCGCGGCAGGGCGAGGTCTGGGACAAGGCGGTGCGCTACCTGCGCCAGGCCGGCACCAAGGTCTTCCTGCGCTCGGCCAACCGCGAGGCGGCCGCCTACTTCGAGCAGGCGCTCGACGCGCTCCGGCGGCTGCCGGAGAATCCCGACGCGATCGCCGAGTCCCTCGACCTCCGCTTCGACCTCTGCAGCGCGCTCCTCCCGCTCGGCGAGTGGGAGCGGATGGGGGCCCTCCTCGACGAGGCCGAAGCCCTCGCGGAGGCCGCCGGAGACCAGCGCCGCCTCGGCCGCGCGCTGAACTACAAGGTGATCCAGTTCACGCAAGCCGGCGACTTCGCCGCGGCGCTCCAGGCCGGACTTCGCGCCCTGGCCATCGGCCAGTCGCAGGCGGACGTCGCCCTCCAGGTTGTCGCCAACAGCTATCTTGGCTGGGCGTACGTGGCGCGGGGCGAGTGCCGCGAGGCCGTCCGGCACTGCGAGGCCGCGCTCGCGCTGATCCCGGAGGGCCTGGCGCAGGAGCGATTCGGTCAGGCCGCCATCCAGGGCTCGATCGTGCGGAACACCCTTGCCATCGCGCTTGGGGCGCTCGGGCGGTTCGCCGAGGCGTTCGGGCGTCTCCGCGAGGCGATGCACATCGCGGAGGAGGCAGGGCACGTCCAGACGCTTGTCTTCCCCCTCTTCAGCCTCGGCACCCTCAAGCTCGATCAGGGCGACTTCGCCGGCGTCGTTGCCCCGCTGGAGCGCGGCCTCGACCTCTGCCGGACGAGAGAGGTGCCCTTGCTGCTCCACCACTTCGTCTGGGCGCTGGGCGAGGTGTACCACGGGACCGGCCGCCGCGCCGAGGGGGTCGCCCTGATGGAGGACGCCGCCCGTGGCTTCGCCGAGCGGAACGTGAGGATGTCGTGGTGGGCTAGCCGCGTCCGGGCGCTCGGCGGGGCGTACCTCCTCGACGGGCGGCTGGCGGACGCCACCCGGATCGCCCAGGACGGGCTCGCGGCGGCTCGGCAGTGGGGGGAACGGGGGGTGGAGGGCCAGGTCCTGCGATTGCTCGGCGACATCGCGGCCCATCCCGACCGCTTCGAGGTCGATACCGCGGAGACGCACTATCGCCAGGCCCTGGCCCTGGCCGAGGCGCTGGGCCTGCGCCCGCTCCTGGCCCACTGCCACCTCGGCCTCGGCAAACTCTATCGGCGCACCGGCGAACGCGATGAGGCCCGAGAACACGTCACCACCGCGACGACGATGTACCGCGAGATGGATACGCGGTTCTGGCTGGAGCAGGCGGAGGCGATCATGGGTGCACTTGCGTGAGGAACTGCCGTGGCGTCATGACCCGGAGCGGTACTCCGGCGCGCCGACCCATCCAGCGTCCGACGTCCGCCACGTCGCCCGTCACGAAGTGGGTGGCGTGACCGACGATCGCCGCCGCGAGGAGTGGCCGATCCTTCGGCGACAGCTCCGGAGGCGTCAGGCGCCCGACGTCGACCGGCGCCGGATCTCTGACGACGCGAACGGCGGACAGGCTGCTCCGTAGGGTGGGCAGCGCTCCCAGTCGCTTCGTCGTCGTGCGCGGGTTGTCTAGGCGCTGGTCGTTCTCTTCTCGGACCTTGACTGGTCCGCCGCCGCCGGTCCACAATCCGATGGCCATGCGCCAAAGTCCGGGGGGCCCGCGAATGAACGACAAGGTCGTCATTGTCACCGGCGCGGGCTCCGGCATCGGCCGGGCGACGGCGCTGCGGCTCGCGGCCGAGGGTGGGCGACTCCTGTGCGCCGACGCGAATGGGGACGCCGCGCAGGAGACGGCGGAGATGATCGCCAAGGCCGGCGGTGTCGCGGCCGCGCTCCTCGTTGACGTCACCGAGGAAGGGAGCTGCAGCCGCATGGTCGAGACGGCCCTCGGACGATTCGGCCGCATCACGACGCTCGTCAACTCCGCGGGTGTGAGCGCCGCGGGGCGAGATGCCACGCCGGGCCCGAAGGAGTGGGAGCGCGTTGTCGGCGTGAACCTCAGCGGTACCTACCTCGCCTCGCGCGCGGCGCTGCCCCATTTGGCCGCCAGTGGCAACGGGTCCGTCACCAATATCGCGTCCATCTTCGGTCTCGTCGGCGGCTCGCTGTCACCCGCGTACGCCGCCTCGAAGGGGGGCGTCGTCAACCTGACGCGATCCATGGCCCTGACCTGGGCGCCCAGCGTTCGCGTGAACTGCGTGTGCCCGGGCGTCATCGAGACACCGATGACGGCGCCGTTCCTCACCGATCCGAGCTGGCACCAACCCCTGCTGGAGCGACACCCCCTGGGCCACTTCGGCAAGCCGGAGGACATCGCCGCCGCCATCCTGTATCTTGCCAGCGACGAGGCGGCATTCGTGACCGGCGTAGCGCTTCCGGTGGATGGCGGCTACACGGCGGCCTAGCGACCTTTCTCACAGGGAGGCCAATGATGGCACCTCAGGGAATACACGCGGAGAAGCTCACGCCCCATGTCGGCGCCGTCGTCAGCGGCGTCGACCTCTCGGAGCCGCTGGACGACCGGACGTTCAAAAAGATCCACGACTGCCTCATCGAGAACGGCGTGATCTTCTTTCGCGACCAGCGCCTGACGCCGGACCAGCAGAAGGACTTCGGCCGGCGCTTCGGCGAGCTGCATGTCCATCCCGCCGCCCCGGGCCTCGTCGAGGGGCATCCGGAGATCCTGGTCATCCACGCCGATGAGAAGTCGAAGCACGTGGCCGGGGAGGTCTGGCACTCCGACGTCTCCTGCGATCCTGAGCCCCCGATGGGGAGCATCCTCTACATGCACGAGCTGCCGCCGGTGGGCGGCGACACGCTGTTCGCGAGCATGTACGCGGCGTACGACGCGCTCTCCGAGCCGATCAAGCGGCTCCTCGAGGAGTGCACCGCCATCCACGACGGCGAGCACGTCTACCGCGGCCGCTACGGCGTGAAGGACGAGGGCAAGACCTTCCCCAAGGCGGAGCATCCGGTCATCCGCACGCACCCCGTGTCCGGGCGGAAGGCGCTCTTCGTGAACAGCGGCTTCACGACGCGGATCGTCCAGCTCAAGCGCTCGGAGAGCGACGCGATGCTGCAGTTTCTCTTCCGCCACATCGAGACGCCGGAGTTCCACTGCCGGTTCCGCTGGCAGGAGCGGTCCATCGCGTTTTGGGACAACCGCTGCGTCCAGCACCACGCCATGTGGGACTACTTCCCGCAGCGGCGGCACGGACATCGCGTGACGGTCCGGGGCGACAAGCCCTTCTGAGGAGACCGGTCCATGGCCACCGCCCGCGTGTGGACGCTGCTCAAGGACTTGGCGACCACGGATTTCAAAGAGCTCCCGCCGGCGGAGGCGGTGACGATCCGCGACGAGCCGGGGTTCTTCGACGGCCCCGTCGGGGCCCGGGTCGCGGTCCTGGACTTCAGCCCGGAGAGCGGCGCCCTCGGCCCCGGCGTCGCCAGCATCCCGCCGGCGAAGGAGCCGCAGCCCTTCCGGTACTCGGCGAACAGGGCTCCGGATCGGGACGCCCTCCAGGCGCCGGCGTTCATCTGCGAGAGCGTCTTCGGCACGGTCCACGAGACGATCCGCATGTTCGAGGAGCCGGACATCCTCGGCCGTCGCGTCGCGTGGGCCTTCCCCGGGCCCCAGCTGCTCGTGGTTCCCCGCGCGGGCGAGTGGGAGAACGCGTTCTACGAGCGCGACTCGCGGAGCCTCCAGTTCTTCTACTTCCCGCACCGCGTCACGGGCCAGCACGTCTACACGGCGCTCTCGGAGGACATCGTCGCGCACGAGACGACCCACGCGATCCTCGACGGCATCGACCCCGACCTCTACAACGCGCTGTCCACGGAGTCGCTCGCGATCCACGAAGCGGTCGCCGACCTCGGCGCGCTCGCCGTCTCGCTGCGCTCGCGCGTCCTCCAGCGCCGCTTTCTCGACACGACGGGCGGCGACCCCTCGAAGTGGGTCGCGTTCGCGGGGCTCGCGGCGCAGTTCGCGGAAGGCACCGGCAGGACCACGCGGTTCCTGCGCGATCTCTCGAATGACCTCCGGATGTCCGACGTCGACGCGACCGAGCCCCACGAGCTGAGCCAGGTCCTCTCGGGCGCCCTCCACGCCCTGTGGCGAGAGCTCTTCCGAGGGTTGAAGCAGCGCCTCCGGCGGAAGGAGCCCGCGTTGGACGAGCGCTCCGCCGCGAGCAAGGTGGTCTGGCTGGCCCGCGAGATCTACGAGCGGATGGCGTTTCGTGCTCTGGACTGCCTGCCGCCCGGCGAGTCGACCTTTGCGGACTATGCCCGCGCGATTCTCGCGGCGGACCAGTCCGGTGTCCCGGAGGTGGAGGGCCCCCGGGCCTTCCTCCGCAAGGAATTCGTCCGGCGGGGCATCGCCGCCTCTGAAACGGCCTTGCGCGTGGAGACCGACCTCGACGTGCCCGCGGTGCGCCGGACCGATATCGAGGCCCTCGTGACGAGTGACTACGCGGCGTACGCTTTCGCGAACAAGAATCGCCGCCTGCTCGGGATCCCGAAGGGCATCCCGTTCAAGGTCATGCCTCGCCTCCAGACCGAGAAGCTCTACTACCACCGCGCGGAGCGGAAGGCCCGAGTCCGCGAGACGCTCTTCAAGGTTTCGTGGACCGAGGAGGAGCGGCAGGACGTCCGTGGGCTTCCGCCCGTCCGCCAGGTCGTCGTCGGGACGACGCTCTCCATAGATCGCGACACCAAGCGGGTGCGCTTTCGGCTCACGACCGGGCGCGACGGCGCGCGCTGTGAGCGCCGCGAGGCCTACCTGCGCAAGCTCGCCCAGAAGCGCCAGCTCGCTCTCGGCACGGACGCGTTCGACGCCCGCGGCCTGCCCAGGCGCGACGTCATCAGGGCCGAGGTGGTCGAGGGGACGCTACGGCTTCGGAACACCGCCCATATGCTCCACGTGGTCGGAGAGGTGTGACCGTGCCCAAGGCCGCCCTCGAGGTCTACGCGTTCAACGTCCGTTTCGGCGACGCGATCCTCGTGCGTGTGCCCGACAAGGACCGCCAGGGCTCCAAGACCACGCGCCGCCACATCTTGATCGACGTCGGCAACGCGCCGTCGGGCGCCCAGGACCCGAACTCGCCTCCGCAGCCGGGCCAGGCCGGCGGCGACGACACGGTTCTGACGCCCGCCGTGGACGCAATTCTGAAGGTTCTGAACGGCGCGCCCCTCGACCTCTACGTGATGACCCACGAGCACATGGATCACGCGCAGGGCCTGCCGTCCGCGGAGAAAAACGGTCCCTCGGGCCGCAGCCTCCGCGCGATCTTGAAGCCGAAGCACGTGTGGATGACGGCTTCTGCCGAGGGCGCGGCCTACTACGCGAGGCACCCGCAGGCCAAGAAGGAGCTGGACCGGGCGCGCGCGGCGTACGCGGCCATTGCCGATCACCTCGCCAGCGCGGCCGCCGAGGAGAGGGTGGGCCTCGGTGCGATCCTCGCCAACAACAATCCGTCGTCCACCAGTTCGTGCGTCGAGTGGCTGAAGGCGCTGGCGCCCGACGGCGCGACGCCCGCCTACCTGCACCGGGAAGTGCCCAAGGCGGACCTGGCGACGCTGCACCCGTTCGAGGAGGCGACCTTCGAAATCTGGGCGCCTGAGGAAGACACGAGCGCCTACTACGGCAGGATCACACCGATGGCGCTCGGCGACGGCGCCTCCGCCGCGCAGCCGGCCGCGGCGCCGGGTCCCCGGGTCGTGCCGCCTCCCGGCGTGGACACCGAGGCGTTCTTGCGGCTGGTGGACCTGCGCCGGAGGGGGATCCAGGAGAACCTCCTCGCGATCGACAAGGCGGCCAACAACTCGAGCCTTGTCTTCTGCCTCGAGTGGCGGGGCTGGCGCCTGCTCTTCGCCGGCGACGCCGAGCAGAAGAGCTGGCAGATGATGAAGGCCAAGGGCGTCTTGAAGCCCGTCCACTTCCTGAAGGTCTCGCACCACGGAAGCGTCAACGGCACGCCCGACCCCGAGATCCTCGACCTCGTGCTGCCCCCCGTCCGTCCAGACAGGAAGAAGCGCGCGGCCATCGTGAGCACCTGGGACCACACGTACGGCGGCATCCCGCACGCGCCCACCGACGACCTGATCAAGTCCCGCTGCGACACCTTCCTGAGCACGCTGGCCAAGCGCGACAAGCCGTTCGTGGTCGCGAAGTTTTCCTGATTTACGGCTTCTTGATCGCTTCGAGAGCGCGAGGCCCATGGAGTTGCGGAGGTCGTTGGGCCCGCTCGAAGTAGGTTTTGGGGGCCGTGTTAAAGGATAGGGCGAAGGGGCCGGAGCCGAGTCTCCTTAGCCGAGCCGCTTAGGTTGCTAGGAACGCCCGGGTGTGCTCCAGGAACTGGCCAAAGGCCGGCTCGGTCTCGAGGAAGAGGTGGTTCTGGCCCTGCAAGGTCACGAACCGCGCGCCCGGGATGCCGGCAGCCATGCGCCGACCGGCCTCGAACGGGACGCGGGCCTCATCGCGCGCATGCAGCACCAGCGTCGGCACGCTCACCCGCGGAAGCAGCGCGGTGACATCGGTCTCGCCGTTTGCCTCGTGAATTCGGGCGGCCACGTCCCCCGATACCGTCATCCGCTGCAGTTCGTTGAACCAATCGGCCTGCTCCTTGGTCCCGCCGGGGATGAACTGGGAGGTGAACAGCTGGCGGAAGGCCGCGTTCTCCTTGCCCCAGCCCACGCGCATCAGGGTCAGCATGGCCGCATCCTCATCTTTCTGGGCCGCGCTGCGGGCGCGCTTGTTCCAGCCCATCGCGTAGCCGCCGTAGAGGATGAGATGCGACACCCGCTCGGGGTGGCGCACCGCGTAGGCGATCGAGACCGCGCAGCCCTGCGAGATCCCGAGCAGCGCGAACCGCGTGATCCCCGCGGCGTCGACCACCGCCTCCAGATCGCTCACGAAGGCGTCGAACGAGATTTCGTCGACGGTCCGGTCCGACAGCCCGTTACCGCGGGGGTCGTAGCGGACCAGCGTGTGGTCCTTCGCCAGCTCCCGGTACAAATGTCGCCAGATCGGGCTCTCGAGATCGAACTCCAGATGGGTCATCCAGTTGCCCGTCTTCATCAACGGCGGCCCCTGGCCGATCATCGAGTAGGCGAGCTGGACCCCGTCGGGCGCGGTGCAGAAGCGAATCTCCTGCTTCAGATCGACGGCATTGGGGGCCGTGACGCCCGGTCCGGCGCCCCGATCCACCGGCGCGATGGCGAAGACGTCCACCGGCTGCGCGATGTTCTTCAAGGTGCGCGGGCCGAGCGCCTGGAAATCCGCCTTGAGTGCGCGACTCACCTGGTCGAACACCTGGCGGGAGATGCAGATCCCGCCGGGCTCCGCGATCCCCTCGAGCCGCGCCGCGATGTTGATGCCGTCGCCGTAGATGCGGGTCTCGTCGTGGATGACGTCACCCAGGTTGATACCGATGCGGAACAGCATGCGGCGCGACTCCGGCACCGCCTCGTTGCGCGTCGCCATGATGGTCTGGATCTCGACCGCGCACTCGGTTGCGTTGATCACGCTCGGGAACTCGGCCAGGATGCCGTCCCCGGCGGTGTCGATGATGCGGCCGCCGTAGCGGCCGACCAGCGGCAGGACCACCGCCTGGTGCCCCTTGAGGTCGCGGACCGTTGCGGCCTCGTCCTCGCCCATGAGGCGGCTGTAGCCGGCGATGTCGGCGGCGAGAATGGCGGCGAGCCGGCGCTTTATCGAAGAGTGGTCGTCCATCATGTGTCCTCGCGTTACGGGCGCTGGGGGAGCAGGACGATGCAGTTCGGGTTGAGGCCCTGGTTCTTGAGCGTGTCCATGCTCGCAATCGGCTCACCCTTGGCGACGTCGATCACGGTGACGGAGCCGTCGCTGATACCCGGCAGGTTGAGCAGGCTGTTCTGCACGAAGAGGTAGAGCTCGTCGGCGGAGAAGGCTAGGTGATGCGCGCCGGGCCCTGCGGGGATCGCCTTCAGGAAGGCCGGCTTCCGGGGATCGCTGACGTCGTAGACGTTCACGTGGCCGGGCTTGGCGGCGGTGACGTAAAGGCGGTCGCCTTTCTTGTTGTGCTCCATCTCGAGCACGACGCCCTGCCCGCGCTTGCCGAGGTCGTCCACCTGGCTGAAGTCGAAGGTCTTGCTCGCCGGGTTCCACGCCGCCATCCAGAGCGTACCGCCGTACATGGTGGTGATGTAGGCGACCGGCGGGTTGGCACCGGGGAGGAACATCGTCTCCACGGGCGCCTCGCCCGACGGCGAGGGCTTGAGCGAGACCTTGTGAGTGGACAGCACCTTGCCCGTGCTCGCCTCGAGGACCGTCACGGTCTCTCCGGGGTCGCCGAGATCCGAGGCCCGTACCGTGCTCGTGATCATCAGCCGGTCGATGCCCCCGTGGATGGAGATGCCGTGCGGATACTTGATGAACGCCGGGCCGGAGGGCGCCGTCACGGTCTTGGTCGGCGTGTCCGTCGCGGCGTCGCCCATGACCACGGCGCTCGAGCCCATGCAGGTCAGGTACCAGGTCTTGCCGTCATCGGAGAACACCACGTCCTCCATCACCTGGCAGGTGGGCACCGGCACGGCTTTCATCCGGTAGGGGAAGCGCGTCATGTCCATCACGTGCAGGATGCTCCTGCCGAGCGCGGTGATGTACGCCTTGCTCTTGTCCTTGTTGAAGTAAATGTGGTGGGCGACCAGATCGGGCGGCAGCGGAATGTCCAGGAGCATCTTGCCGAACGTGGGCGATGTCGGATCCACGTCGATGATCGCGATCCCTTCCTTCCGCGCGAGCTGTTCGGGCTTGGTCTCGTAGTTGAGCATGGCCAGGATCTCGGCGTGGGCAGAGGTCGCCAGGACGAGTAGCGTGAGCACGAAGAGCATCAGGGACTGGATCGCTTGCTTCACGGGGGATCTCCTTATGAAGATGTGGGTTCAGGCGAACTTCAGGGATTGCTCGCGCCGGTAGGCCCGGATCGTGACTGCCATGAACAGCGCGGTGTAGCCGGCGAGCCAGGCGAGGCTGGTCAAGAGGGGCTCGGACGGGACGCCGACGGCGCTCCACGCGAGCTGACCGTAGTGGTAGGTCGGCAGGTACGGGGCAATCCGCTGGACGAAGCCGGGGAGCTGGTCGAGCGGCATGAACAGGCCCGAGGCGAACGACAGCGGGAGGAAGATCAGGTTCGCCAGCGCGGGCGCCAGGGTGGGACCGGCGCTGTAGCCGATCGCGAAGCCCAGCGCGACGAAGGGCAGCGACCCCGCGAGGAGCCGCACGGTGACGTCGATCCAGACCGTCAGGTCCTGCCGGACACCACCGACGACGATGCCGTAGACGATCAGGACCACGACGGACAGCAGGGAGAACGCGAGCGAGTTCAGCACCTTTGCCAGAATGGCGATCGCCGGTGGCAGCGGGGTCGCGCGCATCAGCAGATCGACCTTCATTCCCCGCTCCGTCGCCACGCCGATCCCGAAGCCGTAGACCATCACGCTGCCGACCGCGTAGGCGGCGAACGAGGCGAGGAGATAGGCCCCCACGCTCACCCCGTTCGAAAACGCCTGCCCCGCGACGGGCAGCCCGAAGAAGGTGAAGAAGAGCACCGGGAGCGCGAGGTTCGTCAGGCTGAAGGCCGGGGTGCGCCAGCGGATGCGCAGCTCGCCGAGCGTCTGGGCCACGAGCATCCGGAAGAGCGGGGCCATCAGGCGTGCTCCGACCGGCGGGTGAGGCTCAGGACGGCCTCCTCGAGGTCGGCGCCGGCGACCTCGAGATCGCGCATCTCGATGCCGCGCTCGAACAGCGCGCGAAGGACGGTCTCGGGCTCGTTGGTCAGGAAGCGCGCGCGGCGGTCTACGATCTCGAGCGCCGTGAGCGCGAGGCCGCCGAAGGTGTCGGCGGCCAGCGGGCGCGCCGCCTCGAAGCTCACTCGCTTCCCGGCGACCTTGGACATCAGCTCCCGCGGGGTGGCGTCGGCGATGACGAGGCCGTGGTCGACGACGACGATGCGGCGGGCGGGCGCCCCCGCCCCCCCGCGGGAGGGGGGCGGGGGAACAACCCGCTCGCC
>Ga0080064_1006048_pt1 | contig 13454 bp, 11 predicted proteins | sample Subgrocontami54m_FD_69260 | JGI IMG/M metagenome (GOLD analysis project Ga0080064, IMG submission 69260) | Subsurface groundwater microbial communities from S. Glens Falls, New York, USA - GMW46 contaminated, 5.4 m (SPADES assembly) (version 2) ...
GTTCGCGATACGCCGCCAGATCCACCGGGCCAATCCCGGCATCATGCACGCTGGTGAGTCCGAGCCGGGCGCATTCGGCCGCGGCCCGCGCCAGCCGAGCCTGTATCTGGTCCGGCGTAGCGGCGGGAATCCTACGGCTCACCAGGCCCTGGGCCCGGTCAATCAAGACTCCGCTCGGACGGCCGCCCGGCTCGCGGATGATCCGGCCGCCGGCCGGGTCCGGTGTGGCCGCATTGATGTCGGCGATCTCCAGCGCCTTGCGGTTCACCCATACCGCATGACCGTCCACACGCGTCAGATACACCGGATGATCCGGCGCCGCGCGGGACAACTCATCGGCATTGGGAAACTCGCTGCCCGGCCATCGCGTCTGGTCCCAGCTCCGCCCGAGAATCCATTCGCCCGCCTTCCGCTTGGCGGCCTCCTGTGCCACCATTTTGGCCACTTCGCCGCTCGACTTGCTGGCGCGAAAATCGAGGTTCTCCAGACTATCGCCCAGCCCTCGCATATGCCCATGCGAATCAATGAAGCCGGGGATGATGGTGGCCCCCTTGGCATCGATCGTCTGCGTCGAGGCGCCCGCATGCTTTGCCAGATCATCGCCCACCGCCAGTATCTTGCCGCCAGCCACGGCGATTGACTTGGCACGCGGCCGCCCCGCCTCGCCCGTGTAGATATTGGCGTGGATCACCACCATATCCGCGGTCTGCGCGGCGCAGGAGAGCGCTGCCAGAAAGGCAACGCTACAATAAAGATGCATGGAGGACAGTATCCCATATCAGGCAGCGGAAGCCCCCTTTTTGAAGAATGCTTCCAGTTGGGCCGCGGCGCTGCTGCTCGCCATCCTGTTTCTGGCTTCCGGAGTCTGGAAAGTAACAGACCCGCTCGGCTGGTCCGCCCGCGTGACCCAGCTTCAGGTGCCCTCCGCGCTCAGCATGCCGGTGACTCTCGGTGTCGGCATGACGGAGATCTTCGCGGCCGTCCTGCTGGCGGTTCCGCGCTTCCGCCGATGGGGAGCCTGGCTCACCGGATTCCTGCTCGTTACCTTCATGATCCACATCGGCTACAACTACAACACGCTGGTCGGGGAAGAATGCAGTTGCTTTCCCTGGCTGAAGCGCTCCGTAGGTCCGCAATTCTTCCTTGGCGACGGCATCATGCTGGCCATGGCCGCCATCGCCGGATGGTGGGCCGCGCCCTCGCACAGCCATCGCGGCGCGGGCCTGGTGCTGGCCGCTATTGTTGTTTTCACGGCTGCCTCCTACGGGATCACCATCGCCCAGCAGAGCGGGTTGCAGGCTCCGGATACGGTAGTGGTGGACGGCAAGCCGTATTCCCTCCAGCAGGGACGCATCTTGCTCTACTTCTTTGACCCGGCGTGCAGTCACTGCTTCGCCGCCGCCAAGCAGATGTCCGGCTACAGCTGGCGGGACGTCAAGGTGATGGCGATTCCCACCACCACGCCGCAGTTTGCCAGCCAGTTTCTGGGCGACACTGGACTGAAAGCCGCCGTGTCCAACGACGCCGCAAAACTCCGGGCGATCTTCAAGTTCGGCGATCCCCCCTACGCCGTGGTGCTGGAGCACGGCCGGCAAAAGGCCGCGCTCCTGCATTTCGATGAAGTGGAACCGCGCAAGACGCTGCGTGATATGGGTTGGGCCGAGTGAAAAGGCAAGCTGCGATCTCGCCGTCCAGATCACGGTCACGAACGGGTGTGCATTCCAACTCCAGGCAAAACTAAAGCCCGATGCCGCTTCCTCGGCATCGGGCTTTCTCTAGCGTCGGCGTGGTTTGCGGTCCACGCCTTTTGCACACAGGAGAAATCAGTTACGGCGTTTCAGCGTAGGCCGCTCTTCTTCGTCATCGGCCTTGGGCTTTTCTTCACCTTCGGAATCAATACGGCCTGAGCCAGCCTTGCGCAGGCGGGGCTTGTTCTCATCCTTATCGTCCACCTTGCGACGATTCAACAGGGACGACAAGCGCGACTTGACGTCGTTGAACTCAGAGGTAGTGACCACGTATTCGGGTTTGGACTCCAGGATCTCCTGAATGTTCTTCTGCGAGTTCTTGATGCGGTCATCCGTGGGGGGGTGGGAGGAGAAAACCTTCGCCATGGTGCCCGGCTTGCGCTTCTCATCCGACTGCAGCTTCTCAAAGAAGTCGACAAAGGCAGTGGGATCATAGCCCGCTTTGTAGAGATATTGGAGGCCCAGCATGTCGGCTTCGGATTCAAAGCCGCGCGAGAAGGTGAGGAACCCCAGCGGAACCAGGACACTGGCGGCCTGCCGGATTCCGTAACCGGCCCAGCCACCCATGAAAATCAAAGGAATCGTGGCCAGGTTGGCGATCTGTCCGCGCGAGGCTTGCCGGGTGCCGTGGCGCGCCGCGATGTGCGCAATCTCGTGCGCCATCACCCCGGCCAGTTCGGCTTCCGTCTCGGCGCGCAGAACAAGTCCGGTATGTACAAAGAAGAATCCACCGGGGAGGGCGAAGGCGTTCACCTCTTCGCTATCGATCACCTTTATGGTGACCGGAACCTTTACATCGGAATTCCGGACCAGGTTCTGCCCGACGCGATTGACGTACTCGGCAATCACGGGATCATCGACGATCTTGGCTTGGCGCTCGATATCCTGCGCCAGGGCCTTTCCCATCCCGATCTCTTTCTCAAGAGAGTAGAGGTTGATGCCCTTGCCGACATCGCGATTGCCGATCTCGTCGGGATCTTTCTTCTTATCCTTTGCAAACAAACCAACGGGGGCAAACAAACCACCCGGGAGCAGCAGCAAGGCGACCATCGTCACCGAGGTCAACTTTTTGAATGTGTTGAATGTGCCTAAGACCGTTCTCTTCATCCGGCGACTCCCTTCAGTGGAACTTTCCCAGTCTCTATTATAGGGCCATATCGGCAAAAGACCAGATCTTCCTGAACTGTAGGACGTACAATTAACAGAATGGGTTACGAAAACAAATCCCTGTGGGAACGGGAGCGAGGGCAGTTCCCGGTCACACAAAGCCTTATTTATCTTAACCATGCGGCGGTTGCCCCGCTGGTGAAGACGGCTTCCGAGGCGATGATCCAACTTTCCGATGACGCCTGCCGATTCGGCTCCTTCCACTATGACACGTGGCTTGCTGCCTACGAAGGCCTCCGCCTCGGCGCCGCCCGCCTGATCAACGCGCAGCGCGACGAGATCGCAATCGTGAAGAACACCTCGGAGGGCATCGCGACGGTTGCCTTGGGAATCGACTGGAAACCGGGCGATGCGATGGTTTGCTTCCGCGAGGAGTTTCCGGCCAACTACTATCCGTGGATGAAACTCGCCGGCAGGGGAGTCGATATACGATGGCTGTCCATACACGACGAGTTGGACGCGATCGACCGCGCGGCGACCGGAGCGCGGCTCCTGGCAGTGAGCTACGTCAACTACCTCACCGGATACCGGGTGGACCTGGAGGCGATCGGCGAGATCTGTCACCGCCGCGGCTGCTTCTACTTTGTCGACGCGATTCAGGGGCTGGGCGCTTATCCGTTGGACGTACGGGCCGCCCGCATTCACGCGCTGTCGGCCGACGGGCACAAATGGCTGCTGGGTCCGGAAGGCTGCGGCATCCTGTACGTTCAGAAAGACGTGCAGGAGGCGGTGGAACCGGTGGAGTTTGGCTGGACAAACGTCGCCGCCTACGCCGACTACGCCTCGCGCGACATGACGCTGCGGCCCGACGCCGGCCGCTACGAGTGCGGCACTCTCAACACGGTGGGCATCTTCGGGCTGCGCGCCTCCATCGAATATCTCAACCAGACCGGCATCGCGAACATCACTCCGGCGGTGGATTCCCTGGCCGCACAGATCGCCGAATCGGTGACTGCCAAAGGCTATGAACTGGCGGCGCGGCGCAGTGCGGCCCACGGCTCCGGCATTGTGAGTTTCCGCAAGGAAGGCATCGACAGCCGCGTCATCGTCAAGACGCTGCGCGAGGCGGGAATCATCACAGCGCCGCGGCAGGGCTGGGTAAGAACTTCACCCCATTTCTATGTCTCCCCGGGGGAGGTTGCGCGCATGATTGACCTGATACCATAGCTGCATGCTACTAGGCTCTGTCACCTACAACGTACTCAAGGATTGGGATGTCGAAACCATCATCACCAAGCTGGAGGAAGCCGGCTTTGAAGCGGTGGAGCTGCGCACCGGCCACAAGCACGGCGTGGAACCATCCCTGACCAAACCCGAACGCGACCGGATCCGCCAACGATTCGAGCGCAGCAAAGTGCGGCTGCTCAGCTACGGCACGGTTGCCGAGTTTCAATCGCCTGACCCGGCCGTGCGCCGCCAGCACGTCGAGACCGCCAAGACGTTCATCGACTTGGCGCACGACACCGGAGCCTGGGGGATCAAGGTCCGTCCCAACGGCTTGCCCAAGGAGGTCAGCCCGGAGACCACCATCGGCAATATCGGCGCGTCATTGCGGGAACTGGGCCAATACGGCGAGGGCAAGGGCGTCGAGATCTGGATGGAGGTGCACGGGCGCGACACGCAGAATCCGCCCATCGCCGCCGCCATCATGCGAGCGGCCAATCACTCCAACGTCGGCCTGTGTTGGAACTCGAATCCCACCGACCTGGTCAACGGAAGCATCAAGCCGAGCTTTGAGCTGCTCAAGAAATGGATCCGCAACGCGCACATCAATGAGCTGGCCGGACCCTATCCGTACCGCGAGCTTTTCACGCTGCTGCGGCAGGCCAACTATGAGCGCTACCTGTTGTGCGAGGCCACCGAGAGCAAGGAACCCGAACGTTTCCTGCGATGGTACAAGGCCCTGTTTACGGAGCTGAACCGGCCATGCGCCTAAGTAGGACAGGCCTCCTGGCCTGTCTCTTCGCCCTCACCACCGCCTGGTCCGCCGTCCCGACGCCCGAGTCACACTTCGGCCATCGCATGGGCGAGGACCGCAAGCTGATTTCCTGGGACAAAGTGGTCAGCTACTTCCAGGCGCTGGAAAAGTCGAGCAACCGGATTCTCGTGCGTGAGCTGGGCAAGTCCACCATGGGCCGCCCGTTTATCGCGGCCTGGATTTCGAGCCCGGAAACGCTGCGGCAACTGGACCGCTACCAACAGATCCAAAAGAGGCTGGCCGACCCGCGCCAGACCACGGAAGCGCAGGCCGCCAAGCTGATCACGGAAGGAAAGATGGTGGTGATGATCACCTGCTCGATCCACTCCACCGAGGTCGGATCCACACACACCGCGGTCGAGTTTGCGCACCGTATTCTGACCGAAGAGTCGACGCGCAACAAGGCCATCCTCGAGAACGTGATCTTCATCCTGGTGCCCTCGCTCAACCCGGACGGGGTAGACATTGTGCGCAACTGGTACAGCAAGACGCTCGGCACCCCGTTTGAAGGGACATCGCCGCCGGAGCTGTATCAGAAGTACGTCGGCCACGACAACAACCGCGACTGGTACATCTTCTCGCAGGTGGAGACGCGCCTCACTGTCGAGAAGCTGCACAACGTCTGGCACCCGCAGATCGTCTATGACGTGCATCAGCAAGGGGCCACCGCTTCGCGCATTTTCATTCCGCCGTGGATGGATCCGATTGAGCCCAACATTGATCCGCTGCTGGCGCAGATGTGCAATTTCATCGGCCTCGGGATGGCCACCGATTTAACAGCGGCCGGCAAGAAGGGCATCGCCGTGAACGCGAGCTACGACTTTTGGACTCCGGGCCGCCACTACCAGGCCTATCACGGCGGCATACGCATTTTGAGCGAGTCGGCCAGCGCGAAGCTCGCCACGCCCGTCAACATCAAGCCGGAACAGATCAGCGAGACCGCTCCGGGCTACAATCCGCGCCAGCGGAGCTGGAATCATCTGGAGCCGTGGGGTGGTGGGGAGTGGCGTTTGCGCGACATCGTCGACTACCAGTTGCTGGCCTGGGAATCGTGCCTGTTTCAAGCCGCGGTGCGCCGCGAGGACATGCTGCGGAACTTCTACATCATCGGCCAGCGCGCGGTGGGTCGAACCACGCCGTCCGCCTTTGTCATTCCGTTCGCGCAGCAGGACCCGGGTTCGGCGCGCAAGCTGCTGGACACGCTGGCCTACGGGTTGGTGGAAGTGGACAAGGGCCCCGACGCTTACCTGATCCGGATGCAGCAACCGTATTCTTCCTATGCCAAGGCGCTGCTGGAAAAGCAGGAGTATCCCGACCTGCGCCAGTATCCGGGCGGACCGCCCAAGCGCCCCTACGATGTCACGGCACACACGCTGCCGCTGCTGATGGGAGTGGACGTGAGGCCCACCATCGCCTACGCCGGCCCCTGGGCGCGTGCGGCTGAGCTCCGGTTTCCGTCCAAGCCGCTGGCGGCGGGCGACAGCGACACCTGGAAGCAGGTCAATCGCATCTGGGCAGGCGGCGCAAGCGTGTGGCGCGATCCGGCGACCGGAGACTTCGCCGCCAAAGCCGGGCCTGGTTTGGTGGAGAAGAAGCGCCCGCGGATCGGACTCTACCGCAGTCACATTCCGGTGATGGACGAGGGCTGGACGCGCTGGATCCTGGAGCAGTTCGGGTTCCGCTATACAAGCTTGCAAAATGCCGACATCATCGGCGGAAAGCTGAACGAGCGCTACGATGTGATTGTATTCCCGGATCAATCGCCGTCGACGATCCACAACGGCTACCGCCCGGGCGTGATGCCGGCCGAGTTCACCGGCGGGTTGGGCGATGCGGGAGCGCAGGCGCTGGTGGAGTTCGCGCGGGTGGGCGGGACGCTGGTGTTTCTGAACGATTCGACAGACTACGCCACCGGGCATCTGGGAGTTCCGCTGCGGAACGTGGTGAGCGGCGTGCCGAGCCGCGACTTCTACTGCCCCGGCTCGCTGCTCAACGTCACACTGGACACGAAGCATCCGCTCACGCGCGGGCTTCCGGCTGGAATCGCGATTTGGTCAGAAGGGAGCGCCGCTTGGGAGATTCCCGAAGGAAGCTCGGCGCGCAGCATTGCGCGATACCCGGGCTCCGGGGTGCTGGCCTCGGGCTGGCTGCTCGGCGAGCGGTATGTGGCCGGGCACTCGGCGCTGGTGGATGCTCCTATGGGACGCGGCCGGATGGTGCTGTTCGGCATGCGCCCGCAGTACCGCGCCCAGAGCTACCAGGCCATGAAGCTTCTGTTCAACGCATTTGTCCTGTAGGGAATACGTGCAAAACGGAGGCGGGGACAGCGCCCTTTGGGCTTAGCGCCCGTCGCGAACGAATTCGTAGCGTTCCAGGGTTGCGGCCACGTGGAAAGGCATTTCGGGATCCTTGATGGTCCTTTTCGGACGCGCTTCCAGCCGGATCACGGTACCCACGCAATGAAGGCGGACGCTGGCGACGTCTTTGCTGGCGGTGGGGAGGGTGATGAAATACTCGATGGGTTCGCCCACCGGCAATTGTGATCCAGAGAGGAACATCACTCCGCCCGAGCTTACATTCCGGGTTTCAGTGTTCGTATCGATGTGGTCAGCGCCCATCTTTACCAGCTCTATCGGAAGCCTCAGATCGAACCGTTTGCCCTTGCGTTGTTCTTCTTGGTTCATTACATAACTAAGGTAAAGGGTTCCCGGCCCGGGGTCAATGGGAAATCTGGGACGCCATAAGACAATAGTCCTGGTACTTGTTTGGTAGGCCCCCCCCGAATAGGGGGCAGCCCTACCTCCATTTTTAACCCTGTTTGCCTGATGTTGCCTGTCAAGCTGACCGGTTGAGTCGAGGTGAAGTTGGGGATGTAAGCCATAATTTCGGCCGCATGAGGCAAATGCCGCGATGCGAGATGGGGGGGGACGGATCCGCGTGGTGCCTGCGGAGGAAGGGTAGAAGACACTGACTTTGATCATGAACTGCCTCGTATGCCCTATCGCGGGGGCCTGTTCAAGGAAGGGAGGAAGCTCTTCAAGGCGAGATTGTTCAGGTAAGATGGGAGGTGGAGGAATGGCCGAGTGCTTGAAGGCGGCGGTCTTGAACAAAATCAACCAAACCCTCTTGCCGGCCAACAGCTTGTGGTGAAATCTTGGTTCACCCGAGTTCCCTCGACTTCACGGCGTTTCACCCGGCTTTCGTGACAAAGTAGTGACAGTCTGCTGTTTTCCGGTACCTTCGGGGCGGGGTGTCACTACTCCCTCCACTAAGCCTCTCGCCGTGAACGAGTTACGCGGCTCAACGCCGCCTGCTATCCCGAATGAGCGAATCGTCAGATCCTCAGTTCCTTATGGCGGTATCCATGAGAATCTTCCCGAGGGAAAGGCGATAGCACGTCTCGAACTCGGCACACCGGGTGCAGTTGTCCCAAGCCTCACCATTTACACTCAACGTGGGCGGGGAACTCACGATCCCGTGTTGTTCCACGCGATAGCCAAAGACCGCGCCTGCGACATCTTTGTTGTGCGCCATGACTCGCACAGACGGAAACAACTGCCCGTAGCAACCAGCATGAGTGTTCATAAGAACCTCCCTTCAAGCATGCTCTAAGGCAAAGGCGCGCAGATAGGACCTGATTTCATCGCGCACCCGCCGAAACATCCGCAGACGATCCTCAGCAGCGCCTTGGACCGCGGCTGGATCGTCAAAGCTGTGGTGAATCCGATTCGTATGGCCGGGATAGATCGGACAGCTCTCTTTCGCGTTATCGCAGACGGTGATCACGTAATCGAAATTCTGACCGGCGAACTCGTCAACCGACTTCGAGCGCTGTGCCGATACGTCAATGCCGATCTCTTTCATAACGGCAATCGCCTCCGGCCTGACAAAGCTCGTTTTCGTCCCGGCGCTTTCAACCTCAAAACGGTCTCCCGCATCATGCCGTAGGAGTCCCTCCGCCATCTGACTCCGCGCCGAATTAGCCGTGCACAGGATGAGAACCCGTTTCATGTGGATTTCCTTCCTTCCAGGTCCAATGACTCTTCCACCAAAGTGCTACATTCACCAGCGCGATGAGCGCTGGAACCTCAACCAGCGGACCGATGACTGCGGCGAAAGCGGCTCCGGAATGAATCCCGAAGACGGCAACGGCTACCGCAATTGCCAGCTCGAAATTGTTGCTCGCCGCCGTAAAGGAGAGCGTCGCCGTCTTCGAGTAGTCTGCCCCGAGCCGGTGTCCCATCCAGAACGATACGACGAACATGAGAACGAAATAGATCAGGAGCGGAACGGCAATTCGGAGCACATCGAGCGGCAGGCGGATGATGTAATCGCCCTTGAGCGAAAACATGACGACGATTGTAAAGAGCAGCGCCACGAGCGTGAGCGGGCTTATGCGTGGGATGAACTTCTTTTCGTACCACTCTCGCCCGTAGGCACGAAGTAGAGAAAAGCGGGTGACCAGACCCGCAAGGAACGGGATTCCAAGATAGATGAAAACACTCCAAGCGATCTCGGCGATCGAGATTCTTACGACCGAGCCCTGAAGTCCGAACAACTCCGGCAGCACCGTCACGAACAGCCAGGCGTAGACCGAATAGAACAGCACCTGGAAGACTGAGTTGAAGGCAACGAGGCCCGCCGCGTATTCGGTGTTGCCCTCAGCAAGCTCATTCCACACGATGACCATGGCTATGCAGCGTGCCAGGCCGATCATGATCAGTCCGGCCATGTATTCCGGGTAGCCGCGGAGGAAGATGACCGCAAGAGCAAACATCAGAATTGGGCCGATCACCCAGTTCTGGACGAGCGAGAGGAGGAGGATTTTTCGGTTTCGAAAAACCTCTCCCATATCTTCATAACGAACCTTCGCGAGCGGTGGGTACATCATCAGAATGAGCCCAACCGCGATTGGAATTGAAGTCGTTCCCACCTGAAAGTCTGTGATGACCCGAACGAATCCGGGGAGCGCGTAGCCAGCACCTACCCCCACTACCATCGCTGAGAAGATCCAGAGCGTGAGGTAGCGGTCGAGAAAAGAGAGCTTTCGCCCGATGTGTTCCATATGCCCTCTAGGCCTTACAGCATGACGGACCGCAGCAGGTTCCGACAGGCTTTGTCGCGCGGACAAAGGCGCTCATGAACTTACCGTCTATTTGGGGAGCGAGCGCATCAACGTCGATTCCCTGACCACTCAGGAACGCCCGCGCGTCTTCTATGCGGTAGATTCGAGTCGGTTCTAGGGCAACGCTCTCGAATCCTGCGGCGATGAGCTTCGCACGGTACTCGTTCTCTTCCAGCGCTCCTGCGATGCACCCAACCCAGAGCAGTACGCGTTCCCGGATTTCAGGCAGCATCTCGCCGCGTGTCACAACGTCCGACACGGCAAACCGGCCACCTGGCTTTAGAACACGGAAAGCTTCCTTGAGCACCTGGTTTTTGTTCGTCGAGAGATTGATAACGCAGTTCGAAATGATGACATCGACCGAATTATCAGGTAGTGGGATGTGCTCGATCTCGCCTTTCAGGAATTCCACATTCTCAATGCCGGACCTCGCTTGATTGCTCCTCGCGAGGGCTAGCATCTCATCCGTCATGTCCAATCCATACGCTTTTCCAGTCGGGCCCACGCGTTTCGCTGAGAGCAGCACGTCAATTCCTCCGCCTGAGCCGAGGTCCAGAACCGTCTCGCCGGCATTCAGCTGAGCAAGCGCAGTCGGGTTACCACAACCGAGCGAGGCCAGTACTGCCTCCTCCGGTAGGCCCTGTTTCTGCTTTTCGTCATAGAGGTTCGCCGTGATCGGGTCCGCATCCGTACCACAGGCAGCGCCCGAGCCACAGCATAAGCTTCCCCCCGTTCTTACGCGAAGGGCAGCTTGCCCGTAACTTTCTTTGACGATTTCCTTGATGTTCTCCGTGGTGATGCTCACTGGATATTTCTCCTATTTGCAGCAGACAATTCTCTGCGGTTCGATCGCCTTGTTCCGGGTGCAGCATTCGGCATACAGAAAGCCGAGGAGCTCTTCGAGCGTATCTGCCCGTGCCGAATACCAAAGATAGGTCCCCTCGCGGCGCACGCTCACGAGGTCTTCGTTTTTTAGTTTTTCGAGATGATGCGAGAGTGTGCTCGAAGGAATACTAAGCTCGCTGCCTATCTCCCCGACGACCATTCCCTCGGGATGCGCGCTCAGAAGGAGCCGCACGATCCGCAACCGCGGCTCTGTGCCCATTGCGGAAAGCATGTCCGCGTACCGGGTGATACGTGCTGAGTCGTCTTTCTTTGTCATAGTCGCACTCTCTCGATATTTCTATAATAATCGAACTATAGAAACGTGTCAACCGTTTTCTCGCCCTCGGGTGGGCCGTCTAGGTGGGGTGACATGAACCGGGGCAACGGCTAGACAACCTACAATCGGGTTGGCGCCCTATGTCGAACGCGCGAAGTCGCACAAACGGTCCTGGAACAGGGACGAGCAGATGCTGGGACATTTGAAGGATTTTTCGGCGAAGCAAACCTATGTGACATCTCGCCGCTTCGGCTGGAGCAGTACCAGCAAGAGCGCGTGCGCAAGGTTTGCCAGCGACGGTGAACCGGGAGTTAGCGCTCTTCAAGCACATGTTCAATGTGGCCGAGAGATGGAACCTGCGCCGCGGCCCGAACCCGGTTCACCTCGTGAAGTTTCTGCCCGAGAATAACCTCAAGTTTCAGACTCTGTCCGAAGACGAAGAGCGAAGGCTTCTCGCGAATTGTCCCCCCCTACCTGCAGGACCTGGTCCTGTTCGCACTCAACACGGGCTCAGATCCGGCGACATCTTCAATCCCAGATGGCGTTCAGAAAACCCGAAGGCCGCTTGAGATTCCGCTGAACGCCGCTGCGCTCCAGGTCATCGAAGCGTGGTACGGGATGCGGCGCGCTGCGTAGGTGTTCTTTAACCCGCTCACTGGGGACCGGTTCAAAGACGTAAAGGCCGGCCTCAAGAAAGCGACGAAGAAGCGCAGGAATAGACGGGGTGACCTGGCACACCTTCCGGCACACGTTTGCCTTCGCGCCTCACACGGCGCGGAGTTGACATCGTGACCGTTAAGGAGCTCCTCGGGCACTCCCCGGTGACAGTCACGATGCGCTATGCGTACACGAACTTCGACGCGAAGGCACGTGCGGTCGAGCAGCTCGACCGCACGCCGAGTAGTGACAAACCAGTGACAGTCGCCCTCAAGCGACGCAGGATCGGGTAGTGGCAGTTTTGGGAAGTCGTTGGGAATTCAGGTAGAATCGAAGTGGAGGAATGGCCGAGTGGTTGAAGGCGGCGGTCTTGAAAACCGTTAGGGTCGGAAGGCCCTCGGGGGTTCGAATCCCTCTTCCTCCGCCAATTCCCGGCGCCTCTCCCTCGCTCAGGCGGGCAGATCCTACGTTGGGTGACTGCTTCGACCATCGCCCACGTAGCAATGGGTCGCGATCGATTCCGGCTCCCCCATGGCCCCGGCCTGATGACAGGGGAGGTTTGCGCATGCCGGCGGTCCCGATAGTGGCGCGCATACTCTCTCCCAAGTAGTTCCCGTTCCGGAAATCGCCGGTTGACCGGTGATAGAATTCTCCTATCCAAATATTCGAGCGTGTGGTCCGAGGCTCGTAGCCCACGCAAGGAGTGATAGTAACGATATGCGAATACAGAGGCTGTTCATGATCCTCCCGTTTTCGTCCGGTCTGCTTCTGGCTCAACTGACGATGAACGAGAAAGTGTCGGACTTTCAATACCTGGCAAGCCTTTACGCCAAGCACTACGGTCCCTACGAATGGAAGCGCGAGGTGGTCAACTTCGATTTGTTGGATATCGGGCCGTGGCTCGCCAGGGTATCGGCGACGAAGACCGACCTGCAATTCTTCGATGTGATGTCGGAGTACGTGGCCAGTCTGAACGACGCTCATGACACGTACCTCTTGCCCTCGAATTTCGTGGCGCGGTTGAATTTCTCCGTGGACGTGTACGAGGGGCGGCTGCTTGGGGATCTCATCAATCGGGCGCGGCTGCCGGCGGCGGAAAGCTTGTCCGCCCGGATGCAGGCGCAGACTGAGGCGGCCATCGCCGAGGCTGACGCCATATTCTTTCTCATCGATGCGCGCAGCGGTCCGCTGCCGGCCGATCGCGGCTTTGCCGATCTGGTGCGCAGGTCTGGCAAGCCCACGATCGTGATTGCCAACAAAAGCGAAGGCAGGGCGGGTGAGTCCGGTGCATTGGAAGCCTATGCGCTCGGTCTCGGCGAGCCGATCGCGATTTCCGCCGAACACGGGGAAGGTCTCGCGGACCTCTACGATGCACTGCGCGCGGCGCTGCCGGATGCGACCGCCCCTCCCGCCGAGGAGGAGGCCTACGAAGAATCGACGCTCGCGGAATCGGGCGCGGAACCGCGCGTCATTCGCGTGGCGGTCGTCGGGCGGCCCAATGTGGGCAAGTCGACGCTGATCAACCGGCTGCTCGGTGAGGAGCGGCTTCTTACCGGCCCGGAAGCTGGGATCACGCGCGACGCCATCGCCGTGCCGCTCGCATGGCACGGCCAACAT
>Ga0080064_1006051_pt1 | contig 13446 bp, 13 predicted proteins | sample Subgrocontami54m_FD_69260 | JGI IMG/M metagenome (GOLD analysis project Ga0080064, IMG submission 69260) | Subsurface groundwater microbial communities from S. Glens Falls, New York, USA - GMW46 contaminated, 5.4 m (SPADES assembly) (version 2) ...
GTGCCGCTTGCCCAGCCGCTCATGCGAGATCTTCAGCTTGACGCGCCGGGCCGGGTCGGTCTCGATCAGGTCCACAAATTCCCAAGGAATCTCGCGGGGCGGAATGCGCTGCAACAGAATGCGCAGAGCGGCGAGCGGAACCACTCCCTTGAGCAGGCGGCGAATGGCGCCGCGCGCGCCTACATCCACCCCCTCGATCTTCAGGATGAGACGGTTCTTCGCAGTCTCCTGATAAAAATCAACATCGTTGACCCGGACCACTTTGCGCCCGTGGACATCAATCACCTGCTGGTCGAGGAGATCCCGGCTGAGCAGGAATTGACCCTCGGCTCCGTTGGCGGGATTCCATTCCGCGGCCGTCGTGGACGCCCTGACGCCCCCATCAATCCCAGAGATCGCGCTACAGGGCAGCGTGCGGCTTCCCGCGCGCGTCTTGACGATCAGTGCAGAAACCCGGGAGCGATCTTCCTGCGGTACCAGGGCAGCCTCGCGCACGCGTCCGGTGGCCGCGCCGGTCGAGTCGTACACCGTCAAGCCCAGCAGTTCGCTCAGGGACAGAGTGCTCATCCTCTTGAGCATACTCAACTGCGGGTAGGGAATCCAGAAAACGTTGGGGGGTTGGGGCCAGTGGGTCACTTTGCGCCCTTTGCGGATTCTTCGCGGCCTTGGCGGTTAAGAGCTTTTGACCGCAAAGGTCGCAAAGGACGCGCAAAGATCGCGAAGAAATACTCGCCTTTGGTGATTTCTGCCCAACTCAAACTGCCCCACGCCCGAGTTCGGTGAAAGAGTTCGGTGAAAAATTGACTTTTCGCTACGCTACAGGCAAACTGCTCCATTCGCCCGCTAACCGCTTTCTGGCCAGCAGGATGAGCCATACGGTTCTCGGTGCCAGCGGGGCGAGTGAGACTCAGGAACCGTGCGTTCTATGTCTGGAAATCGCGTCTCCTATACGCTGGACTCTACGCTGGAGACGGTGAATAGTGCCGAAGAGACCGCCGGCCGCATGGCCGCCGAAGCCGGTTTCGACGAAGAAGACGTCATGAAGATCTCCATGGCGGTGCGCGAGGCCGCCGTGAATGCAGTTTTGCACGGGAATGCCTACCACCCGAGCAAGAAAGTGACGCTTGCTTTTGAGCTCACGCCGCGCGACCTGGTCATCGTCGTTCGCGATCAGGGCGCCGGGCTGGATGCCGGCAAGATTCCGGATCCGCTGGCGCCGGAAAATCTCATGAAGACATCGGGACGCGGCATTTTCCTGATACGCTCGTTCATGGATGTGGTGGAGATCCACCCCTCCCAGTCGGGCACCGAACTTAGAATGATCAAGCACGTCCGCGGCAGCGCCGCGGACTCCAAGGAGGCTTCCCAGTGACCATGAAGTCCAGTACTCGTCAGGTGGATGGGGTTACCATCGTCGACCTCAGCGGCCGGATCACCCTCGGCGAAGGCAGTGTCGTCCTGCGCGATACCGTGCGCGACCTGCTCTCGAAGGGGCACAAGAAGATCCTGTTGAACCTGGGTGACGTGAATTACATCGACAGCTCGGGGATCGGCGAGCTCGTTAGCGCCTACACCACGTCCAAGAACCAGGGCGGCGAACTGAAGCTGCTGAATCTCACCAAAAAAGTCCACGACCTGCTGCAGATCACCAAGCTGTACACCGTCTTTGACGTCAAGGACGACGAGGCGACAGCGGTGAAGGCTTTCAACAAGTAGCGGCGCGTCGTTCTCTCAACTCTCGAGTGTGGCCGGCCGGGCAACTGCCCCGGCCGCGCCTTCCCGTTTTGGAACGGAATTCCCCGACTTTTCTGCCGTCGTCTGCTTCTGCGATGGCTGGCCGACCTACAATAACTGCAACTGGAAAGATCCTCGCCAGTTCGTATGACTTGCTCCCACGTGGTCCGGATGCTGGCGCTCGCGCTTCCAGTGATTGCCGCTGTCCAGGTTTCCGCGGAGTGTGTTCCCTTCTCCGACGCGCACCAGCACGTGGGAAAAACCCAGTGCATCAGCGGAACCGTCTTCCACGTGAAAGAAGGAAGCAAGGGTGTGACCTTCCTCGATTTCTGCGAGGACTATCGGACGTGTCCGTTCACGGTGGTTGTGTTCCCCGGGGACCTTAAGTACGTTGGTGACGTCCGGCAGCTGAAAGGGCGCTCCATTGAGATCAAGGGCACGGTGCAGGACTACGACGGCCGGGCGGAGATTATTCTTCGGCGGCCGCAGCAACTCGGCAAAAACGCAGCGCTGGTGCCACCACTTCCCAAAGGCTATGACGTCGAACGCAGGGGCCGATACAGTCCGGGGAAGTTCAAGTATCCGAAAGCAGGAAAGAAGCACCCCAAGAAACAGGGTCGTCCGGTAGACATCGAGGACCCCAGCGACCAGTGACTGGAAACTGCCTTAAACCAGCCCCTTCCGCAACTCCGCCAGCGGATACTTCGTGCCGCGCCACACGATGCCGTCGTTCCGGAGCGTGTGGAACATCGAACGCATCAGGATGTACATGAACAAACCTGTGGCGACCGGGTGCAGAAAAAAATAGTAGGGCCGCACGGCGGAGCGGGTCGACATGCCGAGGTAGATCGCAAGAATTGAACCGAGCGCGATCCCGTACAGGATCCGCATCCATCCGTGAGTCAGCCATACGCCAAGGAAAGGACCAAGATTCAAAAAGCCCACGCCTACCACCGCCCCCACCGTACGCCACCACTGAAACGACAGCAGGGCGAAGAAGTTCTTGGTGAGATTGTTCACGATGCCGAAAGCCCCCTCCGCCCAGCGCAGCGAGATCAGGTCTTCCCCGAACACGACGCGCGGCGCGAAGCCGGCGTTCTTGATGACCTTCCCGAGCTTCATGTCGTCGAGCACCTCCATCCGCAGGGCTTGGTAAGTGCCGACGGCGTCGTACGTCGAACGCCACACGAGGTTGAACGCGCCAACCCCCATATGATCGCGCGCTTTGGGATCGGCGACCTTCCACGGTCGATGGCCGAAAACGAACAGCGTCTGAAAAAAAGCCATCATCATCCGTTCGCCCGGGAGTTTCATGATCATGCGGGGCAGCAGGACAACATGATCGGCTTTTTCGGATTCGGCATAGGCGACCGCCCGGCGCAACGTATCGGGCTTGAAGAGCACGTCGGCGTCGGTGAAGAGCAACCAGTCTCCGGTCGCCTGCCGGCCAGCGCTCCACATGGCGTGCGTCTTGCCCAGCCAGCCGGGAGGTAGTTCTGTGACGTGGATGACTTTAAGTTTTCCGTGCGCTTCGGGCCGGGCGGCAATCTCTTCCATGAACTCACCGGTGCGATCGGTGGAGCGGTCGTTCACGGCGATGACTTCCAAGTTGGAATACTCGAGGGCCAGCAGCCGCGTGAGCGTTTCGCGGATGTGCTCTTCCTCGTTGCGGGCAGGAACGATGATGCTGACGCGAGGCTGACCCTCGGGACCCGCAGGTTGGCGATCCCATTCCGGCCGGGTGATGTCCGCGACGTGCGGCATGCCCAGCGCGGCATCGACGATCCGGGAAAACCAGGCCAGCGCCAGAATGCTACCTGCGATCCAGAGAAAATAAGACATCCGGCCTAGGTATTCTCCGCCTCAGTGGACGCCCCGCCGACGCGCACGGCAGGCGCGTATTTCATCCCGTAGAACAGTATGGCAGAAGACACCACCATGGCGATCACCGGCAGAATAAACGCGGCCTGGAGCGAGCGATGGTCGGCCACCCATCCCATCATGGTGGGGGAGGGGACATCGCCGAGAATGTGGATGATGAATATGTTCGCCGCGATGGCAGTCGCGCGAATGTGAGCGCCGACGGAGTTGAGGACCGCCGCATTCAGCGGGGAGGTGTTCAGCAAGAGGAAAAAGGCCGCTACGGCGATCGCCGGAACCATCACGCGTCCTGATGTGAATAGCGCCACGATCATGAAAGGAACCCCCAGCGCCATGCTGACTGCCGAAACCAGGTAATAGGAGCTCTTAGTCCGGCGAAGGAGGTAGTCGCCCAGCCACCCGCCTGCCAGCGAGGCGACAATGCCATCCACGACGATGATGATTCCGAACATGAGATTGGCCGACTCGAGCGAGTAGTGGCGTTCGCTGAAAAGGAACTGCGGCATCCAAACCTGAATGCCTCCCAGCGAAAACGTCATGGCGGCCATGCCCAGGGTGGCGGTCAAAAACGCCGGATTGCGCAGCACTCTCAGAAACGTCGAGAGCACAGTGCGCAGCCTCGCGTAAATCGAGCGAGCGACTAGGAGCGGGTTCAGCATTAGGTACCATGGTTGAAGATCGGAGAAGACAGGCGCCTTCTCCTCAAGAGTCTCCTTGAGCGAATCGAATTGCCCTCGCTCTGGTTCTTTGAGAAACAAGACGGCCAGCGCCAGCAGGAAGCCCGGAGCCGCGGCGATGTAAAACGGAAACCGCCATCCATAGATTGGAGCCAGGTAGCCGCCAAGAAGATAGCCCGCCGCTGACCCCACTGGTATCGCCAGATAAAACACGCCGAGAATGCGGCCGCGTTTGTCTTCCGAAAAAAGATCGGCAACGAAAGTCGGCGCGATAGTAACGAAGGTCGCTTCGCCGATCCCGACCAGCGTGTGCCGGACCAGCAACTCTCCATACGTGTGGGTGACCGCAGTGAGCAGCGTAAGCCCGCTCCAGAACATCGCGCCCAGCACGATGATGAGCTTACGCGAGTACCGGTCCGCCAGCGGGCCGACAAACGGCGCAGCAATCATGTAGAACCCCAGGAACGCGCTGGTGAGATATCCGACCTGCGTCTTGGTCAGGTGGAACTCATCCTGTACCAGCGGTTGAACGGCATACAGGATGTTGCGGTCTGCGTAGTTAAGAAGGTTCAGCGCCGTGAGTACAATCAGCGCGGTGCGGGGATGAAGCTTTTGCGGGGGCACAGGTCGAGAGAATATAGCATGGCGAGCAAGGGCAATTGCAGAAGTTAGAAGTCAGATTGCAGAAGTAAGCCCCCGAGCCCAACACATCGGAAATAGCCCGCTGGCGAGGTTCACTTCTGCAATCTGACTTCTTACTTCTGCCTTCCCTTCGCTCTCGGCCACTTCGCAATCACCACCGTCGAAATCCCCCCGCGCGGCCGGAAGTCTCCTTTCACTTCTGCCCACACCGGTTTCGCCCACCGGACAACATCGTTCAGCACCTGATTGACGATGTTCTCCTGAAAGATGCCCAGGTTCCGATACGACTGGAGGTACTCTTTGAGCGACTTCAGTTCCAGGCAGAAACCATCCGGCATGTAGCGGATCTCGATCTTTCCGAAGTCGGGCAACCCGGTTTTCGGGCAGACCGAGGTAAACTCCGGATCGTCAATGACGATCTCGTAACCCGGAAACTGGTTGGGCCAGGTTTCGATTTCGGGGAAATCATGGTCCAGCCCGGCGCTGGCATGCTCCGCGGTGTAGCGGGGAGATTTCGGCATGGGCATATTGTACCCAGTCCTTGACGAGCGCCGCAGATTGCACAAAACGTGCAGCAAGCTTCGGCTCGCCGCATCTAAGCAGGTAAGTCCTGAGTGAGGTTTTACCTGCCGTCGGGCCGCGCGCGGGGGATACATTGATGCTTGCGCTTTTCTTCGTATGCCATTGAATGGAAACAGTTCAGCGCGCCAGCCGCGACGTTGGTGGGTAACCGGGCTCGCAATTCTGGCAGCCGTTATCCTTCTGGCCGCTTTTGTCTCTCGCAGAGATGACGCAATCCCAGTCCGAATCGCGCACGTGGAGCGGGGGCAGATCCGCAGCCTGATCTCGACCAACGGAAAAATCGAGCCCGTCCAGAATTTTGAGGCCCACTCGCCGCTCACCACCACCGTACAACGTGTGCTGGTCAAGGAAGGCGACGCCGTCAAGAAGGGCCAGCTTCTGGTGGCTCTCGATGACGCCGACGCGCGAGTGCAGGCGGCCCGCGCGCTAACTCAACTGAAGGCGGCGCTGGCGGGAGTCAATGCCGTGGAGCGAGGCGGCACCCAGGAAGAAGTCCTGAGCCTCGACGCGCAGATGGTGAAGGCCCGCGCGGATCACGAGGCCGCGCAACGCAACCTGGACGCGCTGAAGAGGCTCCAGCAGCAGGGCGCGGCTTCGGCCGGAGAAGTCCGCGCGGCGGAGAATACGTTGGCACAGGCCGACGCCCAACTCAACCTGCTTCAGCAGAAGCAGACACGACGCTATTCCCAGTCCGAAATTGCGCGCGTCGAAGCGCAGCGTCGGGAAGCGCAGGCTGCCTACGATGCGGCGCAGGATATCCTCGCCAAGTCCAATGTGCGCGCCCCGTTTGACGGCATCGTGTACTCGCTGCCGGTGAAGCAGGGAGCCTTCGTCTCCAGCGGCGATCTTCTGTTGCAGTTGGCCGATCTCAAGAAAGTTCAGGTTCGCGCGTTCGTGGACGAACCGGATGTCGGCAAACTGGCTCCCGGGAACCCCATCGAGATTACCTGGGACGCCGTCCCGGGGAGAGTTTGGCAGGCGACCATCAATGCCATTCCTTCCACCGTAAAGTTGCGCGGTTCCCGCAACGTCGGCGAGACAATCAGCATCGTAGATAACAAGGACCTGAAGCTCTTGCCGAACGTGAACGTAGGGGTAACGATCGTGACTGCACAACGAGACAACGTGCTGGTGGTGCCGCGCGAGGCCGTCCGGATGGATGACAGCAAGCCCTACGTACTCCAGGTGGTGGGGCGTCAGCTTAAGCGGAAAGATGTGGAAACTTCGATTTCCAATCTCACCCAAGTCGAAGTCACGCGCGGACTCTCTCTCGATGACATGGTCGCGATCAGTTCGTCGAACGGCAAACCGATCGGTGACGGAACGCAGGTCAAGTACTAGATGATCAAGCCGACTTTCCGAGTTGTGGCTCTTTCCCTCTTTCTTTTTTTCTCGTTATCCGCGATGGCGGCGGATTCTCCTCAGGACATGTTGGCGGCGGGCCGGGTGGATGATGCCATCGCCGCTCTGAACCCGCGAGTCGCTTCCAGTCCGAAGGATGCGGAGGCATTCAATCTGCTCTGCCGCGCATTCCTTCAATATGAGGACTGGGATCGCGCGGAATCGCACTGCAAGAAAGCGACTGAGCTCGACCCGAACAATTCCCGGTTTCATCGCTGGCTGGGCCGTGTCTATGGCCAGAAGGCCGAACGGGCGACGCTCCCGATCGGCCTCGCGCTAAAAACGCGCGATGAATTTCAGCGCGCAGCGCAATTGGATCCCAGCGACTCCGATGCCTTACTGGACGTGGCCGAGTATTACATCGAGGCGCCGGGCTTTATGGGCGGCGGTCACGATAAGGCCCGCGAACAGGCCAAGCTCATCGGCAAGATCAGCCCGGGAAAGGAACATTGGGTGTACGCCCGCATCGCCGAAAAAAACAAGGATTTTGCGACCGCCGAACGCGAATATCGGCGGATGATTGAAGAGGGCAAGGGCGACGCGGAAGCGTGGCTGAACCTGGCCTTTTTCTATCGCAACCAAAAGCGCTACAACGATATGGAACAGGCCATCGTAAAAATGCATCAGGCGCCGATGCCGCACCGGGAAGTCCTGGTGGAAGCGGCGAACTCGATGCTGCGCACCGGCAGAGCCTTTTCTTTCGCCATCGAGTTGCTGCGGCGCTATTTTGCCGAAGGCCCGGTCGAGGAGGCGCCTGCGTTCAAAGCTCATTGCCTTCTCGGCCAACTCCTCGAAAAACAGGGCGACAAGGCCGGCGCTGCGGCCGAATATCGTGCTGCCCTGGTTCTGGCGCGCAATTACGAACCGGCGCGGCAGGCGCTGAAGCGGGTCGCTCCGTGAAGATGGCGCGCCTCTTCGCCGGTCGCGCTCCCCTTTCGAACAGCTCCCAATTCCCTGCCCGGTTCCGGTTCCGCGCACTACAATTTGTGCGTCGCGGCCGAGCCGCGGCCTGATCACAGGTGACGAGATGAAACTCCGATTGAACCTGTTTGTCCTGTTCACGACCATGCTGTTAGGCGGAATCTGCGTGCACGCGGAAACGCTCCCGCTCGAGCGCGCCATTCAACTGGCGCTTGCGCACAGCACCAGCTCTGCCGTCGCGAGCGCCGATGTCCAGCGGACCTTCGCTGCGTACCGCGAAGTTCGCAATGGATACATCCCCCAACTGGGGGTGGGTTCGGGGCTGGGCTACTCCTACGGATTCCCTTTGACTCTGGAAGGCTCCGCGCCGTCCATCGTCAATGTGGTGGCGCAGAGCACCGTCTTCAATCCTGCGCAACGGCAGTTTCAGAACGCGGCGAAAACGGAATGGCGCGCTGCGCAGTTTCAGGACAAAGACCAGCGCAACGCCGTGATCCAGGACGTAGCCATCAGCTATGCCGAGCTTGCCAAATGGGAAGCGCGGTTCGCGCGCTTGCAGCAGGACGAAGCGCAGGCATCGCAGTTGGAGAAAGCCGTAGCCCAGCGTTTGCAGGAGGGCGTGGACAGCGCCCTGGATCTGAACAAGGCAAAATTGGCGGCAGCCCGGGCTCGTCTTCGCATCACCGAAGCTCGCGGGTCCGCCGATGTGCTGCGGCGGCACCTGTCCGTGTTGACCGGGCTACCGCTGTCCTCGATCGAGATTGCACCGGAGACCATCCCGGCCCTTCCCGCCGTCAGCCCGGAGGACGATCTTCCCTCCAAAGCGGTAGCGTCGAGTCCTGCAATTCAGTCCGCGGACCAGCACGCGATCGCGGAGGCCTTCCGCGCTTCGGGCGAGCATCGCGCGTTGCTGCCTTCCGTTGACTTTGCCGGCCAGTATGCGCGGCTCTCGACCTATAACAATTACGAACACTTCTACAACAACTTCCAGCCGAACAATGCGACCTTTGGCATTTCGTTCCGATTTCCGGTGTTCAACGCTTCTCAGCGGGCGCGAGCCCAAGGGGCCGATGCCGACGCTCTGAAAGCGAAGAAGCAGGCGGAGGCCACGCGCAATCAGGTTTCGGAAGAAACGCTCAAGCTGCAACGAGCCGTCGAGCAACTCGCGGCCGCTCGTGAAGTGGCGCAACTGGAGTATCAACTTGCGCAGTCCGGCCTGGAGGCGGCGCAAACCCGGCTCGATGCCGGAACCGGCGCGCTCCACGATCTCGTCGATGCCCGTGGCCAGGCCAGTGAGCGTTATCTCATTTTCCAGGACTCCGATTTTGAGTATCAGCGGGGGTGCATGAACCTGCTGCGCGCCACCGGGGAGCTGGAAAAATGGGCGATGCAGAATCCCGCAAAATGACTTGCGCCGCCGGCGTCCAATTCTCGCGGCTTAATGCCGCAGGGCGACGTTCAACGCCTCCGCTTTGCGGTTTGAGCAGCCGCTAAGGCATGCTCCCATAATGATTTCCGGGGATTCCGGGTCTAAGGGGGCGTACCTGGATGGTAGCCCCGGCAGGGGTTTCCACACCCCCACAATGCTAGAATAAGAACTCATCCATATGCCTTTGAAGACACTGTTTCTGAATCCGCCCTCGTTTGAAAATTTCGATGGAGGCGCAGGTTCCCGCTGGCCGGCTACGCGCGAGATCGAATCCTACTGGTACCCCGTCTGGCTCGCTTATCCCACCGGAATGCTAGAGGGAGCGCGCCTGCTGGATGCTCCGCCGCACCATGTGACCGCGGAAGAGACCATCCGCACCTGTCGCGATTACGAGTTGCTGGTTCTATTTACCAGCACTCCCGGATTCCCCGGCGACATCCGCCTGGCCGAAGCGATCAAAGACAGCAATCCCCATATCAAGATTGCATTTGTTGGGCCCCACGTCAGCGTCCTGCCGGAAAAGTCGCTACAGGACTACAAGGCCATCGATGTTGTCTGCCGTAAGGAATTCGACCACACCATCGTCGAGTACGCCAATGGCAAGCCGCTGGAAGATATTCTCGGCCTTTCCTATCGCAAGAACGGCAGCGTGGTGCACAATCCCGATCGTCCGCAGATCGAGAACCTGGATGCCCTGCCGCACGTGACTGACGTCTACCGGCGCGACCTCGACGTTCGCCGCTACACGGTGCCGTTTCTATTGCACCCGTTTGTTGCGCTGTACACCACGCGCGGCTGCCCGGCGCAGTGTACGTTCTGCCTGTGGCCGCAGACGCTCATGGGACATCCATGGCGCAAACGTTCCACTGACGACGTGGCGCGGGAGATGGCGAAGGCCAAAGAGTACTGGCCCTACGTGAAAGAGTTTTTCTTCGACGATGACACCTTTAACATCCAGAAGGCCCGGACCGTCGAGTTGTGCGGGAAGCTGAAGCCCCTTGGCCTGACGTGGTCCTGCACTTCGCGCGTCACCACCGATTACGAGACCCTCAAGGCGATGAAGGAAGCCGGTTGCCGTCTGCTGATTGTCGGCTACGAGTCGGGCGACCCGCAGATTCTGAAGAACATCAAGAAGGGCGCCACCGTCGAGCGCGCCCGCCAGTTCACCAAGGACTGCCACAAGCTCGGATTGGTGGTGCACGGCGACTTCATTCTCGGCCTGCCTGGGGAAACCCGCGAGTCCATACGAACCACCATCAACTTCGCCAAGGACCTAGACGTGGAAACGATTCAAGTTTCGGTGGCGCATGCCTATCCCGGAACCGAGTTGCATGAATTCGCGACGAAAAACGGCTTCATGACCACCGAGAGCAAGATGGTGGATGACGCCGGCCATCAGATGGTGCAGATCGAATACCCGGGACTGCCTGCTGCCGAGGTCATGGAAATGGTGCACAAGTTCTACGACGAGTACTATTTCCGCCCCAAGACCGCGTACCGCATTCTCCGCAAAGCGGTGTTCGATAACTCCGAGCGCAAGCGCTTGTACAAAGAGGCAAAGACCTTCCTGAAGCTGCGGGCGCAGCGCCACAAGTGGGTCCAAGAGAACCGCAAGGAAGAAACCCCGGCAGCCGAGCCGGCCAAGGCCTAGGGTCCGGGGAGTTCGGAGTGACCTTTCGAAAATACCTCGTGTTGGCCGGAGTCACCGTGTTGAGTCCAGTCGGTGACGCGTTGCTGAACCTCGGCATGAAGCAAGTTGGCACCGTCTCTCTGCATGGTCTCTCCAGCTTGATCCTAGCCACTATGAATCCTTGGGTCGCCTGCGGAATCCTGTTCCTGATTGCCTATTTCTCTTCCTACATGGCCGCGCTCTCTTGGGCTGACCTGACCTATGTGCTCCCCGCGACCTCGCTGGGCTACGTGCTGGTCGCATTGATTGCATGGATCGGTTTCCACGAAGCGATCTCGCCCACGCGCTGGTTGGGCATAGCTCTCATCACCGCCGGGGTTGGGTTCGTAGCTGCGGGCCCATCCCTGACGCCCGCTCACGAACAGGGCAAACCGGCGGCCCGGGAAGCCGTCTCGCAGGAGGTACGGCCATGAAGAATGGGTACGCTTGGACAGCTATCTGCCTCAATGTCCTCGCCTCGACGGCTGGCAACGTGTGGCTCTCGCACGCGATGAAAAAAGTCGGCGACGTAGGAGAACTCTGGAAACAGCATGGGCTGCGGAAAGTGATCGGGCGCATCCTTACCACTCCGACGTTCTTCCTCGGTATGCTGGCGATGGCGGTGGCCTTCTACAGTCTGCTGTTTGGCCTTGCGTGGGGGACCCTGAGCCTGGTCGTGCCCGCCGCGGCTTCGCTGACGTTTGTCGCCAACGCATTTGCCGCGCGGCTTTTCTTGCACGAGCGAGTGGGACGGCGCCGCATGCTGGCCGCTCTCCTGGTCGCTGGTGGCGTGGCGCTGATGGCGATCTAGGGGAAAAGGATTTTGCCAAGCCAGGCAGGTTCTAGATGAACAAATCCACTTCCCCATCGAGGATCAAGGCACCGCGATCCACCACCAGAGCGTTCGCTTCACCATTCGGCGAATCCACCACGCTCCCAACGATCGGGAGATTTCCGTTCAAAAGTGCCGCCCGGTACTCATTCCACTGTTTGGGATCCGGCTCGCGGCGGGCAGAACTGAGCGCGCTCGCAATCGCCTGCTGTCTCGACAATTCCCTGATCAGTTCCACCAGCATGTTTTGTCCGCCGGCGCTCAGGCGAATGAATTCCAGGCCGATCCCGGAGGGCCAACGCACCGCTCTCACCTGGCTAATGGCGCGGAAGGAGGATCCGTTCACTCGCAGCAGGATATCCGCCCGAGTTCCACATTCGAGTGGGGAAACCGTTTGGATGCTGCATCCACCCAGGCTTAGGTTGCGAATCTTCGCCGCGAGAAGGATTCCGTCGGCTGGAAGGCAGACGATCCTCGCCTGCCCGCCGCAAGTAAAGCGCGGACTGCGACGGCGATCGTCGTCTTCGGTCGAGAACTTTTCGCGCTTCGAGTCCGGCATGGCTGTGTATACAGATCGTATGCGGGACTGCCGGACTTGAGAATGGCCATGAAGTGCTGCGGATCTGAAACTGAGGTAACTGAAGCGAATCGCAGCCAATGCCGATACCGAGCGCGCGGCAGTAAGCGCTAGCCGAACATTCGCATGAAGCCCCTTCCGGGAAGATCGGGAACCAGAAACTTCGCCGCCCCGCTCCCTGCAACCCGCGCCAGCGACTCGGCCGCCAGATATCCGCTGCGGACCGCGCCTTCCATGGTGGCCGGCCAGCCCGTAGCCACAAAGTCGCCGGCCAGAAACACCCGCGGCCAGGCCGTTTCAGGCCGGGGCCGATACTGGTCCACTCCCGGACGCGGTGAGTAGGTCGCATGCACTTCCTTGATCACGGTGGATTTCAGCAGCTTCGCGTCCCGCGCCGCGGGGAAAAACTCGCCCAACTCTTTCATCGCCAAATCCACGATCTCCCCGCGCGACTTCTCAACCAGGCTTTTCGAGCTGCTCACCACCAGTTCGATATAGCTGCCGTCTCCATTCTCCCGCGCCTCGATCAGTCGTGACTTGTGAAACATCCACTGGATCGTGCGGTCGAGCAGGACGGCATGATCGAGGTCGCTGATGACCCGGTCGAACCAGAGATGAATGCCGGTAATGGGCGACGTCGTGAAGCGGCTCAGCATCTCTGCCAGCGGAGCGGCGGCGGGCGAGTCGGGCAGCATCCGCGCCAGGACATCGAACGAAACCGCCAGCACCAGGTAGTCAAACTTCTGTTCCCGGCCGTTGACGACGACCGTCACGTCCGATGCCTGCGCTCGAAACGATTCCAGCCCCGCGCGGAACTGCACATCTCCACCGTGCGTGCGAATGGTATCGCCGGCGGCGCTGTACAACTCCGTCAGGGGAACGGCCGGTACTCCCATGCGTCCGGCAGCGGCAGACTTCAGAAACGACTCGCGGATCACCTGCGCGGCATAAGGAACGGAAACCTGGTCCAGGTCTTCGTTCAGCGCGCTGACCAGGATCGTCTTCCAGAAGCGCTCGATCGCTTGCTCGGTCTGTCCGTGGCGTTTCAGCCAGGCGAGGAACGTCTCGCCCCGCTCGCGTGGAGTGGCGGGAGCGAGCGCA
>Ga0080064_1006052_pt1 | contig 13443 bp, 5 predicted proteins | sample Subgrocontami54m_FD_69260 | JGI IMG/M metagenome (GOLD analysis project Ga0080064, IMG submission 69260) | Subsurface groundwater microbial communities from S. Glens Falls, New York, USA - GMW46 contaminated, 5.4 m (SPADES assembly) (version 2) ...
CGGTCGGCGTGCATTCCACTCAGTTCGAAATTCGCGACCCGCAGCATGGACTGCACGGACCAGTGCTCGAACTCGCAGCCGCCACGATCGCCGAATGGCTCGGGCCGCAGCCGCGACCGTTCGCGCGCATCGCCGGCGTGTGCGGGCTCACCCCGCAGGCGGTGCGCGAGACGGAACTCGCGGCGACGCTCGGTTACGATGCCGCCCTGCTCAGCCTCGGCGCCTGGAAGACCGAGCCCGAGCGCGCGGTGCTGCGGCATTGCCGCACCGTCGCCGGCATCCGGCCGCTGATCGGTTTCTACCTCCAACCGGCGGTCGGGGGCCGCGTGCTCAGCTACCGCTTCTGGCGCGAGTTCGCGGAAATTCCCGGCGTCGTCGCAATCAAGATCGCGCCGTTCAACCGCTACCAGACGCTCGAGGTGGTGCGCGCGGTGATCGATGCCGGCCGCGACGACGTGGCACTCTACACGGGGAACGACGACAACATCATCGTCGACCTGCTGACGCCGTTCGAGCACGCGGGCCGGCGCCGGCAGATCGTCGGCGGGCTGCTCGGGCAGTGGGGCGTCTGGACCCAGCGGGCGGTGACACTGCTGGCCGCGATCAAGCGCGCGCGGAAATCCGCGCGGATCAGCGCGGACTGGCTGGCGAAGAATGCCGCGCTCACCGACGCGAATGCCGCGGTGTTCGACGCCGCCAACGGCTTTGCCGGCTGCATCCCGGGCATCCACGAGATTCTGCGCCGCAATGGTCTCTTCGAGACCACCGCCTGCCTCGATCCGCACGAGCAGCTTTCGCCCGGCCAGGCCGCGGAGCTCGACCGCGTGAGCCGCGCGTATCCGTGGCTCCGTGACGACGACTTCGTGGCCGAAAACCTGACGCGCTGGCTCGGCTAGCGCGGACCCGCTTTCTCACCCCCACCCTCCCATGAAAACCCACCCCACTCTCACCCTCGCGGGCGCCCTCCTCGCCTGGTCCGCTCTGGCCCCTGCGCTCCCCGGACAGACGGTAGCTCCCGCCACCCCGACGCCACCGGCCAAGGACGACCGGGAAACGATCGTCCTCTCCCCCTTCGAGGTCGTCTCCGACCAGAAGGGGTATTACTCGGGCACCACGATGTCCGGCACGCGCATCAACTCCAAACTCGAGGACCTGGGCGCCGCGATCTCGGTCGTGACCAAGGAGCAGATGCAGGATTTCGCGCTGCTGGACATGAACGACATCTTCAATTACGAGGCCAGCACCGAGGGGACGGGCAACTACACCGACTTCACGTTCAACCGCAATGGCGAGCCGGAGAGCATGACCCAGTTGAATCCGGATATCGCCAACCGCATTCGCGGCGTGGGCAACGCCAACACCACGCTGGGCAACTTCGAGACCAGCGGCCGCGTGCCCATCGATCCGATCAGCATCGACTCGGTCGAAATCAGCCGGGGCCCCAACTCGAGCATCTTCGGCATCGGCAGCGTGGCCGGCAACGTCAACGCCGTGCCGTCCGCCGCCAACCTCAGCCGCGCGTTCTCGCGCTTCAGCACCCGCGTCGACAGCTTCGACGGCTACCGCGGCACGGCCGACCTCAACCGCGTCCTGGTGCCCCACCAGCTCGCCGTGCGCGGCAGCGCGGTGTATCAGCATGATGGATTCGACCTGAAGCCGTCCGGCCTCGACACCGTCCGCCTCAACGGGATGGTCCGGTTCCGGCCGTTCGCCAAGACGATGATCTCGACTGCCTACACCAATTTCCGGATGCACGGCAACCGGCCCAACGTCACTCCACCCCGCGAGCTGATCTCCGGCTGGCTGGCGCAAGGTTCGCCAACCTGGGATCCCGTCACCCGCACGGTGAAGAAAGACGGCATCGTGGTGTCCTCGCACCCCACCAACTTCCCGAGCTACTTCCGGGTGTCGCCGCCCAATGCGATGATGCAGATGTTCATCGACCAGCGGGGCCTCAGCTACCTCAGCGCGCCGCAGGGCACCTCGCCGACCAATCCGAACGTGGTCGATTTTCCGAACAACGATCCCCGCGCCCGCCGGCTGCTGACGATGGTCTACGATCCCACCGGCATCCGCAACGTGCAGCCGCTCTACGCCAAGGTGCCGGTCGCGACCGACAAGTCGATCTACGACTGGTCCCGGGTGAACATCGCCGCGGCCAACAAGCTCTACGACTCCGCCGAAATCTCGAGCGTCATCGTCGACCAGATGATCTTTGACACGCCGCGCAACCTGCTCGCCCTCCAGGCCGGTTTCTACCGCGAGAACAGCGAGCGGTACGAACGCAACTCGGTCGGGGTGACCTCCAACGTCTCCACCATCCAGGGCCTCGAAATCGACGTGAACGAGCGGTTGCTCGACGGCACACCCAATCCGTATTTCCTCCGGCCCTACTTCGGCTCGATGACGCCGATTCATCGCGAACTCACGCAGGACCGCGACATCTATCGCCTGCAGGCTGCGTACAAGTTGGATCTCCGGAACGAGAAAAATTGGCTCAAGTGGATCGGCCTGCACACGCTCACCGGCTACGACGAGTACAAGAGCATCATCAACAAGAACCGGCAGTACTACTACGCGATCACCTCGATGCACCCGTGGCTCGGAGAAGGCGTGGCGCGCGCCGGCCGGGGCGGCCGAATCGGCGGCCTGCCGATTGCCGGCCCGAACATCTCGCTCGGCTACATGCGGCATTACGTCGGCGACAATCAGGGTCACAACGCCGACTACGGCTCCTCCAACTTCGACGCGGGCCGATATAATTTCGTCTGGGGCAATGCCGTCGACGGCTTCAAGACGGAGCCCGTCGAGATCGGCACCGCCCCCTTCAGCGCCGGCGGCGGCAACAACTTCCAGACCATCCTGAAGTCCAAGGGCGTCATCCTCCAGAGCCACTTGCTGAAGGATCGCGTCGTGACGACATTCGGCTATCGCAAGGACGCGCGCTTCGGCAAGCGCGGCATGCCGTTCGTGCTGAACAATGACGGCTCGACCATCGACATGACCCACTACGACGAGTGGGCGAACGAGAACTGGCAATATGGCGCCGGCCCGACCCGCACCGCCGGGGTTGTCGTCAAGCCGACGCGCTGGCTGAGCCTGTTCGCGAACAAGTCCGACAGTTTCCAGCCGGCCAGCGTGAATTCCGACCTCTACCTCCGGCTGATCGGGGATCCGACCGGCGAGGGCCAGGACTACGGCTTCGCGCTGAGTCTTTTCAACGACAAGCTCTTCCTGAAGGTCAACCAGTACAAGACGCTGAGCCTCGACCGGCGCGGCGGCCAGACGCAGAGCTTTGCCGTCCGCGCGCGCAACATCGACTTCGAATACGACTACAGCCTCAAGGTGAAGGCGGCGAGCTGGTTCGAGGCGGAGGCGGCCGCGCAGGGGATCAAACTCACGACCGACCAGCTCAACCAGAAGGTCGCGGCACTCATGAAGCTCCCGGTCGAGTTCCTCGAACCGCTGAAGTACGGCACCAACGCCGTCGAGGACGTGGTGGCGGAGGGCACCGAGGTCGAGCTCCACTACAACCCGACGAACGCCTGGACGCTGAAACTCAACGTCACGAAGTCGGAGTCGCGCTTCGACCACATGAGCCCCGAGGTGAACCAGTGGATCGCCGAGCGCGAGAAGGTCTGGGAGAGCATCATTGATCCGACCACCGGCCAGCCCTGGTACACGACGCGTTATGTCACCGGCCAGTCGCCCAAGGAGTATCATGAGCAGTTTGTGAAGGCGCCGCTCAAGCTTGCCCAGGCGCTCGCCGGCAAGAGCCTCCCGCAGATCCGCAAGTACCGCGCGAACCTGAGCTCGAGCTTCCGGCTCGCGGGCATCACCGACCAGAAATATCTGAAACGCTTCACCGTCGGCGGCGCGATCCGCTGGGAGGACAAGGGTGCCATCGGCTTCCAAGGCGTGCAGAAGGTGCCCGAGATTGTGACCGACTACGACCCGAACCGCCCCATCTACGACAAGGGCAACTTGAACATCGACGCCTTCTTCAGCTATCGGACGCGGCTCTTCTCCGACAAGGTGGGCACCACGTTTCAGTTCAACGTCCGCAGTCTTAACGAAAGCGGCCGGCTGCAGGCGATCGCGGTCGATCCCGACGGCACGCCCAGCTCGTATCGGATCGTCGCTCCGCGTCAGTTCATCCTGACCGCGTCGTTCGATCTGTAATCCATGTGGGCGCGTCTTCAGCGCGCCCGTTCCATTCGTCCAACCCGGGGCGGGCTGAAGACCCGCCCTACTGCTTCCTGTGACTTTGCCTGGGCTCCCTTCTCCCCGCGCTTTCACCCGCCGCGACGCGCTGAAACTCGCCGGCGCCACGCTCGCGGCCGGGGCGCTGGCCCCGCAGAGGTTGGCTGCGGCAACCGAGGCGCCGTCGCGTCGTTCGAAAAAAATCATCGTAGCCGGTGCCGGCATCGGCGGCCTGTGCTGCGCCTACGAGCTGATGGAGCGCGGCCACGAAGTCATCCTGCTCGAGGCCTCGCGCCGCACCGGCGGCCATGTGAAAACCATCCGCGCGCCGCTGCCGGACGGATTGTATGCCGACGTCGGCGCCGAGCAGATCACGCGGCCGGGCTACGCGCAGTTTTGGCGATACATCGAGAAATTCAGCCTCACCGCGCTGCCTTGGGATCGCCGGCGAAACATGTATCGGCGAATCAACGGCCAGTGGTACACAGAGGAACAGCTGGTCGACCCGGCTGTGTTGGCGCAGCTGGGGCTCAATCGGGTCGAAATCGATCACGTCGTGCGCCATGGCTGGACCGAGCTGCGCTCGCTCTATCTTGCGCCCTACGCGGCCAGGATCACCGAGGAGGGAAACCCGTTCGGCGTCGGGCTCGATCACCTTGACCGCGTCCTCGTCGGGGACCTGCTCGAGCAGGACGGCGCCTCGGAGGCCGCGCGGCGGTTCTCCGGCAGCGGCGCCACCCGGCGCGCCGCGGTGAATCCGCCCGCGCCCACCGACGTGTCGGCCTTGTCCCGCATCTGGCATGCGGCCATCCTGAAAACGCGCGGCATACCCGCGTTTCCGCGCGATGTGTTTCATCTCGAGGGTGGCAACCAGGTCATCACCGATGCGTTTGCCGCAAAGCTCGGCGATCGGATCCATCGCCACTGCCCGGTCACCGCGATCGAATACGGGGAGTTGGGCGTGAAGGTGCGTTTCAACCGCTCCGACCAGCCGCAGGAACTGCGCGCCGACCATCTGGTGCTGGCCGTGTCGCCGCTCGCGCTCGCCGGGCTCACGATGACGCCGCCGTGGCCCGCAGCCAAAGCGCATGCGATCGCGAACACCACGATGGATTTCTATTCGCGGGTGCTCCTGCAAACCCGCGGCGCGTTCTGGAAAGGCGACACGGTGCCGAGCATCAATCTCGAGTCGGGCGATCCGCGGATGACGAGCACGTGGGAAACCGCGCAGGAAGTGCCGGGTGAGCGGAGACTGTTGATGGGCTACGGCAAGTCGGTGCAGGCACCGGAGGAAACCACCACCGCCTTCCACGAATTCTACCCCGGCCGGAACAGGCCGGTGATTGAACAGAGCATCGTTCACCAGTGGTGGAAGGAGGAGCCGACGTGCGTGGGCTGCGAGCGGCGACCGTTTCCCTTCGGTGAACTCGCGCGAATGTGGCCCGAACTAATCCGGCCGGTGGGACGGGTTCACTTTGTCGGCGCCGCCTATGACCACCTCGGCTGGGGCATGGATGCCGCCACCACCTCGGGCCATCGGGTGGCGCAGCAAATCGATGCGACGTGAACCCATGACGGGAACCATCCTGGCCAGACTGCTTCTCCCGCTGTCGGTCGCGCTTTCCTCCGCGGGTGCCGTCACCGTCGAGGGGGAAATCCTCGACGCCGCGACGAACCGGTCGATGCCGGCGCGGCTGCAGATTCGGGGAGCGGACGGCACATGGTATTTCGCGCAATCGGCCGCCACCGCCGGCTCCGCGCTCCGCTACGAGCGCCAGCGTGCGAACACGACGTCCGTCGAGATGCACACGACGCTCTCGGCGGATCCGTTCCGGGTCGAGCTGCCCCCCGGGCGGTATGTGTTCACCGTGGCGCGCGGCCCGGAGTACGTGGCGGAGCGGCGCGAGGTGGAGGTCACCGCGGGCCGGCCGCGGATTTCGTTCCGGTTGCTCCGCTGGGTCGACATGGCAAAGGCGGGCTGGTTTTCCGGCGACACGCACGTCCACCGCACGCCAGTCGAGATGGCAACTCTGCTTCTCGCCGAGGATCTGAACGTCGCACTGCCGCTGCTCGACTGGACCACCGATTCGCACATCACCGCCGTCGCCGATCCGCGAAGCACGGGCGGCCACTTCCCGCCCGCGGTGGTCGTCGTCGATCCGATGCACGTCTGGTATCCGCGGAACACGGAGTTCGAGATCTTTCGCGTGGCGAACCGGCCGCACCGGCTCGGCGCATTCTTCGTGCTGAACCACCGCACGCGTTTCGAGCGACCGCTGTTCCCCCTCGCCGAGGTGATCGCGCAGGCGCGGGCCGAGGAGGCCCTGCTCGATCTCGAGAAGCACAACTGGGAGTGGACGATCGCGATGGCGCCGATTCTGAAGCCCGACTTGATCGAGCTCGCGAACAACCACCTGTGGCAGGCGGAGTATGCATTGAAAAACTGGGCGGTGCCGGCGCCCGCGTGGATGAAGCTCTCCGGCAGCGGCACCGACAACGAGCGCGATTGGGTGCACTACGGATTGCAGAGCTACTATGCGCTGCTCAACTGCGGCCTGCGGATCGCACCCACTGCCGGCACCGCCAGCGGCGTTCATCCCGTGCCGCTCGGATTCAGCCGCGTGTATGTGCAGCTCGATGGGCCATTCGACTATGACGCGTGGATTCGCGGGCTCGCCGCGGGCCGGAGCTTTGTCACCACCGGCCCAATGCTGCGGGCGCAAGCCGGCGGTCGATGGCCCGGGACGACGTTTGCCGACGCCAGGGCGGAATCGGTGCTCCAATGCGACGTTCGCAGCGAGCAGCCACTCGAGAGCATCGAGCTGATCGTCAACGGCGAAGTCGCGCAGCGTTTCACTCCGGAAAACAAGCGCGACGCCGCTGCCTTCACCAGCGTGGTCACCACGCGTTTCCAGCCGCGCGGCACCTCCTGGCTGGCGTGGCGCTGCTTCGAGCCACGCCCGGCCGGGCGTTTTCGTTTCGCCCACTCCGCGCCATGGTACTTCACCGTCCCGGGCCAGCCGCTGCGGCCGCGGCGCGTCGAAGCCGAGTGGCTCGTAACCCGGGTGAAGGAAGAAATCGCGCGCAGCCGCGGTGTCGTCCCGGACGGCTTCCTCGCCGACTACGAGCGGGCGCTCGGGTTCTACGAAGAACTCGCCACTCGCGCCCGCGAGTGATGAGAGACTCTCCCGCCGTGAACCGTTCGAAGCTGATCTGCATTGTCCTCTTCGTCGCCGCCGCGCTACGGCACGCTCCGCCCGCCGGCGCTGCCGTGCAGGCCGTGCCGACCTTTCACTCGCTCGGGCTCTACTGGAGCGACAGCGGCGGCTCGGCGACGATGCCGTGCGAGGTGCGCTATCGTCGCGCCGGCACGAGCGAGTGGCGCGCGGGTTATCCGCTGTGGTTCGACGGCCGCAGCGGCGTGGGCGCTGGCACCGATGCGGAACGGCCGGCCAACGAATATCGCGGCAGCCTCGTCAGCCTCGAACCCGGCACACGGTACGAGGTCGAGCTCAGTCTCCGCGGCACGGACAAACGCGCAACGCTCACCGCGACGACGTGGAGCGAATCGTTCCCCATCGCGAAAACCGTCACGCTACCCGCGACGTCGAAAGATACGCTCGTCATCACCGAGTCCGGTTCGCCCGGCGGCTATGTGCTGTACACCGGCGCCGCCGGCGCCCGCGCGGCGATCGACGTCGCCGGTGCGCAGCCGTACGACATCCAGGTCAAGGCCGCGTACGTCATCCTCCGCGGACTCACGCTGAAGCATGCGGGCCGCGACGGCATCCGGCTCGAGGATGGCTCGCACGACATCGTGATCGAGGAGTGCGACATCTCCGGCTGGGGCCGAATCGACAGCGATGCCGGTGCCGGCGGGAAAGGCTCGGAACTCTGGGGCATGTACGGCGACGCGGGCATCTACTCGAATTCGAAGACGGTCGAACGCGTCATCATCCAGCGAAATCGGATTCACGATCCGCGCACTGATACGAACAACTGGTCCGAGCGTCGCGAGAAATACAATACGTTCCATCCCCGCGGGCCGGAAGGCATCTATCTCATCGATACCGCCGGCCACCTCGTCATCCGCTACAACGAAATCGGCGGCGACCTGGACCACATGTTCAACGACGTCGTCGCCGGCGACAACAACTTCAGTTTCCGTGGATTTCCCAATCGCGACAGCGACATCTACGGCAACCGGCTGAGCCACGCGTGGGACGACGGCATCGAGGCGGAGGGCGGCAACTGCAATGTCCGCATCTGGGGCAACTACATCACGCGCTGCTACACCGGCGTCGCGACTGCGGCGACGTCGATTGGGCCGATCTACATTTTCCGCAACGTCTACGACCTCAGCGCGAAGTCCGAGGCGCCGAACGACACGGTCGAACACGGGCCGTTCGCCAAGCTGGGTGACAACTACCCGCGGTTCGGCGGCGGGCGGCGCTACTTCTTCCACAACACCCTGCTGCAGCCGTCGCCACCTCCCGGGTCGACGCGCACGCAGGGTGCCGGCGGCGGACTCTCCGGTGGCACGAGCGAACGGCCGATCGTCGACGTCGTCAGCCGCAACAACCTCTGGCATCTCCATCGCGCGGATCGCACGGCTTATTCGTCGGGCCATCCCGCGACCCGCGACAACGACATCGATTACGATCTCACGAATGGCGGTCCGCCCCGGCTCTTCGGCCCGACCAATCGGTTCGGTCCGCACATGATCCAGGGCACACCGCAATACCTGCCGGGCAACGGCGCCGCGAGCGGCGACGGCGGGAAGTATGCGCTCGCGCCGACCTCGCCCGGGTTCGACGCCGGCGAGGTGCTGCCGAATTTCAACGACGGCTTCACGGGCAAGGCGCCCGATATCGGCGCCCACGAAGCCGGCACGCCACTCCTGCAATTCGGCGTGAACGCGCATCGTCCAAGGCCGATTCACCGTTCCACCCACACCTACAAGCAAGTCGGCGGCCTCGAAATCAAGGCCGACGTGCACCGGCTCGACGACCGCGAGGTCCGGCCGGTGGTCGTCTGGATCCACGGCGGCGCCCTCATCATGGGCTCACGCGCCCGGATCGACCGCTACCTTCAGCAACTCGTTGACGACGGCGTGGTGGTTGTGTCGATCGATTACCGCCTCGCGCCTGAGACGAAGCTGCCCGCGATCATTGAAGACATCGAGGACGTCTTCAAATGGATCCGCGCCCGCGGACCGGAATTGTTCCAGGCCGATCCCAAACGGATCGGGGTTTGGGGCGGATCGGCCGGCGGTTACCTGACGCTGACCACGGGTTTTCGCGTGCAGCCGCGTCCGCAGGTGCTGGTCTCGTTTTACGGCTATGGCGACTTGATCGGCGACTGGTATTCCCAGCCCAGTCCGCATGCGCGGCATCGCACGATTCAAATGTCCGAGGCCGATGTGCGCGCCGAGGTATCCGGTCCGCCGCTCGCCAATGCCAGCGACCGGAAACGCAACGGCGGCGCGTTCTACCAGTTCAGCCGCCGGCAGGGGAGCTGGCCACGCGAAGTCACCGGCTGGGATCCCCGGCGGGAGGCGGAGAAGTTCAATCCGTTCATGCCGATCAAGAATGTTTCCGCGCAATTTCCACCCACGATGCTGCTGCACGGCACCGCGGACACCGACGTGCCCTACGAACAGTCGGTGATGATGGCGGCCGAGCTGAAGAAACACGGCGTGCCCCACGAGTTCATCACGCTGCAAGGCGGCGAGCACGGCTTCGGCGGCGCCGACCCGAACCAAATCGAGGCGGCGCACCAGGCGGCGATCGCGTTTACGAAGAAACATCTGGGCATGTAGTGACGAGGTCGGCGTCCGGTCGAAATCCGCCGGCCGGATTCGAAGAAAGCTGCTCGGCTTCACCGGCATTTCCCGTTGTGTTTCACCCCCGATCGCGCGAAGCATCGATCGCGGCCCGGCCGAGCTTCACCCCACCGGAGGGTCGTGCCGCGTTACCCCATGTCCCGTCTTCCCCCTGCCCTGCCCACGCCCCGACGCTCCAGCCCGCTTTTCCTCATCACGTTCGGCTGCGCCTGCCTGCTGGCCCTGCCCATGCCCGGCGCGGACCCGCCGGCCGGCGCCACGTCGTCCAAGTCCTCCTCGGACGACACCGTCCAGCTTTCGCCCTTCCTGGTCTCGACTGCGGGCGACGAGGGCTACCGCGCGGCCAACACGCTCTCGGGCACGCGCATGAACGCGAGCCTCTTCCAAACGCCGGCGGCCATCTCGGTGCTCACGAAGGAATTTCTCGACGACATCGGCGCCGAGAACGTGGGCGACATGTTCAAGTTCGCCATCAGCGCCGACAGCGAGCGCACGGACCAGGCGGGCGGGCTCGGCCAGGCGTTCGATATCCGCGCCACGATTCGCGGCTTCACCGAGTCCATCATCACGCGCGACTACCTGCCCAACATGATCCAGAGCCGCGGCATCCTCGCGTCGGACCGCTTCAACATCGAGCGCGCGGACGTCAGCCGCGGGCCCAACTCGATTCTCTACGGCGCGAGCCGGCCCGGCGGCGCGTTCAACGTGAGCTCGAAGCGCGCGGTGCTCAACGGCCGCCAGAAATCCGCCACGACCACGATTGGCAGCTTCCGCAAGTTCCGCAGCGAGGTCGACCTCGCGTTCCCGCTGCTCCGGGACCGACTCGCGCTGCGCACCAACGGTGTCTGGGACACCCGCGGCGGCTGGTTCGAGCACGAGAGTGTCCTGCAGCAGGCGGCCGCCGCCGCCGTGACGTATCAGCCTTTTCGGCACACCCAGGTGCGCGCGGGCGTCGAGCGCCTGCGACGCAGCCAGGTGATCGCCGGGCAGTTCCCGCACGCCGATTTCGGCTACTCCCGCTGGGTGAAAGGCGGCTCGCCGCTCGCGCCGAACCCGCTGCTGCCCGGCACCAATCCCGCGCCCACGCTGCTGCGGTCGATCAACACGCTGCAGGCAATCTTCGCGCCGCAGGTTCGCCCGCAGGCGTTCCGGCTCTCCACCACCGGTGCCGACATTCGCCCCGACCTCACCGGCAACCAGCCGACGGGATTCTGGGAAACGATCAGCGGCCCCGCGGCGCCCTCGGCCGGTACGGTCGACGATCCTTTCTACGGCCAGGTGATTCCCGCCAAGGCCTACCTCGCTGGCCCGGGCCGCAGCGCGAGCTACAACTACACTCTGGCCTCCGCGTTCATCGACCAGCGCATCGGCGGATTGAGCATCGAGCTCGGCTACGCCTACACGCGATACTTCCGCGGCTTCACCCAGCCGAACGTCAACGCCGTCGGCGACCCCAACCCCGTCCTGCCCGGCGCGTATTTCGCCGACGGCGACTCCGTCATCGCGGCGGGCCGCCTCCCGGGCACGCTGCTGCCCGACATCGGCCGCACCAATCCCTTCGTCGGCCTGCCCTACGTGCAGGCGCAGACGGTCCAGCAGCACTTCGACCAGCGCAACGAGGCCGTGCGCGCCAGCCTTGGCTACACGTTCGACCTGACGAAGCGTCACGCGTGGTTCGGCCGCCACGCCGTCGCCGCTTCGTGGCAGCGGGACAAGAACCTCTTCGGCAACGGCGTCATCGCCGAGTACAACCTCGCCCCGAACAACGCCCAGCCGATCGATTCCGCGACCAACATCATCTTGCGCCGCACCTGGCTCGACTTCTCGTCGCCCGGCGGCCCGCGAGGCGCGCTCGACCCGTGGAAATACCCGATTCCCGAATCGCCCGGCATGAAGGCCGGCTTCGCCTGGAACAACTCGTACCCGTGGACGACCACCGCCGGCGCCAGTGCCATGGCCGCCCTGCAAAGCCGGTTTCCCCGCGATCGCATCGTGCTCACCTCGGGCTACCGCCGCGATCGGGTCGAGGTCAACGACGCCACCGGCGGCGGCGAGCCCTGGCCCGGTTCCACGAACCTCTGGCGGACGCGGCCGTATCGGTTTGTCGATGACACGATCACCGTCTTTCACGGCACGACGCGGACTTACGGCGCGGTCGTGACCCCATTGTCCTGGCTCGGCCTCGCCTCCAACCGCTCGGAGAGCACGTTTCCGCAGGGCAACTTCAAGAACATCTACGCGCGCGTGCTGGATCCGATCGCCGGCACCGGCCACGACTATTCCGTCCGCTTCAACCTCCTCGGCGGCCGGCTCGGCGCGAGCGTCAACCAGTACCGCGCGATCGGCGCCAACCAGTTCCAGCCGGCGCTCAACGCGCCGAAGAACTCGGTCGTCAACGCCGCCAACTCGGCCCTGAACACGCTGCGTGCGCGCGGCCTGCCGCTGCCCAAGATCGTGACCGACGCCGGCATCACCCTGCTGAGCACCGATTCGCGAGACTCGAGCGATTTCGTGGGCCGGGGGACCGAGTTCGAAATCACCGGTCGCCTCGCGCGCGGCTGGAACCTCTCGCTCAACTACGCCCGCAACAACCTCGAGCAATCCAACATCGCGGCCGACGTGAACCACTTCCTGGCCGCAGTAAAGCCGGAGTGGGAGCGCAACGCGACGCGGCTCGACGACACGCCGGCCGCCGTCGCCACCTTCGTCCGCACCCGCGACGCCACGCCCTCGCGCGACTTCGTCGCCAATCCGGCCACTCTTGCCGACGTGTACGGCTACGCGCTTTCCGTCATGGCGCCGTTCAACCGCGGCACGGGCAAGGCCCCGTTCACTCACGTGGCGAGGACGGGCAATGCCTTCACGAGTTATCGTTTCGCGGACGAGGCGCCGTCGGTCCTGCGGCGCGCGCGTCTCGGTCTCGGCGCGAACTACCGCGGCCCCGCCGTGATTGGCTACGACAGTACGCACGACGACGCCGTCATCCTCGGCCGCAGCGCGATCATCTGGAATGCGATGCTCGGAAAACACTTCCCGCTGAGGCACGGCCGGGCCCTCGACCTGCAGTTGAACATCGAGAACCTTTTCCAGAACGAGGATCTGCTTCCGTACTCGGCCGCCTCGCCCGGCAACGTCGTCCGCTACATCCTCCCCCGCGTGCGCCAGACGTGGAACCTGCGGACGACGTTTACGTTTTAGGTCGCGGGTTTCAGTTTCAGGTTTTCTGCCTGGCTCCGTTCGGCTGCACGCCTGCGTTTCAATTTGCGGCCTGACCCGGACATGACCCCTGGCAACCCGCCAGCAAAGACCAGGGCGAAACGTAATACCAATGTCTGGTGACATTTTGACTTCTCCGAGGTGGGGCCGGTTCTCCGAACCGGCCTGAGTTTCATGGT
>Ga0080064_1006055_pt1 | contig 13437 bp, 11 predicted proteins | sample Subgrocontami54m_FD_69260 | JGI IMG/M metagenome (GOLD analysis project Ga0080064, IMG submission 69260) | Subsurface groundwater microbial communities from S. Glens Falls, New York, USA - GMW46 contaminated, 5.4 m (SPADES assembly) (version 2) ...
CTGCCTGGGTACATATCCGGGCCATGAGGCGCGTGCCTTCGGCGACTTCGAGGCCAAGCGCCGCCGGCGCGCCGAGCGCTTGCAGGCGGCAAGCCGGCGCCAGGGGCGCATCTATCACCTGCAGCCGCCGCTATCCTGGGCGCGCGACACCATCCTGCGGCTCGCGCCCGGGCCATGGCTGATGGCGGGCTACGATTGGCTCTACGCCTGGCAGACCGACGATGTGCCCTGAGAGCGCGGTGACCGTCCGAAGACCCTGGCTGCAATAGGCTGTACGAGAGCGTCTCGGCGATTGACAAGCTTGTCGCACAAGCCTGGGCTTTGCGCCGCTGCCAATGCCCTTGGAAATGCGCGACGACGTGGAAATTCATCATGATCCGCCATCGCGGTTTGTGCCCGTTGCATGTGGTCGCGTAACTCGGCACGCGCGTCGCCGTGACGTGGGACCGGTTCAGTAAGACCAGCCAGCTAGTTCGATAGGACGGTGCCTTCAAGCTGTTCAAATTGCATGATCGTGAATGTCTCCATTGCCGACTTTGCCGACCGCACCGTTAGCTTTCAAACCATGGCCGCTGTTGGGCGTGGGCAAGTCACCGCAGGGCCGAAAAAAACTCGCCCACCTCGCGCGCAAAGTGTGAAGGGTCTCGGGGCAGCGGCGCGCATCGCGCGCTCCGGACTTGTGGACTGCGGCGTGGACCATGTTAGCCTGCCCACAACGGCACCAAGGATGGGGCAAGGCTCATGGCAACGATAGATGCAGCCGCGCTGCGCGGGCACATCGGCACGCGCATGGTCGAGGAGGATGTCGCGACCGCGGCGCCGCTCAGGGCCATCGTCGCCACCTTCGATCGCCCGGAGGAGCCCCCGCGCGAGGGCGAGCCCGTCCCGCCCGGCTGGCAGATCGGCTATTTCCTGCCGATGGCGCGCGGCTCGGCGCTGGCCGCCGACGGGCTGCCGACCGGCACCGGGGTGCTGCCCAAGCTGCCGCTGCCGCGCCGCATGTATGCGGGCACGCGCCTCACGTTTCATGCCCCCATCCTGGTCGGCGATTCGCTCCGACGCGAGATCGAGCTGACCGACCTGGCAGTGCGCGAGGGCGGCACCGGCACGCTCATCATCACCACCCAGACGCGCCGCATCTCGACGCCGCGGGGCCTGGCGATCGCCGAGGACTACGACACGGTGTTCCGCGAGGAGGTGAAGGCGGGCGCCAAGAGCGGCATTCCCAAACGCGACGAGGTGCCGGCGGGCCTGCCGTGGCGGCGCACCATCACGCCCGATGCGGTGATGCTGTTCCGCTTCTCCGCGCTCACCTTCAACCCGCACCGCATCCACTACGACCGGTCCTACGCCATGGAGGTGGAAGGCTATCCGGGCCTGGTCGTGCACGGGCCCTTCACGCAGGCCTGCCTGATCGACTTCGTGCGCGACCAGAATCCCGGCCGGGCCATCCGCACCTTCAACATGCGCGCCAAGGCGCCGCTGTTCGAGGGCGCGCCCTTCGACCTGGTGGGTCGTCCGACCGAGGGTGGCAAGGCGTGCGAGGTGTGGGCCGTGACGCCCGCCGGCACCATCGCCATGCAGGCGACCGCGACGCTGGCCTGAGCGGAAGGGAAGGCGATCGTGGCCAAGCAAGACGACACCCTCGGCAAGCCGATGCAGGGCGTGCGCGTGCTGGACTGCGCCACGTTCATCGCCGGCCCGGTCTGCGCCACCCTGCTCGGCGAGTTCGGGGCCGAGGTGATCAAGGTGGAGCTGCCGGGGATCGGCTGCCCGCTGCGCAAGTTCGGCACCATCACGGACAGCGGCGAGAGCCTGGCGTGGCTCTCGGAGTCGCGCAACAAGCAGTCGCTGACGCTCGACCTGCGCAAGAGGGAAGGCGCCGAGATTCTCAAGCGGCTGGTGGCCCACTCGCATGTGCTGGTGGAAAATTTCCAGCCCGGGACGCTGGAGCGCTGGGGCGTGGGCTGGCAGGAGCTGTCTGCCGTCAATCCGCGGCTGGTGATGGTGCGCATTTCCGCCTACGGCCAGACCGGGCCCTACAAGGACCGGCCGGGGTTCGGCCGCATCGCCAATGCGTTTGGCGGCATCGCCTACGTTGCGGGCTACCCGGACCGGCCGCCGGTGACGCCCGGCAGCGCGACGCTGCCCGACTACAACTCGGCCCTGTTCGGCGCGCTGGGGGCGCTGATGGCGCTGCGCGTGGCCGAGCGCACCGGCGTCGGCCAGGTGGTCGACATCGGCCTCTACGAATCGATCTTCCGCATTCTCGACGAGCTGGCGCCCGCCTACGCCCTCAGAGGCTACGTGCGCGAGCGCATGGGGCCCGGCACCGTCAACGCGGTCCCGCACAGCCACTACCCGACCAGGGACGGATGCTGGATCGCCATCGCCTGCACCAGCGACAAGATTTTTGCGCGCCTCGCCGACGTGATGGGGCGGCCGGAGGTGGCAAATGGCGGCAAGTGGGGCACGATCCGCCAGCGCGAGGCCGACCGGGCGGCGGTGGATGCCTGTGTTGCCGCGTGGACGGCGACCATGGACCGAGCCCAGCTCATCGAGGTGTGCGAACGCGGCCAGGTTCCGTGCGGGCCGCTCTATGCGATCGACGAGATCTTCCGCGACCCGCAGTATGCCGCGCGCGACAACATCGCTACGCTCGAAGACCCGGATGCGGGCGAGATCTCGGTGCCCAACGTCGTGCCGCGGCTGTCGCGGACACCCGGGGCGATCGAGCACCTGGGCCCGCGCCTCGGCGCGCACACGGACGCGATCCTCGGCGGCATTCTCGGCATGAGCGCCGCGCAAATCGCCGAGCTGCGGGAGCGGGGCGTGATTTGATGAAACTGAACACCACAACGGGGAGGAGTGTGAAATGAGCCGCTTGTGTGAGGGTCGGGTTGCGATCGTGACGGGTGCGGGGAGGGGGCTGGGGCGGCAGCATGCGCTGCTGCTGGCGGCGCATGGCGCCAAGATCGTTGTCAACGACATCGGCGCGGGACTCGACGGCACCGGCAAGGACGCTTCGCCGGCCAGCGAGGTCGTGGCGCTGATCAAAGCGGCCGGCGGCGAGGCCGTCGCGGACGGCAGCGACGCCAGCGACTGGAACGGCGCGGCAGCCCTGGTCGAGGCGGCGATCAAGACCTTCGGCAAGCTCGACGTGGTGATCAACAACGCCGGCATCCTGCGCGACCGCATGCTCACCAACATGGACGAGAACGAATGGGACGCGGTCATCAGGGTGCACCTGAAGGGCACGTTCGCGCCCTCGCGCCATGCCGCGGCCTACTGGCGCGACGAGAGCAAGCGCATCGGCGGTCCGGTCAAGGGCCGCATCATCAATACCAGCTCCACCTCGGGCCTCTACGGCAACGTCGGCCAGACCAACTATGGGGCGGCGAAGGCCGGCATCGCCGCCTTCACCATCATCGCCGCGCGCGAAATGCGCCGCTACGGCGTCACCGTCAACGCCATCTCGCCCTCGGCGCAGACGCGCATGACCGAGGGCCTGCGCCAGCTCACGCCCGAGCAGCGGGCGATGCGCGACCCGAAATGGGTCTCGCCCATCGTGGTCTACCTCGCGAGCGAGGCGGCCCAGGACATCACCGGCCGGGTGATCCAGGCCGGCGTCGGCCGGCTCGCGGTGTGCGAGGGCTGGCGGCGCGGCACCGAGGTGCCGCAGGTCGACGACCCCGCCACCGCCGGAGCGCTGGTGCGCGACATGATCGGGAAGGTGCGCAAGAACTCCGGCATGGACGGCATGGAGCTCGATTGAGCGGCGGGCTCGCCATGCGCGTGCGCAACGCCAGGGATCTGCTGGCCGGGTGCCTGTTCCTGGCGTTCGGGCTGGCGTTCCTGTTGGTTGCGCAGGACTATCAGCTGGGCTCCGCGCGGCGCATGGGGCCGGGCTACTTCCCCGTCGTGCTGTCGCTCATCCTGATCGCGATCGGCCTGGCCACGGTGGCGCGAGGCCTGATCGTGGCTGGGCCGCCGATCCGCGATGTTGCCGGCAAGGCGCTGGCGCTGGTGACGGCGGCGATCGTGCTGTTCGGCCTCATGGTGCAGGGCGCCGGCCTCGGCCTGGCGGTGGCTGCGCTCGTCTGCGTGTCGGCGGCGGCGAGCGGCAGCTTCCGCCCGTTGCCGACGCTTCTCCTGGCTCTGGCGCTGGCCGCTTTCTCGATCCTGGTGTTCGTGACTGGACTGGGACTGCCGTTCCCCGCGCTCGGCTCCTGGCTCAGGGGCTGAGGCCGCATGGACATCCTCGCCAACCTCGCCACCGGCTTTGCCACCGCGCTGTCGCCGCTGAACTTGCTCTACTGCTTCCTGGGCGTATTGCTCGGCACGCTGGTCGGCGTGCTGCCGGGGCTCGGGCCGGTGGCGACGATTGCCATGCTGCTGCCGGCGACTTTCACGCTGCCGCCGGAGTCCGCGCTGATCATGCTGGCCGGCATCTACTACGGGGCGCAATACGGCGGCTCCACCACCGCGATCCTGATCAACGTGCCGGGCGAGTCCTCCTCCGTCGTCACCGCGCTCGACGGCTACCGCATGGCGCAGCAGGGGCGCGCCGGCGTGGCGCTTTCTACCGCCGCCATCGGCTCGTTCTTCGCCGGCACGGTGGCGACCTTCGTCATCGCCTTCCTGGCCCCGCCGCTGGCCAACGTGGCGCTGAAGTTCCAGGCGCCGGAATACTTCTCCCTGATGGTGCTGGGCCTCGTCGCCTCCATCGTGCTGGCGCAGGGCTCGCTCATCAAGGCGCTGGGCATGGTGGTGCTGGGCCTGCTGCTCGGGCTGGTCGGCACCGACGTCACCTCCGGCACCCAGCGCTTCGCCTTCGGGGTGCCGGAGCTCGCCGACGGCATCAACTTCGTGGTCGTGGCCATGGGCGTGTTCGGGGTGGCCGAGATCGTGCGCAACCTCGAGAACGAGCGCACGCGGGCCGTGTTCGTCGCCCAGATCGGCGGGCTGCTGCCGGGCCGCGCTGACGCGAAACGCATCGTGGCGCCGATCCTGCGCGGCACCGGGCTCGGCTCGCTGCTCGGCATCCTGCCGGGCGGCGGGGCGCTGCTGGCCTCGTTTGCCGCCTATGCGCTGGAGAAGAAGGTCTCGCCCAACAGCGCCGAGTTCGGCAAGGGCGCGATCGAAGGCGTGGCGGCGCCGGAGTCGGCCAACAACGCCGGCGCGCAGACCTCCTTTATTCCGATGCTGACGCTGGGCATCCCCTCCAACCCGGTGATGGCGCTGATGATCGGCGCCTTGATCATCCAGGGCATCCGCCCTGGCCCCAACGTGATGGTCGAGCAGCCGAAGCTGTTCTGGGGCGTGATCGTCTCCATGTGGGTGGGCAACCTGTTCCTGCTGGTGCTGAACCTGCCGATGATCGGCCTGTGGGTGCGCCTGCTCGCCATCCCCTATCACCTGCTCTATCCCGCCATCCTGGTGTTCTCGGGCGTAGGCGTCTTGAGCCTTTCCAACGCGCCGTTCGACGTGCATCTGATGGCGATCTTCGGCGTGCTGGGCTACCTGTTCGCCAAGCTCGACTGCGAGCCGGCGCCGCTGCTGCTGGGCTACATCCTGGGGCCGATGATGGAGGAGTATCTGCGCCGCGCCATGACGCTGTCGCGCGGCGATCCGATGATCTTCCTGGAGCGGCCGATCAGCGCGGCCATGCTGGCGGTGGCGGCCCTGGCCTTGGCCGCCGTGGTGCTGCCGGCCGTGCGCGCGACGCGCGACAAGGCGTTCGTCGAGTAAGGACTCAAGCCTTAATCACGGGCCGATCTCGACGATTGATCAAGAAGTTGATAACTTAGATGCTCGGGAGGCCTGTTACCCAAAGCAGACAGGCGTGGTTGGGGCACTGGTGGAAAATCAAATAGCGCTCCGCCACCCTTCAAATGCTCCCGAGAACTACCGTAAGTCATGGAATTGACCTCTGGGCAATGGGCAATATCGAAAAACCATATGTATTCGTCTCCTACGTGCGAGAGGATCGCGATCATGTAGAGAGATTGTGCACAGTGCTCAAACGCAATGGCGTAGAAGTGTGGCTTGACCATGATAGAATTCGTCCTGGTGAAAGGTGGCAAATCGCAATCCGTCGAGCCATAGAAGAGGGAGCGTTCTTCATCGCGTGTTTCTCCTCCGCTTATGCGACACGGGCGAAGTCCTACATGAATATAGAGTTAGCGATTGCCGTTGAGGAGCTTCGCCAAAGACCCACAGATCGAGCTTGGTTCATTCCGATTCTTTTTGAAGGCGGCACAGTCCCAGATAGGCCAATTGGTGGTGGTGAAACACTACGAGATATCCAATGGGTCGACCTTTGCGAAGATTGGGAGAGCGGTGTCCAACGCGTCATGCAGGTTGTTCGGCCAGAAATCTCGCCGACATTGCTTCTTCCCGAGCGCCGCCACCTCGTGCTGATGGTGGTAGACCTTGTCGGATCTGCGGGGATCGCTCAACACCTCGATTCGGAAGACTTCGGCCGACTAATCAATTTGATCAGGACGATATGGCTTGATACGGTGACCATCTTTTCGGGACTGGTAGCAAGGTACGTGGGCGATGGAATGGTGGCTTCTTTCGAAGGGTCAGTTGAGGCCATTCACTGTGGTCTTTCTATACAAGAGCGAATGAGCGGGATCAGCAGCCTGCAGGATACCAAAACGCGCATTGGGGTTGCAGCTGGTCAAGTCCTTATGATCGAGGGGGATCCGCATGGAATCGTGCTTAACTTGGCAGCTCGAATTTGTAGTCTTGCCGCGCCCGGGCAAATATTGGTATCGGAGAGTGCTCGTCCATTCGGGTTGCGCAAAGACGCTGACGTTAGTGATTTAGGTCTGATGCCTTTGAAGGGCTTTCCGGAACGAGTACGCATTTTGGAAATCCGTCGGACCTTCGCTCCCTGATCGATAGGCTTGCCATATATCCTGGGGCCGATGATGGAGGAGTATCTGCGCCGGGCCATGACACTGTCGCGCGGGGATCCGATGATCTTCCTGGAGCGGCCGATCAGCGCGGCCATGCTGGCGGCGGCGGCGCTGGCCATGGCCGCCGTGGTGCTGCCGGCCGTGGGCGCGACGCGCGACAAGGCGTTCGTGGAGTGAAGGGGAGGTGGAGGCGGCATGAGGTCCATGGTCCAAGCGATCGGTCGGCCGCTGCCCGGCTGGACGGCGCGGGCGGCGCCACCGCGCACGCCGATGGCGGGGCGGTTCTGCCGGGTGGAGCCGCTCGATCCGGGGCGGCACGCGGCGGACCTGTTCGCCGCCAACAGCCTCGATGCGGACGGGCGCAACTGGACCTATCTGTTCCAGGAGCCGTTTGCGAGCTTGGAATCCTATCGCGCGTGGCTGGAGCAGGTAGCGAAGGCCGATGACCCGCTGTTCCACGCCATCATTGATGTCAAGACCGGCAAGGCGGTGGGGGTGGCGACCTTCATGCGCATTGACCGCGCGATGGGCGTGATCGAGGTGGGCAACATCAACTATTCCCCGCTGCTGCAGCGGACGCCGGCCGCCACCGAGGCCATGTTCCTGATGATGGCGCGCGTGTTCGATGAGCTCGGCTACCGGCGCTACGAGTGGAAGTGCGATTCGCTCAACGCGCCGTCGCGGGCGGCGGCGCTGCGGCTGGGCTTCCAGTACGAGGGGCTGTTCCGGCAGGCGGTGGTCACCAAGGGCCGCAACCGCGACACGGCCTGGTTCTCCATCGTCGATGGCGAGTGGCCGGTCTTGAAGCGGGCGTACGAGGAGTGGCTGGCGCCGGAGAATTTTGACGCGCAGGGGCGGCAGCGGCGACGCCTGAGCGAACTGATCACGGCCGTGCGGCAGGCGTAGCTGGCCTGAGGGCGATCGGCGGCAACGCGGACCGCCGCCGACCGCTCTTTCAGCTACTTGGTTTCGGCGGCTGGCTCCTGGAGGAAACGCAGCCGCGCCACTTCCTGCAGCCGCGATTCTGCCGCGGCCTGGCCGTTCGGCCCAGCCGCGTAGCCGACGCCGGGGCGATAGGCGGAGCGCGGAGCCTCGGCGGCGGTGGCCGCATCGGTGTAGCCCTTGCAGTAGTCGCAGAAGGGGTCGGCGGCCGCGGCCGGTTCCGGGTTGGCGGTCTGGGCCGACACTGTGCCGATGAGGAGGATTGCGACTGCCAGGGTGACGAGGGCTGCGACTGCGATCTTCAGCCAGGTCTTCATGGGGTTCTCCATGTTGCTGTGAAGCGGGTCGCCAAGGGGCGCGCACCTCGTCCCACGCGATCCCGCGCGTTCGGAGCGATCCCCAACAGCAGCCAGCGGCTGTCATCGCTCTGGGGGCAGGGATGGAGGAAAATGGGGTGGGGCGCTGTCACGTAGGGAACAGCGTGGGAAAGTTTCCGGAAGATCGTAGGCGAAACAGAGGTGGTGGTGCTTGGCGAGGTAGCTGAGCGACTCAGAATGAAGCCCTCTGCTGATGGTGTGTCGCGGGCACAACACGGCAATTTTTTGGGCGCCGGGCGCGCAGCTCCCGTGGCCTTACGAAAAAATAAGTTTCAAATTTCAGCTTGCGAATACAATCAGAACGTAGTGGTTCATATTACTCAAGAAATCGTCTCACTGACATTTATGCAGGGGTTCACTATTGCGGGGCCTACCACATTCTGCGCAATGCAAGGCGCGTGACTCAACATCTTGATTTTTCGTGCGCTTTGCAATGTAATATAGCCATGCGTTCCGAAGTACAAAGCCGCCAAAGCCCTGCCAGGCCCCAGCGGCTCGTAAATCGACAACCATCTGAGAGATGGTCGCGAAGCAAGTGATTGCACCGGAACAGTAGCAAATTACCGAGGGCGCTTGTCAAGCGGCCATCTCTCTTTCTCAGAAAAGAGAGAGCTCCAAATGTCACTAACGTTCAACACGCCAAATCCCAAAGCATTGTTAGCCGCGTTCAAGAGAGGAATCGATGACAAACACATTGTCACGTGGTCCTGCGATACAGACGGCGACTTCACACATACGCCAGAGCAGTGGAAGAACAAAGCTTGGCTTCGCCCGGAACTCAAGGCTGGCGAGCTTTCTTTGTACATTGTGAAACCTCAGAATGCTGGCGTCAGCTCTGAGGTGTACGCAGTTTATCACGGCCGGTTCATCGAGGCGATGCTTGCTCACTGTGACAGGCTCTTCTCCGAGGGTTCGGCGAGCGCACTTGCTGGCAACAGGGATAGCGTCGCAGCATAGTAATGCAATTGTTGACATTACCTCAGGGACGGAAGAACGCCTCTTCCGTCCCTTCGCCTCTAGTTCCGACGTCATTCTTTGGCAGCTAATTGCAGCCGTCGCAGCACTTCCAAGAGCGCTTCAGGTTCCGTCACCGGCAACGAGCACGTCGGGCCGAGGCAGGCGTAGGCGGTGGGTTGGCCGCCGGTGGCGGTTTTGCCGGCTAGGGGGCCGGTGGCGGGTAGGCCGGCAGCGCCGGGCCCGGCATCGCTCACCACCTGTTGCACGGCGCCGGGTAGGGACAGCTTGAACATTGCGCGGGCGAGCTTCGCCGACGCATCGATGTCGGCGGTGGCGATCACCACCACGTGCTGGGGGGCGATGAGGTCGAAGGTGCCCGCCAAGAGGCCGCAGTGGCCGAGGGGGTTGTTGGCGAGGTCGGCGGCGAACGCCTGCGGGATCGCGTGGGCGCGCTCCATGTATTGCGGCTTGGCCGTCAGCAGGTTGAGGGCGACCAGGTTGGAGACCATGACGGCGTTGGCGTTGGGGGTGGCGTCGTCGTGGGCGCCACGCATGCGCACGATAACGTCGGCCGTGTCGTCGGCGGTGAAGGCGTAGCCGCCGGCGTCGGCGACCCAGAAGTGGCGATCGAGCGTGGCGCACCAGCGCTCGGCCGCGGCCAGCAGGGCCGGCTCGTTGCTGGCTTGATAGAGGCGCAGCGCGGCCCAGATCATGTTGGCATAGTCGCCGGCGGTGCCCTGCACCTTGGGTTGGCCGGCGCGCCAGGAGTGAAACAGGCGGCCGTCTTTTTCCATGCGCTCGAGGACAAAGGCGAAGGCGGTCGCCGCGGCCTTCAGCCACTCCGGCCGATCGAACACGCGCGCGGCGTGGGCCAGCGCGGCGATCATCAGGCCGTTCCAGTCGGCCAGCACCTTGTCGTCCCAGCCGGGGCGGATGCGCTTGGCGCGCCGCGCCAGCAGCTTGGCGCGCATATGGCTGAGCGCCTTCTCCTGCGTGAGCGAGCGCAGGATCGGGTTCTTCAGGCGGTTGAGGATGGTGTGACCTTCGAAGTTGCCGGCTTCGGTCACGTCGTAGGCCTCGGCGAAGACGGCGGCGTCGGCCTCGCCCAGCACCTCCCCGATCTCCCCCCTCGTCCAGACGTAGAACTTGCCCTCCTCGCCCTCGCTATCGGCATCGAGCGAGGCGGCAAAGCCGCCGCCCTCGGCCACCATCTCGCGCAGCAGCCAGCCGACCGTCTCGTCGATGCGGCGCGCGTAGAGCTCGTTGCCGGTCTCGCGGTAGACCTCGCACATCAGGTCGACGAGCAGCGCGTTGTCGTAGAGCATCTTCTCGAAGTGCGGGACGAGCCAATGCTCGTCGACCGAGTAGCGGGCAAAGCCGCCGCCCAGGTGGTCGTAGATGCCGCCCTGGCAGATGTTGGTGAGGGTGGTGTCGACGGCGTGGCGGGCGCCGTCGTGGCGAAAGCGGATGGCGCCGCGCCACAAGAGCCAGAAGAAGCTCCACTGCGGGAACTTGGGCGCGCCGGCGAGGCCGCCGGACACCGGGTCGACGGCGCGGACCATGCGGCCCGTGAGGTCGGCGAGCGCCTCGTCACTGATCACCGCGGTTTTGCCGGTGACTTTTTCGCGCGCCTCGAGGGTATCGATCAGCAGACCGGCGTTGTGGCTGACCTTGTCGGGCTCCTCGCGGTAGATGCGGGCGACCTCGCGCAGCACGTGGTCGAAGCCTGGCCGGCCGTAGCGCGGGGTGGGGGGGAAATAGGTGCCGCCCCAGAACGGGCGCGCGTCGCTGTCGAGGAACATGGTGAGCGGCCAGCCGCCCTGCTCGCCGAGTGAGTGCAGCGCGCGCATGTAGATGGCGTCGATGTCGGGGCGCTCCTCGCGATCGACCTTGATGTTGACGAACAACGCGTTCATCTGCGCCGCGATGTCGGGGTTCTCGAAGCTCTCATGCGCCATCACGTGGCACCAATGGCAGGCGGCATAGCCGATCGAGAGGAGGATCGGTCGGTCGGCGGCCTGCGCCGCGGCCAGCGTGTCGGCACCCCAGGCCTGCCAGTGTACCGGGTTGTCGCGGTGCTGCAGCAGATAGGGGCTGGTCTCGTCGCCGAGGCGATTGCGGTCCATGCACGTTCTCCGCTGCGGGCCATGCGCCCGCGACGGTTGCCCGGCGCGGCGCGACAGGTTAGGCTTTAGCGACCATCATAGACCGAGAACGGTGGGCCGCGTCAGCCGCTCCGCCGCTCGGACAATCCGGAGAGATCGCATGGCCGATGCGCCCGCCGACCCGCGGCTGTTCTACGACCGCCATATTTTCATGTGCAACAACGTGCGGCCGGACGGACACCCGCGCGGCTGCTGCATGGCGCGCGCGGAGGCAGCCGGCGGTTTCGACAAGCTGCGTGGGTATGCGCGTGAGAAGGCCCGTCAGCTCGGCATCCCGAACGTGCGCTTCAACGCCGCCGGCTGCCTCGACCGCTGCGAGTTCGGCCCGAACATGGTGATCTACCCGGAAGGGGTATGGTATCGCTTCGAGTCGCAGACCGACATCGACGAGATCGAGGTCAATCCGAGCGAGGTGACGGTCGCACCGCCGATCACCGACTTGCTGACCATCACCAACTCGCCCGGCTACACGATTACCTGGAGCGGGAATGACGGCGAGTTTAACATCCCCGGCACGAACGCTCCCGCGCCGGACAACCTCGCCCTCGCCTCCCGCGGGACGATCGCCTTTGGCAGCAGTGAGTATGGGCACGGAGTCCACTTCATTACCAACGTGGTCGATGGGCTCTATGGCAACAGTCACTGTTGGATTTCTGATTTTACGAAGCCGGACACCGATCCGTTCATTGGCCTGAACTTCGGCAAGACCATTGGCCTGCGTACGATCGCCTGGGGGCGCGACAACGGGGATAACTCCGAGGGGCCGGCGAATCCCAACACGGATCGTGCGCTCGGTACCTACACCTTGCAGTTCACCCGGGCCGCGAGCCCTGGCGCGGGCACCCCCGAGACGGGTAACGCTGACACAGGCTGGGTGACGCTCGGTTCGTTGAACTACAAGGCCGCCTTCACGACGCTGTTTAACCCGCACCTCAGGCACAGGTTCAACGTTTCTGCTGGGGGCGCCCCTATCGCCGCCACTGGCGTGCGGATCAAGGTCTCGAGCAACACACTGGCGATCGATGAGGTCGAGGTAAACCCAGTGGTGACTCCCGACGAGAATATCCTCGTGCTCACGCCCGCGGAGGGATACAGGATTGCATGGGACGGCAACGACGGTGACTTCTACAGCCCGGATGTTGGAGCTGCGGCCCCTGACAATGCGGCCCTTGCCGCGCGCGGGTCCACGGCCTTTGGCAGCACCGAGTACGGGCACGGCGTTCACTTCATCACCAACGTGATCGATGGGCTCTACGGGAACAGCCACTGCTGGATTTCGGATTTCACGCTGCCGGACACCGATCCATTCGTGGGAGTGCGGTTTGGCAAAACCCTCTCCGTTGAGAACATCGCGTGGGGTCGGGACAACGGGGACGACACCGAGGGGCCGAGCAACCCGAACACCGACCGCGCATTGGGGCTCTTTACCTTGCAGGTCACGACCGTGGCCGACCCCGGAGTGACGACAGAAGAAACGGGCGACCCGACGACGGGTTGGGCGCCCGTCGGGACGATTCTGTACCGCGGGACTGGTTCGGCGGCGCTCCATCATTACCGCAGGCACAGCTACGCCGTGTCGCAGGACGGAAAGCCGATCCTGGCGACGGCCTTTCGCATCAAAGTGCCCAATAGCGAAATCGCGATCGACGAGCTTGAGGTCAACTCTCAGATCCCGGTCGCGCAGACGCGTCCGGTCATTTCCATCACCCGCAGCGGCACGGCCCTTCAGATCTCGTGGACAGGGGCGGGCACGTTGCAGACCGCAGATCAGGTGACCGGGTCTTGGGCCGACATTCAAGGTGCGACGCAGAGCCCGCAGACCATCTCAACTTCCGCCGCAGGGCAGCGTTACTTCCGAGTGCGCCAATAGCCACTCGGCGATCAGCGAGAGGCGAACGTATGGTTCCGTTGCGACTCCGTGGGAGGCCGGCGAGTTCAGTCGCCGGTCTCCCATCCCTCCCAGGGGCCGGGAGGCGACGAGGCCGCCCGTCTGCGGCTTCGAGCCCATCTGAAAACGCCTGCAAATAGCGGCACGAGCAAGCGCGATCTGCCGCCCATCGATATGTT
>Ga0080064_1006059_pt1 | contig 13435 bp, 9 predicted proteins | sample Subgrocontami54m_FD_69260 | JGI IMG/M metagenome (GOLD analysis project Ga0080064, IMG submission 69260) | Subsurface groundwater microbial communities from S. Glens Falls, New York, USA - GMW46 contaminated, 5.4 m (SPADES assembly) (version 2) ...
CGACACCGCGCGCCCGCTCATCGGCCAGTATCTCCTGATCGCGGCGACGCTGGTCGCGGTCGATCTCGTGGTGATGGGGGGCTACACGGGGCTCGCCGCCAAGCTGCTGCGCCTGCTGCGCGAGCCGCGCCAGGTGCGCCTCGTCAACCGGATCTTCGGCGGCCTGTTCGTCGGCGCCGCGCTGCTGCTCGCCTCGTTCCGGCGCGGCTCCGGCCTCTGAGCCGGCGAAAACCTCGCGGAATTCGCGGTGCGCGGACCGCGACGTTTGAAGTCTGGCAGGGTAACATTCCGGCTCCGTGACATGCGACACACGAGGCGAGGGAATAAGATGAAAATCAGGAGCAACGGCATCGAGCTGAACTGCGAGGTGCAGGGCAGCGGCCCCTGGGTAGTGATGAGCCACTCCCTCGCCTGCGATCTGCGCATGTGGGACGAGCAGGCGGCACTGCTCGCCGGGGACCACACGGTGCTGCGCTTCGACACCCGCGGCCACGGCGGGAGCGACGCCCCCGAAGGAGAATACTCGCTCGAGATGCTCGCCGACGACGCGAAAGGCCTGCTCGACGCGCTCGGCGTGAAGTCCTGCCACTGGGTCGGCCTGTCGATGGGCGGCATGATCGGCCAGAGTTTCGCGCTCCGCTATCCCGGCGTTTCCAGGACGCTGGTGCTCGCCGACACGACCAGCCGCTACCCGCCCGAAGCCCGGACCCTGTGGGAGGCCCGCATCGCCACCGCGGAGACCAGGGGCATGGAACCGCTGGTCGAGGGCACGCTCGCGCGCTGGTTCACCGAAGGCTTTCGCGCCGCGCGACGCGACGTTTGCGAGCGCGTCGCCGGGATGATCCGCGCGACGCCCGCTGCGGGCTATGTCGGCTGCTGCCACGCGATCCCGAAAATCAACTTTACCGCGAGGCTGAAGGAGATCACCTGCCCCGCCCTGGTGATCGTCGGCGAGCAGGATACCGGAACCCCGGTCGCCATGGCGCGCGAGATCCAGGCCGCGCTGCCGGGGTCGGAACTGGTCATCATCCCCTCGGCAGCCCACTTGTCGAATCTCGAGCAGCCCGAAGCGTTCAACCGGGCGCTGGCGGGTTTCCTGGCGCAGCACCGCTGAGCCGGCGGATAGCCCAAGTCGTTTGACCCGGCGCATTGACAGCGTTATTTCATATCTAATACATTTAGACTTCAATCGTCGCCGCGCGCGGCCCCTCAAACAACCACCCCGAGTCGCCCATGAGTTTCCCTCTGGCAGGAAAGGTCGCCGTCGTCACCGGCGCCGGCAGTGGCATAGGTGCCGCAATCGCCAAGGCGTTCTCGCGCGAGGGCGCGGGCGTCGCGCTGATCGGGCGCGACGCGGCCAAGCTCGAGCGCCAGGCCGCCGGGCTTTCGGCCGACGCGTTCGTCGCGCCGGCGGACATCTCCGATGCGGAATCGGTGCACCGGGCGTTCGCGCGCATCCGCGAACGCTTCCCCCGCATCGACGTGATGGTAAACAACGCCGGGCAGGCGGAAAGCGCACCGTTCTCGCGCACCGATGCGGCGCTGTGGAACCGGATGCTCGCGGTCAACCTGACCGGCACCTACCTGTGCACCCACGAGGTGCTGCCGGCGATGCTCAAGCAGGACTACGGCCGGGTGATCAACGTCGCCAGCACCGCCGGGCTGGTCGGCTACGGCTACGTATCGGCCTACTGCGCCGCCAAGCACGGCGTAATCGGCCTCACGCGCGCGCTCGCGCTCGAAACGGCCAAGACCAAGGTCACGATCAATGCCGTGTGCCCGGGCTACGCGGACACCGACATCACCAGGGTCACGATCGCCAACATCGTGGCGAAGACCGGCAAGTCCGAGGCCGAAGCCCGCGCCGCCCTCACCAGCCACAATCCCCAGGCCCGCCTGATCCAGCCCGAGGAAGTCGCGAACGCCGTGCTCTGGCTGTGCCTGCCGGGCTCCGAGTCGGTCACCGGCCAGGCGATTGCCATTGCAGGCGGGGAGGTGATGTGACCCCCCCGAAGACTTTGGGTTTACATAGGTCTCCCGATTTTGCGCAGTTGCGACTTTGCAACTGCGCAAAATCGGGAGATTTGGGATGGCAAATCGCGGCAGCCCGGCTTCCCTGATGGGCGACGCGGCCATCGGGCGCGCGCGGCTCGACCAGGAGACACGCATCCGCGACGACGCCCACGACGCGCTGCGCCTGTGGCTGCGCCTGCTCACCTGCACCAGCCTGATACAGTCGATCATCCGCACTCGCCTGCGCGAGAGCTTCGAGTGCACGCTGCCGCGCTTCGACCTCATGGCACAGCTCGACCGGCACCCCGAGGGGCTGAAGATGGGCGAGCTGTCGCGCCGGCTGATGGTCACCGGGGGCAATGTCACCGGCATCACCGATCAGCTGGTGCAGGAGGGACTGGTGGCGCGCGACAGTGTGCCGAGCGACCGTCGGGCCTGCCTGGTGAAGCTCACTCCGGCGGGCAGGAAAGCCTTCCTGCGCATGGCGCAGGAACTCGAGCAGTGGCTCATCCGGCTTTTTTCCCACGTCCCCGACGGCGACAGGAAGCGGCTGCACGCGCTGCTCGGCGAACTGAAGATCGGTCTGGCCGTTCCAAGGAAGCGGTGATGAGCGACAAGTCCTACCTCCAGTGGCCGTTCTTCGAGGATGCGCACCGCGTGCTGGAGCGCGAACTCGACGCCTGGGCGGCGAAGCACCTCTCGCACGCCGCGCACGGCAGCGATGTCGACGCGGTCTGCCGCGCGCTCGTGCGCGACCTTGGACGCGCGGGCTGGCTGAAATACTGCGTGCCCGCGGCCTACGGCGGAGCGCGCGACGGCATCGACTCGCGCTCGCTGTGCATCCTGCGCGAGACCCTGGGACGCCACGATGGCCTGGCCGACTTCGCCTTCGCCATGCAGGGACTGGGCTCGGGCGCGATCTCGATCGCCGGCAGCGACGAGCAGAAGCGACGTTACCTGACCAAGGTGGCCACGGGCAGCGCGATCGCCGCCTTCGCGCTGTCGGAGCCCGACTCGGGGTCGGACGTCGCCGCAATGGCCACCAGCGCCCGGCGCGACGGCGGAGACTACGTGCTCGACGGCGAGAAGACCTGGATCTCCAACGGCGGCATCGCCGACTTCTACTGCGTGTTCGCGCGCACCGACGAAGCCCCCGCCGCCGAAGGCGGGCGTAAATCGGCGCGCGGCATCAGCGCCTTCGTGGTCGACGCCGGCACCCCGGGACTGGAAATCGCGCAGCGCATCGAAGTGATCGCGCCGCACCCGCTCGCGACCCTCGCCTTCCGCGGCTGCCGCGTGCCGGCAAGCCAGCGCCTGGGCGAGGCTGGCGCCGGATTCAAGGTCGCGATGCAGACCCTGGACATCTTCCGCGCCTCGGTCGCGGCGGCCGCGATCGGCTTCGCGCGGCGGGCCCTGGACGAGGCGCTCGCGCGCGCCAAGACGCGCAAGATGTTCGGCCAGGTGCTCGCCGACTTCCAGCTCACCCAGGCCGCGCTCGCCGACATGGCCACGGGAATCGACACCTCGGCGCTCCTGACCTACCGTGCGGCGTGGCTGCGCGACGTCAAGGGCGAGCGCACCACCCGCGAGACCGCGATGGCGAAGATGGTTGCCACCGAAACCTCGCAGCAGATCATCGACCGGGCGGTGCAGATCTTCGGCGGCCTGGGCGTGGTGAGCGGCCAGCCGGTGGAGAAGCTCTACCGCGAGATCCGGTCGCTGCGCATCTACGAAGGCGCGACCGAGGTGCAGAAGCTCATCATCGCGCGCGAGACGCTGAAGTAACGGAGAGCGTATGCGCATCGTCTGTGTCGGCGCCGGCCCCGCGGGGCTGTATTTCTCGATCCTGATGAAGCTCGCGGACCCGCGCCACGAGGTCACGGTCCTGGAGCGCAACCGTCCCGACGACACCTTCGGCTTCGGCGTGGTGTTCTCCGACGCCACGCTGGACAATCTGCGCGAGGCCGATCCGGAGAGCCATCGCGAAATCCTCGCGAGCTTCCGCCACTGGGACGACATCGACATCCATTACCGGGGCGAGGTCATCGTCTCCGGCGGCCACGGCATGTGCGGCATCCACAGGAAGCGCCTGCTCAACATCCTGCAGACGCGCGCCGCCGGCCTGGGCGTGGCAATCGAATACCAGACCGATGTCGCCGATGACGGCCGCTTCGCGGGCGCCGACCTCGTCGTGGCCGCCGACGGCATCAACAGCGCCATCCGCACCCGGCACGCCGAGCACTTCAAGCCCGACCTCGAGACGGGCCAGTGCCGCTACATGTGGTTCGGCGCCAACCGCTCCTACGACGCGTTCGTGAAGGCCTTCGAGCGCACCGAGCACGGCTGGTTCGAGGCCCACGTCTACCCGCACGAGGACACGATGAGCACCTTCGTCGTGGAGTGCCACGAGAGGACCTGGCTCGCGCACGGCCTGGACAGGATGAGCCTCGAGGAGTCCCTCGCCTTCTCCGAGCGCGTGTTCGCAAGGCTGCTCGAGGGCGCGAAGATGATCGGCAACGCGCGCCATCCGCGCGGCTCCGAATGGCTCAACTTCGTCCGCGTCCTCAACGCTCGCTGGGCGCACGGGAACATCGTCCTCATGGGCGACGCGGCCCACACCGCGCACTTCTCCATCGGCTCCGGCACCAAGCTCGCGATGGAGGACGCGATCGCCCTCGAGCACGCGTTCCGCGGGCATGCCTCGGTGCTCGAGGCGCTCGCCGCCTACGAGGCCGAGCGCCGCATCGAGGTGCTGCGCCTGCAGAGCGCGGCGCGCAACAGCATGCAGTGGTCCGAGAACGTCGAGCGCTACTCCAGCCTCGAACCGATGCAGTTCGCCTACAGCCTCATGACCCGCAGCCAGCGCGTGGGCCACGACAACCTGAAGCTGCGCGACGCGCGCTTCGTCGAGCGCGTGGAACGCTGGCTCGCGCGCCGCTCGGGCGCGGGCGAGCAGCCCCTGCCGCCGATGTTCACCCCGTTCAGCCTGCGCGGGCTCGCCCTCGCCAACCGCGTCGTGGTGTCGCCGATGGCGACCTACTCGGCGGTGGACGGCCTACCCAACGAATTCCACCTCGTCCACCTCGGCGCGCGCGCCCTGGGCGGCGCGGGCCTCGTGTTCACCGAGATGACCTGCGTCGCGCCCGAGGCGCGCATCACCCCGGCCTGCACCGGGCTGTGGAACGCCGCCCAGGGCGAGGCATGGAAGCGGATCGTCGACTACGTGCACCGCGAGACCTCCGCGAAAATCGCCGTCCAGCTCGGGCACGCCGGCCCCAAGGGCGCCACGCGCGTGCCCTGGGAGGGAGAGAACGAAGCGCTCGCCGAGGGTACGGATACGGGCGGCTGGCCGCTCATCGCGCCCTCGGCGATCGCCTGGAGCGCGAAGAACGCGCTGCCGCGCGCCATGACCCGCCGCGACATGCAGCGCGTGCTCGGGCAATTCGTGCGCGCCGCCGAGCGCGCCGCGGCGATCGGCTTCGACATGCTGGAGCTGCATTTCGCCCACGGCTACCTCGCCTCGGCGTTCATCTCTCCGCTCACCAACAGGCGCACCGACGCGTACGGCGGGGCGCTCGCGAACCGGCTGCGCTTTCCCCTGGAAGTGTTCGCCGCGGTGCGTGCCGCATGGCCCGAAGAGCGCCCGATGTCGGTGCGCATCTCCGCGGTCGACTGGGCCGAGGGCGGCAATTCGCCCGCGGACGCCGTGGAGATCGCGCGCGCCTTCGCGCGCGCGGGCGCCGACCTGATCGACGTGTCCACCGGGCAGACCTCGACCTCGGCGCGGCCGGTCTACGGCCGCATGTACCAGACGCCGCTCTCGGACCAGATCCGCAACGAGGCGCGCGTGGCCACCATGGCGGTCGGCGCGATCACCGAGCCCGACCACGTGAACAGCATCATCGCCGCCGGGCGCGCCGACCTGTGCGCGCTGGCGCGCCCGCACCTCGTGGACCCGTACTGGACCCTGCACGCGGCGGCGCAGCAGCGCTACGGGGGCCAGCCCTGGCCGAAGCAGTACCTGTCGGGGCGCGCACAGCTCGAACGCAACCTCGAACGCGCGGCGCAGATCGCGTTGAACGCATAAGCATGTCCCAGGAGACGATGCCCGTGTGCCAGTCCGCAATCCACCCGGAGCATGCGTCCAGCCATGACTGAACGACTCGAAGGCTTCGTACCGTACCCGGCGGAGATCGCCGAAGAATACCGCCGCAAGGGCTACTGGAAAGGCCGCACGCTGGGCGAGCACCTGGACGACTGGGTCGCGCGCTTCGGCGAGCGCATCGCCATCGTGGCGGGCGGCGAGCGCATCACCTACCGGGAGCTCGGCGCGCGCGTCGCCTGCGCCGCCTCGCACCTCGCGGCGCTGGGCATCCGCCCGCGCGACCGCGTCGTGATGCAGCTGAACAACGTCCCGGAGTTCCTCTATCTCGTGCTGGCGATGTTCAAGATCGGCGCGCTGCCCGTCATGGCGCTGCCCGCCCACCGCGAGACCGAGATCCGTTATCTGATCGAGTTCTCGGGGGCGGTCGCCTACGCGGCCCCGCTGGAATTTCGCGGCTTCAACTACCTGGACATGGTGCGCAGGATCGCACCCGCCACGCCGGCGCTGAAGCACATCCTCGTCGCGGGGAACGACGCCCCGCCCGGAACGCTGCCGATCGGGGGGATGCTGTCACGGCCCGACCCCTCCGGTGCCGCGCTCGTCCCGGGGCTCCGTCCGTCGGCCTCGGACGTCGCGTTCTTCCTGCTCTCCGGCGGCACCACCGGGCTGCCCAAGCTGATCCCGCGCACGCACGACGATTATTTCTACAACTTCGACGTTTCGAGCGAGATGTCGGCGATCGGCCCCGAATCGGTCTATCTGATCGCGCTGCCGATCTCGCACAATTTCCCGCTCGGCTCGCCGGGCGTGCTCGGCACGTTCTCGCGCGGCGGGCGCGTGGTGCTCACGCTGAGCCCGAGCCCGGACACGGCCTTCCCGGTGATCGAGCGGGAGCGCGTAACGATGACCGCGCACGTGCCGGCGGTCACGATCCAGTGGCTCGATTCGCCGCTGCGCGGCAAGCATGACCTGTCCTCGCTGCACGTGCTGCAGGTCGGAGGCTCGCGGCTCCCCGCCGAGGTCGCGCGCAGGGTGCGGCCGCTGCTCGGCGCGACGGTCCAGCAGGTCTACGGCATGGCCGAGGGCCTGCTCAACTTCACCCGCGTGGACGATCCCGAGGAGGTACTGTTCGAGACCCAGGGCAGGCCGGCCTCCGAGGCCGACGAGATCCGCATCGTCGACTGGGACGGCAAGCCGGCGGCACCCGGCGCTCCCGGGGAGCTGCTCACCCGCGGCCCCTACACCATCCGCGGCTACTACAAGGCGCCCGAGCACAATGCGCGCGCCTTCACCCCGGACGGCTTCTACCGCACCGGCGACGTCGTGCGGCTCACGGCCTCGGGCAACCTTTCGGTGGAGGGGCGGGTCAAGGACATGATCAACCGCGGCGGCGAGAAGATCTCGGCCGAGGAAGTGGAAAACCTCATCCTCGGGCATCCGGCCGTGCAGAACGTCGCCGTGGTGGCGATGCCGGACAGGGTGATGGGGGAGAAGGCCTGCGCCTACGTGATCCTGCGTCCCGGCGCGGCGCTCGCGCTCGAGGAGCTGCGCCAGTTCATGGACCGCGCCGGGATCTCGCGGTTCAAGCTGCCCGAGCGGCTCGAGCTCGTCGAGCGCTTCCCGCTCACCACGGTGGGCAAGATCAGCAAGAAGGACCTGCGCGAAGACGTCGCCGCCAAGCTTCGCGCCGAGGGAAAGACAACTTAGGAAAACGCCGGGAGCGATGATCCCGTCATCCCCGCGAAAGCGGGGATCCAGCGGCTAGTTGAGATCCCTGGATTCCCGCTTTCGCGGGAATGACGTATTCAGAAGCTCTCGGCACGCAGGAGAGGGACCATGCCCTACACCGCTCACGTCGATACCTTCGCGAGGGACAATCTTCCCCGGAAGAACCAGTGGCCGGAGTTCATCTTCGAGCTTCCGGAGCTGCAATACCCTGCGCGGATGAATTGCGCCGCCGAGCTGCTCGACCGGATGGTCGAGCGCGGCTACGGCGAGCGGCCGGTCATCCACACGCTGATCGACGGCAGGCACTACACCTGCACCTACCGCCAGCTCATGGTGCGGGCCAACCAGATCGCGCACGTGATCCGCAAGGACATGAGGCTCGTGCCGGGGGCGCGGGTGCTGCTGCGCGGTCCCAACAATCCCGAGATGGCGGCGTGCTGGTTCGCCGTCATCAAGGCCGGCTGCATCGCGGTGGCCACCATGCCCCTGCTGCGCGCGAGGGAGCTGAAGCAGATCATCGACAAGGCCAGGGTGTCGGCCGCGCTGTGCGATTACCGGCTGGCCGAGGAAATGGAGCTTGCGAAGTCGCAATGCGCCGACATGAAGCAGGTGCTGTACTTCAACAGCGGCCGCCGCGGATCGCTCGACGACCTGCTGGAATTCCATCCCGCCGAATTCGAGAACGTCGATACCGCCATCGACGACGTCGCGCTGATCGCGTTCACCTCGGGCACCACCGGGCAACCCAAGGGCACCATGCACTTCCACCGCGACGTCGTGGCGATGTGCGACTGCTGGCCGCGATCGTGCCTGAAGCCGGACAAGAAGGACATCTTCTGCGGAACGCCGCCGATCGCCTTCACCTTCGGACTGGGCGGAATGCTGTGCTTTCCGATGCGCTTCGGCGCGTCGACCGTGCTCATCGAGAAGCTGACGCCGGAGCTGCTGCTGCAGACCATCCAGGACTTCAGGGCGAGCACCTGCTTCACGGCTCCCACCTTCTACCGGCAGATGGCCGGCCTGGTGCGCAACTACAACCTCGCGAGCCTGAAGAAATGCGTCTCGGCAGGCGAGGCGCTGCCCGATGCCACGCGGCAGCTCTTCAAGCAGGCGAGCGGCATCGAGATCATCGACGGCCTCGGCTCGACCGAGATGATCCACATGTTCGTTTCGCACGCGATCGAGCGCGTGCGGCGCGGCGCCACCGGCTACGCGATCCCCGGCTACCGCGCGACCGTGCTGGACGATACGGGGAAGCCCTGCCCGCCGGGGGTGGTCGGGCGCCTCGCCGTGAAAGGGCCGACCGGCTGCCGCTATCTCGCCGACGAGCGCCAGAAGAACTACGTCGAGCGCGGCTGGAACATCACCGGCGACGCCTACTCGATGGACCAGGACGGGTACTTCTACTACCAGGCGCGCACCGACGACATGATCATCTCCGCGGGATACAACATCGCCGGCCCGGAGGTCGAGTCGGTGCTGCTCGGCCACGAGGCGGTCGCAGAATGCGGCGTGGTGGGCATACCGGACGAGGAGCGCGGCCAGGTCGTCAAGGCCTTCGTGATCCTGAAGCCCGGCTTCACCGCGAACGAGCCGATGGCGCGCGCGCTCCAGGATTTCGTGAAGGCGGGCATCGCTCCCTACAAGTACCCGCGCAGGATCGAATTCGTCGACTCCCTGCCGCGGACCGAGACCGGCAAGCTGCAGCGCTTCAAGCTGCGCCAGCAGGGCTAGCGGGTGGCGCCGGAGGCGGCGTAGCCGGAGGCAGACAGGTTGCCGTGATTTGCCATCGCCACTCTCCCGATTTTGGGAAGTTGCGAAGTTGCAACTTCCCAAAATCGGGAGATCTATGCAACCCCAAAATCCTCTCCAATTCCGTCAACACGCGAGTAACAAGAGACTAGATCGAAATGCCGCTGTAGAGCCAGGCGGCGCCGTTGATCGCCGCCTCCGGCGTGGTGCCGGCGAGCAGCGAGTTGCGCAGGTCGCGCCTCACGTCGGCAGCGTGGTAGAGCTCGCCGTAGAAGCGCGCCATGAGCTGGACGCGCGCGGTGCGCAGGTAGCGCTCCTTCTCGTAGGCCTCGAAAGCCGGCGCGAAGTCGCCCTTCGCCGCATCGAGCTTGTTGGCGAGCACGACCGCGTCCTCGGTCGCCATGCAGGCCCCCTGCGCGAGGTATTGCAGCATCGGGTGCGCCGCGTCGCCCAGCAGCACGCTGCGCCCCTTGCTCCAGCCCTTGATCGGCTCGCGGTCGCACAGCACCCACATCTTCCATTCGTTCACCATCGCCAGGAACTCGAGCACCTCCGGACGCTGGCCCTTGAAGCGCTCGTGAAGCTCCTCGGGGTCGCCGTAGGTGTCCCAGCCTTCCTCGTAGCGGCTGCTGTGGAACACCACGACAAGGTTGTAGACCTCGCCGCGCCTCAACGGGTAGTGCACGAGGTGGGTCTTCGGCCCCGCCCACAGCACCACGTTGTTCTGCTGCAGGTGCGCCGGCACTTTCTGCGTGGGAATGACGGCGCGATAGGCGATGTGGCCCGATACGCGCGGCTTGCCGTCGCCGATCAGCTGGCCGCGGACCTTCGACCACAGGCCGTCGGCGCCGACCAGGAAATCGCCTTCGACGCTGCCGCCCTGTTCGGTTTCGACCGCCACGCGATCGCCCCTGTCCTCGTAGCCGACCACCTTGCGCGAGGCGCTGAGCGTCACGAGCGGGGACTTGCGGCACGCCGCCAGAAAGGCGCCGTGGATGTCCGCACGGTGGATGACGCCGTAGGGATACTTGAACCGCGACTTGAAGCCCGGGCTGCCCACGGGCACCCTGACGATCTCCTCGCCCGAGAGCGCGTCGCGCATCATCAGATTGCCGGGGAAGACGGCGGTCTGGTTGATCGCATCCGTCAGGCCGAGGTAATCGAACATCTTGAAGACGTTCGGCCCCAACTGGATGCCGGCGCCGATCTCGCCGAACGTGGAGGCCTGTTCCAGTACCTGGACTGCACGCCCTTTCTTCGACAGCGCGAGCGCCGCCGCCAAACCGCCGATGCCTCCGCCGACCACGATGATCGGCAGGTCCCTGCCCGCCATGGCTTGCCCTCCGCAAATATTCGCGTCGGCGTGAGCATACCCAATTTTCCGCCTGCGAGTGATTTGCCATCCCAAATCCGTCGCCAGGTCCGTCAAGGCGTGGTTGATCAGAGACAGCATCGACCCACCGCCGACGCAAGATGCGTGACTAAATCCGCCGACAGTGCGAGTATCGAGGGAAAAGACATCGTTCCTCGCATGCACTACACCCCTATCCGGTTCCTCCGCGGCGGCGCGCTGCTCGCCGGCTACCTGGCCGCCTACATCGCCCTGGACTGGGTGAGCTACGTGTACGCGCTGCGGCCCTTCAACATCACGCCCTGGAACCCCCCGCCCGGGATCAGCCTCGCGCTGCTGCTCGTCTACGGGCTGCGCTGGTCGCCGGCCCTGTTCGTCGCCTCGCTCGCCTCCGAGTTCGCCGTGCGCGGCGTGTCGGCGCCTCTGGGATTCAGCACGCTTTCCTCGGCGCTGGTCGCCATCGGCTACACCGCGCTCGCCTGGGCGCTGCTTCGCGTCGCGCGCTTCGATCCGCGGTTCGAGCGGCTGCGCGACGTGACCTGGTTTTCCGCGTTCGTCGCGATCGGCACCCTCGCCGTCGCGCTCGCGTACGTGGGGCTGGTGTTCGCGGAGGGTTACATCCCGGCCGGGCGCCTGCCCGATTACGTCCTGCGCTTCTGGATCGGCGACATGATCGGCATCATCGTCACGACGCCCTTGCTCCTGGTCTACCGCACCCGGTCCGAGCTCGGCCGCGTCACGCGCGCCGAGCTGATCGAGATCGGCGCCCAGATCGCCTGCATCGTGTTCTCGCTGTGGGTCGTATTCGGGCTGCAGCCGGTCAATGCGCCGAAGTTCTTCTATCTTCTTTTCATGCCGCTGATCTGGATCGCGATGCGCCACGGGATCCACGGAACGGTGGCGGCCAACGCGCTCGTCCAGGTAGGGCTGATCGCCGGCGCACGGCTCGCCGGCAACGAGGCTTCGCTGGTGCTCGAGCTCCAGTTCCGGATGCTGGCGCTCGCCGTCACGGGCCTGTTCCTCGGCATGGCGGTGACCCAGTGGCGCCGGACGCAGAGCGCGCTGGTGGCGAGGGAAAGCGAGCTGAGCACGATCGTCAGGACCGCGCCCGACGGCATCGTCGCCCTCGACGAGCGCGAACGCATCGTCTCGCTCAACGCCGAGGCCGAAGCCATTTTTCGCGCCTCCTCGGCGGCGCTGCTGGGCCGGCCGCTCGCCGAGCTGATCCCCGAGCTGCCCATCCTCCCGCGCGCGTTGCACGGCGCGGAGATGGCGGCGCTGCGCGCGGACGGCAGCCGCTTTCCCGCCGAGATCTCGCTTGCCGAGGCCGGCAGCGGCGGACGGCATGGCCACATCTGCATCATCCGGGACGTGTCCAAGCGCAAGGAGATGGAAGAGCAATTGCGGGACAGGCAGATCGAGCTCGAACGCACGCTGCGCCTCGCCGCGACGAGCGAGCTCGCATCGGCGCTCGCCCACGAGCTCAACCAGCCGCTGTCGGCGATCTCGAGCTACGTCCGGGCCTGCAGGCTGATGCTCTCCAGCCCGGAGTACGATCACGCCCGCCTGCTGAAGACCATGGACAAGGTGGTCAACGAGGTCAATCGCACCGGGGAAGTGGTGCACCGGCTGCGCGAATTCTTCCGCAGCGGAACCGTGCACAGGGAGCGCGTCAGGGTCGCCGACCTGATCTGGGGCGGCCTCGAGGCCTCGCTGACGCGGCTCGAGCGCCATGGCATCATCTTCCAAGTGGAAGGCGCCGACGCGCTTCCGGACTTGAGGGTGGACAGGGTGCAGATGGAAATCGTCATCCACAACCTGGTATCCAACAGCATCGACGCGGCGAAGACGCGCGACCGGCGGGAGATCCGCGTCTCGGCCGCGCTCAGCGGCGCGAACGAGGTCGAGATCCTGGTCGCCGATTCGGGCCCGGGCCTCAGCCCGGAGATCGCCGAGCACCTGTTCAAGCCCTTCACCTCCAGCAAGGCAGGCGGCATGGGCCTGGGGCTGGCGATCAGCCGCACCATCGTCGAGGCCCATGGCGGCCGCATCGAGACCGTCGCCTCTTCAGGCGGCGCCGTTTTCCGCGTTACACTTCCCGTAGAGACCACATGACATGAAACCCGTGAAGCCGAATGACGTGAAAGTGTTCATCGTCGACGACGATGAGGCGGTCCGCGACTCGCTGTCGCTGCTCCTGGAGCTGAAGGGCCACCGCACCGCGACTTTCGCCTCGGCGGAGGATTTCCTCGCCGCCTGGCGGCCGGAATGCGGCGGCTGCCTCGTCCTCGACATCCGCATGCCCGGAATGAGCGGGCTCGCGCTGCAGAAGAGGCTCGCCGAGATGGAGGTCCGGCTTCCGGTGATCCTCGTCACCGCCCACGGCGACATCGCGGCGACGCGCGACGCGTTCAAGGCGGGCGCGGGGGACTTCATCGAGAAGCCGATCGACGACCAGGCGCTGCTCGCCGCGGTGCGCACGGGCC
>Ga0080064_1006061_pt1 | contig 13434 bp, 11 predicted proteins | sample Subgrocontami54m_FD_69260 | JGI IMG/M metagenome (GOLD analysis project Ga0080064, IMG submission 69260) | Subsurface groundwater microbial communities from S. Glens Falls, New York, USA - GMW46 contaminated, 5.4 m (SPADES assembly) (version 2) ...
GCGGCGTTGGCGCCGGACTTTACGGCATTTTGATCTTCGTCATCCTGACCGTTTTTGTCGCCGGGCTTATGGTCGGGCGCACACCGGAGTATCTCGGAAAGAAAATCGAGAAGCGCGAAATCGTCTGGGCCGTGGTTGCGGTCATTCTGCCTTCGGCCATGATTCTCTGCGGCACGGCGCTTTCTTGTCTTATACCTGATGCGCTAGCTAGCCGTGCCAACACCGGCCCGCACGGTTTCTCTGAAATGCTTTATGCCTGGACTTCGGCCTTAGGCAACAACGGCAGCGCTTTTGCGGGGCTCAACGCCAATACCAACTTTTACAATATCGGTTTAGGACTGGCCATGCTGATGGGCCGATTTGGGGTCATTATCCCGGCGTTAGCGATCGCCGGCAGCATGGCGGGCAAAAAAATTTCGCCGCCGTCGCCAGGCACTTTTCCGACAGACGGCGGCACTTTTGTGATGCTTTTGATCGGGGTAATCATCATCGTCGGCGGACTGACGTTTTTACCGGCGCTGACGTTGGGACCGGTCTTGGAGCACTTTCTGACGATCCAAGGGCGATTGTTTTGATGGATGGAGAGGAGTTATGGCTGCGGCAATGAAAAGAATCAGCGGATTCTCGACCGATCTCATCGCCCAGGCGGTGATCGAAAGTTTTCGCAAACTGCACCCGCGCGCGCAATGGAAGAATCTTGTGATCTTCGTCGTATATCTCGGCGCGATCCTGACAACGATCAATCTGTTGTGGAGTCTCTCTGCATTCAGCCTGCAGGTGGTGCTGTGGCTCTGGTTTACCGTGCTGTTTGCCAACTTCGCCGAGGCGCTAGCAGAAGGGCGCGGCAAAGCCCAGGCCGCCGCGCTACGCAAAATGAGAGTGGCCACTCAAGCGCGCCTATGGCGCGATGGCAAAGAGACCAAGATCGCGGCGTCGGAGCTTCGCATCGGCGATCAAGTCGTCTGCGAAGCGGGCGACATCATTCCCGGCGATGGTGAGGTCGTTCGTGGCGTCGCCAGCGTCGATGAGTCGGCAATCACCGGTGAGTCCGCTCCTGTGATTCGCGAGGCGGGCGGCGACCGCTCGGCGGTCACCGGCGGCACGCGAGTGTTGAGCGATCGGATCACGGTTCGCATCACTTCCGAGCCGGGAAAGACGTTTCTCGATCGCATGATTGCGCTGGTGGAAGGGGCGGAACGGCAAAAGACGCCCAACGAGATCGCGCTGGAGATTTTACTCGTTAGCTTGACGGCGTTGTTTCTCCTCGTCGTAATCACATTGCCCGCGATGGCTTGGCATATCGAGACTGAAGCCAAGCAACCGGGAGCGGCGGGCATGAACCTGTTCGTTCTAACCGCGTTATTGGTTTGCTTGATCCCAACCACCATCGGCGGGTTGCTGAGCGCGATCGGCATCAGTGGGATGGACCGGCTGGTGCGGCGCAACGTCTTGGCCACCAGTGGTCGGGCGGTAGAAGCCGCCGGCGATATCGATGTACTCTTGCTCGACAAAACCGGCACCGTGACACTCGGCAACCGAATGGCGACCGAATTTATCAGCGCTCCGGGTGTGGCCGTCGCTCGCTTGGCCGACGTGGCGCAGCTCGCGTCGCTGGCCGACGAGACACCGGAAGGGCGCTCGATTGTCATATTAGCCAAAGAGCAATTTGCCTTGCGCGGGCGCGAGATCTCTGCGCCGCACGCTAACTTCGTTCCCTTTAGCGCTAAGACCCAAATGAGCGGAGTCGACTTTCCGGAGAACGGGAAAATGCTGCAGATTCGTAAAGGTTCCGCGGAGGCGATCAGACTTCCCCTGAATGGGCTAGGCGGGGTATTTCCGGCGGAAGTGCGTAGCAGCGTCGAGAAGATCGCGCAACAGGGTGGTACACCGCTGGTGGTCGTAGAAGGCGCTCAGGTGTTCGGCGTAGTTCATCTTAAAGACGTGGTCAAAGGCGGCATCAAGGAACGCTTCGCTGAATTGCGTCGCATGGGCATCAAGACCGTCATGATTACCGGCGACAATCCCCTGACCGCGGCGGCCATCGCTGCCGAAGCCGGCGTCGATGACTTCATGGCGCAGGCCAAGCCGGAGGACAAGCTTGCGCGAATTCGCCGCGAACAGGAGCGAGGGCATCTGGTGGCGATGACCGGCGACGGCACCAATGATGCGCCGGCGCTGGCCCAGGCGGATGTCGGCGTGGCGATGAACACCGGAACGCAGGCGGCGCGCGAAGCCGGTAACATGGTCGATCTCGACAGCAATCCGACCAAGCTGATCGAGATCGTCGAGATCGGCAAGCAGCTCTTGATGACCCGCGGCGCGCTGACGACCTTCAGTATCGCCAACGACGTCGCCAAGTATTTTGCCATTTTGCCGGCAGTATTCGGCGCGCTCTATGCTAGCTCCGGCCACGCCGGTCCGTTGGCAGGTCTCAATGTTATGGGACTTAAATCGCCCGAGAGCGCGATCCTCAGCGCGGTGATTTTTAACGCGCTCATCATTATCGCCTTGGTGCCTTTGGCACTGCGCGGCGTCAAGTACCAGGCAGCGGGGGCGTCGGTGGCGCTGCGACGCAATTTGCTGATCTATGGCTTCGGTGGCGTACTGGCGCCGTTTGTCGGTATCAAAATCATCGATTGGGCGTTGAGCTTTTTAAGACTGGCGTGATTTCTAGCACGGCAGAGGGATACGGATATGCTCCATCAGTGGCTTTCAGCATTGCGAATCTTTTTGGTGTTGACCCTGTTGACCGGGACTGTGTATCCGATCGCGGTTACCGGGATTGCCCAGACTCTATTTGCTTGGCGGGCTGACGGCAGTTTGGTTGAACTCAATGGCCGCGTGGTCGGCTCGGAGCTCTTGGGCCAAAAGTTTAGCTCGCTGCGCTATTTTTGGCCGCGCCCCTCGGCTGCCGATTATGCGACGATTCCTTCGGGCGCAAGTAACCTGGGTTGGAGTAGTGCGCAACTCCAGAAAGTGGTGGATGAGCGTCGCGCCAGTCTTAACGGCGGCGATGGGACGCACGCGGTTCCCGCCGAATTGCTTTTCGCTTCCGGTAGTGGGCTAGATCCTCATATCAGCCCGGCGGCGGCGTTTTATCAGATGGACCGTGTCGCGACGGCTCGCGGGCTTGGCGCCGAACAGCGACGGCGATTGCAAAATCTCATCGCGCAGAAGACCGAGCCACCTAGCTGGGGATTTTTAGGACAACCGCGCATTAATGTATTGCGGCTCAACATCGAGTTAGATCGGCTTTCGTAAGTTTTATGACCGAGGAGGAGAGCAAGAGCCCGGATACGCTGCTCGCCGATCTGCGCGTCGACGAGCCGCCACGCCAGGCGCGCCTTAAGATATTTCTCGGCATGTGCCCAGGGGTCGGGAAAACTTACGCGATGCTGTCCGCCACGCATCAACTCCTCACCGAAGGCGTCAAGGTCGTTGTTGGAGTCGCGGAAACCCACGATCGCGCCGAGATCGCCGCCTTGCTCGATGGCTTACCCGCCGTGCCGCTACGCAGCGTTACATACCAAAACATTACGCTTCACGAGATGGATTTGGATGCGATTTTGGAGCAGCGGCCGGAGGTGGTTTTGGTCGACGAGCTGGCTCATACCAATGCGCCGGGGAGCCGTCACCCCAAGCGCTACCAAGATGTGCTTGAGCTTCTCGATGCTGGGATATCCGTTTACTCGACTTTAAACGTCCAGCATATCGAAAGCCGGTTAGATGTTGTCCGCCAGATCACTGGGGTTACGGTCACGGAAACCGTTCCGGATTCCGTACTCGACCGGGCCAATGAAATTCAGCTGATCGATCTCACTCCGGAAGAGCTCCGCCAGCGGCTAAAGGAAGGAAAAGTCTATCTTGGCGACCGGGCGCAGCTCGCCGGCCAGAGATTTTTCCGCCACCAAAACCTTGCGGCGCTACGCGAAATGTCGCTGCGGCTGACCGCTGAAAGGGCCGACCAAGAGGTGCGCGAGGCGATGCGCGAGCGCCACATCAGCGGTCCATGGAAAGCAGGCGAACGACTGATGCTAGCGGTCAGTGATCGCAGCGATTCCGAAAGCTTGATTCGCTGGACCCGGCGCATCGCCGGCGAGCTTGGCTGTCCCTGGATCGCGGTTCACGTGGAGTCCGACGGTACGGTGGATTCGCGGACGAAGGATCAACTCACGCGCAATCTCTCGCTCGTCCGGCAACTCGGCGGCGAGGTCGTTATGACTTCGGGCCATAATGTGAGTGAAGCTCTTTTGCGCATCGCCCGCGAACAAAACGTCACTCAAATCGTGGTCGGAAAACCGCAGACTGCCAGTGGGTGGCGTTGGCTCAAGGGTTGGTGGCGTATCAACCGTTTGATTCGTCGCAGCGGTCCCATCGATGTCTATGTCGTCCAGGCGGATCGGACGCTTGCAGCGCCAAAGAAGTCTGCCCAAGCCAAAACGGTTCATCCCCCATTTCATGAATACTTGATCGCCGGACTGGGAGTCGCCGCAGTAACAGCAATTTCCTTGATGCTCGAACCGGTTACCGGCTATCTCGCGGTGGCGTTGCTTTATCTTCTGTTGGTCGTGGTCTTGGGTGTGCGGCTGAGCCTCGGTCCGGTGGTTGGCGCCGCAGCGTTGAGTGCGCTGCTGTGGAATTTTCTGTTCATCCCGCCGCATTTTACTTTTTACATCGGCAAGGTTCACGACGCGATGATGTTCGCGATGTTCTTTATCGTCGCGCTGGCGATGGGACATCTCACCGGCAGATTGCGTCTGAGCGAATTAGCGGAGCGCAAGCGCGAGCAGCGCACTGCAGCGCTCTACGAGTTAGCCCATCAAGCGGCCTTCGCCCCCGAACTCGACGCCGGCTTGCGCGCTGCGGTCGCGCATATCGAGTCGATCGTGGAGGCGAAGACTGCGCTTGTGCTCCGCTTGCCGGACCATACTCTCGGCAAGGTCGCCCACCCGGCAAGTTCGTTTGCGTTGTCGGAGAAGGAGCAAAGTGTGGCCGCATGGGCGTTTAGCCGGCGGATGCCCGCCGGCCGGTTTACCGACACGCTGCCCGATTCAGAAGCATTGCATTTGCCATTACAAGCGCGCACGGCAGTTATGGGCGTGCTCTCGGTGCTGCCGGCGCCTGGCTTCACTCTCGATCTCTCGGAGCGCGAGCTGCTCGAAGCGTTCGCCGTTTTGATTGGCCTCTTGCTCGAAAAGGATCATATCGCCGAAGCTTTCAAGCGGGCAGAAATTCTCGAAACCTCGGAGCGTTTGAGAAGAACGGTCCTCGATAGCGTGTCGCATGAACTGAAGACCCCGCTGGCGGCGGTACAAACCGGCCTGGCGGCGCTTGAGCGGCAGACGGAGGCGGACAACGCGAAGAAGGCGACCCTAGGTGAAATGCGCGGCGCCGTGCGCCGACTGACCCGAGTGATCGACAATTTGTTGGATATGACGCGCATTGAAGCGGGAGTTGTCCAACCGAAGCTCGACTGGAGCGATGTCGAAGACTTGGTTCATGGAGCGATCGAATTTGCAGGCGAATCGCTCTCGGGCATCAATATCAAGGTTGATGTGCAGATGGATATGCCTATGGTAAAGATCGATCATGCCTTGATCGAGCAAGCGCTCTGCAATCTGTTGGTTAACGCGGCAAACTGGTGCGACGCGGGCGAGACGATTGGGGTGCAAGCGAAGTTGCAAGGCGATGATCTCGTGATTTCGGTTGTCGATAGTGGACCGGGAATCGCTGAGGTGGATTTGCCCCATGTGTTTGAAAAATTCTATCGCGGCGCCAATGCTCGTCCGGGCGGAACCGGTTTAGGGCTGTCGATTGTCGAGGGGTTTGTCCGCGCTCATCGCGGCACGGTCAGGGCGGCTAACCGCACAGGCGGCGGTGCCGAGTTTCAAATTCGCCTGCCGGTGGAAACCTTGGACGAAAAGGATATGGAGCAGCGCCCGTGAGCGACAAACCGACGGCACTGATCGTTGACGACGAAGGGCAGATTCGCAAGCTTCTGCGCGTCGTCTTAGAAGATCAAGGATACCATGTCATCGAAGCCGACTCGGGAAAAGCGGGTCTTGCCGAGGCAGCCACACGCCGGCCCGATGTAATTCTGCTCGATCTCGGTTTGCCAGATATGGACGGTGTCGTTGTGTTGCGGCGGTTGCGCGAGTGGTCCCATGCGCCGGTCTTGATTCTCTCGGTGCGCGAATCGGTCGAGCAAAAAATCGCCGCGTTGGACGCGGGGGCCGATGATTACGTCACCAAACCGTTCGACGCCGCCGAACTCTTGGCGCGCCTGCGGGCGATTCAACGCCGCGTTCCAGGCATTGAGGAGACTGCTTATTTTCAAACCGGGCATCTCGCGATCGATTTCAGCAGCCACGTTGTGACCGTGAGTGGGCGAGAGGTGAAGCTCACCGCGACCGAATACGCCCTCCTCCGTGTGCTGGCGCTAAACGCCGGCAAGGTCGTCACGCATGGGCACTTGCTGCGCGAAGTCTGGGGACCCAACGCCTCCGATCAATCGCAGTACCTGCGGGTTTACATGAATCACCTGCGCAAGAAGATCGAAATCCCGCAAGCCAAACAAAAACTTCTCAAAACTGAAAGCGGCATCGGCTACCGCCTTGCGCTATTGGAAGACAAATCGCAATAACTTCATTGCTAGAGCGACTCACGGTAAAAGAGCCGCGTACCTTCCGGTTGGGCGAAGGGCGGGAGTTTATGTTCATGACAGCCGTCGTCAAGGATATGTCGCACCGACCAGCCGCGCACGAAGAACGCGTCGGCGAGTAGTTGGCGGTGACAGCGCCAGGGTACGGCTTCGGCGCACATGAGAGCGATACGTTTCTCCTCCGCCAGTTTTTCCATCTCAGCCATGATCGAGTGGAATTCCGCCGTCAGCATGAAATCGGCGTAGGCGCGGAACGCGCCGACTCTCCAGCCGGTATTCACTGAATCCGGCGCCGGATTGCGAAAGCCGCCGAGATCACCGCGCCAGATATATGCAACGCCGGCGTCTCCCAGAGAATTTGACAATGCCTCGCGATGAAAGTGCGGATAACGGCGCGATGCCGGCCAGCGGCGCACGTCGGCGAGCAGCTCGATCGCATGCGTCTTCAACAGCGCGAGAAAAGCTTCGATCGTCCGAGTCGAGTGGCCGATCGTATGAACGGTGTGAGTCGAAGCGCAGTTCATCGGTCGCGTTCAAATCGTTCAAGTCGTTCCAATCGTTCAAACCGTCGTCCGGATTCTGGCGTCTTGAACTATTGGAACCTCGGAATCTATTGGAACCGCCGTCGTAGACAGCGTATTTCGATGCTATCATCACGCCATGTGGCATTCTATTCCGCTCACGCTCTTTTGGTTCATATACTTCGGCTCGCTAGGGATATTTTTCCCATATTTCAGCCTTTATCTTCGTGAGAACGCGGGTCTGTCGGGGACAGAGTTGGGAGTGATCCTCGCCATTCCTCCCCTCGTCGGCATGATTGCGCAACCGTTTTGGGGGCAAGTCGCGGATCGGACCGGGGCGCGTGGCCGGATATTGGCGTTGCTAACATTAGGCACGGCGTCGGGATATCTCGGACTCGGCTTCGCTCAGGGCTTTTGGCCGATCGTTTTCACCACAGCGGCGTTGGCGCTGGCCGGGACCGCGGTGTTTCCGATCTTGACCTCCGTAAGCTTCGGCATACTGCGCGGCGCCGGGCCGCACGCCTTCGGCCATGTGCGGGCTTGGGGCACCATCGGCTTTTTCGTTCTGGTCGTCGGCTTCCCGATGCTGCTCAACGCCTGGCGCGCGTCGGTCGAATTGGCAACGGCGGCGGCAACTGTTTCGCAGCCCGGCCTTGAATTGATGTTTCCGGTCATAGCGGCGCTGGTCTTGGTTGCCGCATGCGTCGCTATGTTGCTGCCAAAAAAGGGCGCGGTGGCTTTGCGCGCCGCGCGCGGCGATTGGCGTGAGCTGTTGCGCAATCGCGCCTTCATCAGGTTTCTTTTGTTCGCGCTCATGGCGCATTTTCTGATGCACGGGCCGATGTGGCTTTTCCCGCTCTTCGTGCGCTCGCGCGGCGGCGACATGGATACGATACGCGGCATGTGGATTCTCATGCTGATCGTCGAGATTCCGCTGGTGCTCGCGACCGGCAGCGGCTTAAAACGCATCGGCGCGCGCGGTCTGCTCGCCGTCGGGGTGCTGGTCGGCGGCCTGCGCTGGTTGCTGTGCGCGCTGCTCGCGAATCCTCATCTGCTGTTCGCCGTCCAGGCGCTTCATGGAGTGACGGTCGTCGGATTGATGTTGGGCAGCCCGCTTTACCTCGACGCCGTGGCGCCGGAGAAATTGCGCTCGACGGCGCAGGGGGTATTCTCCATGGTGAGCGCGGGAATCGCCGGCATCGTGTCGAATATCGCGGCGGGGTGGCTCGTGGACCGAGGCGGCATCGACCTCTTATACCTTATCTGTGGGATCGGCTCTTTAGCGCTCGGTGCGCTGGCCCCGTGGATTCTCCCCGCTGCGACACGTCATAGTGAAGAGATTCCTGAAGTGGTGTTGACGAGTGAAACGTTGACGTGAGATGGGGTTTCGCCGGTTCTAGTTTACATTAGGAGCCCCCGAACGTGAATCCGGGTGGTGTATCGGGTTCCGAAAGGCAACGAGTCGTCATTCCGGCCAACCCCGGCGAAAGCCGGGGGCGAGCCGGAATCCAGGTTTTTGTAAGGGCGGGTTTCAAACCCGCCCCTACTGGATTCCCGCCCTTCGACGTTGCTCAGGACATGCTTTCGCGGGAAAGACGGATGAGGCGCCTCGGACAAGCAAAGCTCGCATTCTGAGGAAGGCCCCGCACGTAAGTCCCGGGAAATTTACCGCGGCAATCCGGTTCCTTCCGGCATGCCCAGCATCAGGTTCAGATTCTGAATCGCCACTCCGGCCGCGCCTTTGCCCAGATTGTCGAGCCGAGCCATGAGCAGGATGTGGCCGGACTGATGCGCTAGCACGCATAGCGAAATGCGATTGGTGTCGTTGTGCGCTTGCGGGTCGAAGGTGAATTCATCCGCTTCAGAGGCATCCGTGAGCGGTTCGACTTCGACGAACGCTTCTTTGTCGTAGCGTGCCGCGAGCGTTTCCCACATCGCTTTGCCGGTGGCCAACTTCGGTAAGGCCTGGGCCGGGATCATTACCTGCACGCGCATGCCGCAGCGAAACGGCCCCACATTAGGCACAAATTGCGGCTCGGCGCTCAGCGCGCCGTAACGTATGATCTCGGGAATATGCTTGTGCAGCTTGCCGATGCTGTACGGCGCCTCGTACGGCAAGTTAAGCAGTTCTCTCTTTGGATCTTTCCAACGCTCGATGAGCGAGCGTCCGCCGCCGGAATAACCCGACAGCGCGTGAATCGAAAGCGCTGTGTCGGGAGCGATCAGTCCGGCATCGACCAGCGGGCGCACCAGCAAGATGACTGCGGAAGAATAGCAGCCGGGATTCGCCACCTGTCTAGCTTTGGCAATTCGCTCGCGTTGACCGGCAACTAATTCCGGTAAACCATACACCCAGCCATCGGTCACGCGATGCGCCGTGCTGGCGTCGAGAATCCGCACGGGCGAGTCGGCGAGCCAAGCGGCGGCTTCGCGCGCAGCATCGTCGGGAAGGCAGAGCAGTACGATGGTCGCGTCTCTAAGGGCCTCTTTCCGAGCCGCTGGGTCTTTACGCAGCGCTTCGGGCAAAGTCACGACTTCGAGATCATCTCGCCCCGCGAGCCAGTCGCGAATTCTCAGCGCGGTCGTTCCCGCCTGACCGTCGATGTAGATTTTGGGCCGCATGTCTGAATTCTCTATCGCACGAATCGGATTCTAGCCCGCATTATTTTAGTAGACAACGGCCGAGGGAAAAAACCTTCCGGGAGAAGGCAATGGGCTTGTGCCTTGAAGCGCATTGCGATCCACTCGTCGGGAGCAAACAGCAGTGGTAACAAGAAACAGGTTTACCAAGCCCGGGCAAGTCGATGCAACTGCACGTCCGGGTGCCTTCTCCCTTCAGGCTTTCCCCCTCGGCCCGTTGTAGGTTTACTGTTGACCACGAATGTTGCACTCTACCGTGATCGCCCCCGCACGTATAGCAAAAAACGCGCGGCTTGAAATGGTGTGGGTAACTGGAATATAGGGAAGCTAAGTGAGATCGCCGTAAACGGAGGAAGACACAATGCGTAAGCTTGTTTGTGCTCTGACGTGGGTCGTTGCCGTAGCAGTTTCATCATGGCCGTGCTCCAGCTTCGCCGCAGATGCTTCGGCGGATCAGCTCTATGGCTCTCTTGCCAAGCTGCCGGCCGATCAGCGCGCCAAGCGCATAGAAGAGGGCGCGCGGAAGGAAGGCAAGCTCAATTTCGTACACACCTGGCGTGGGAAGAACGCTCGGGACCATGTCAAGCTCTTTGAAAAGCGCTATCCATTTCTCAAAGTCGATATGGGAGACTTAGGCTCCCAGGACGCGGCGGAACGATTCATCGCCGAGGAAACCGCGGGTCGGCACTTGACCGATATCCTCACCCTGGGCGTCCCAGACCTGGCGGTGATCCTAAAACAAAACCTAGTTGCAAAGTTTCCTACGCCGTCAACAAAAAAGATCTTGAAGCAGTATCAAGGATTCATCGATTCAGAGAACCGCTGGACACCCTGGTACTGGGCGGAGCATGGGATCTCTTACAACTCTAACTTGATCAAGCCCGACAAGGCGCCCAAGACTTGGTTCGATCTCTGCAAGCCCGAGTTTAAAGGCCAGGTCTCCTTCGACCCCTCGGAGACCCGTTTTTTAGCGGGCCTCTACGTGATGATGGGCGAGGAGAAGACAAAGGAGTGGTTGAAGTGTATCGGACAGAATCAACCGATCATCCAGCAAGGCCACACCCAGCGCATAGAGCTTATGCTTACCGGCGACCACGCGCTTCAAGGCGACAACTATCTTTACAGCGGCATGGAAGCCAAGAAAAAAGATCCCAAGGCGCCTTTCGCAATGGTGCTGACCGCGCCTATTCTATCTTTCGCCGGTGGCATGATCATTAACAAGAACACGCAGAACCCCCACGCCTCCGCTTTATTTGTCGACTGGACGCTCTCGGAGGACAGTCAGAACCTGATCAACCAAATCCTGCGCGGACCGCTGACGATCAAGCATCCGTTTCTTCCAGATAACATCAAGCTGGTGACCTACAATATCGTCAGCGACGAGGTTACCAAGCGGCTGCACGAGGCCTGGAACCAGTATATTGGCCGCATGAAATAATCCTCGCCTTCGCCCGGCCATGGCCACGAATTCGCTTCGCTGGGGAGCCGGCACCCGGCCGCCGTTATTGAGCGGCGGCGGAATCGTTCTCGTCGGCCTGAGCGTCATACTGCTCTACCAGGTTCTCGTCCCCCTGGTCTTGATCGTTTGGACGAGCCTAAAGACCATCCGGCCCGGCGAGCCGGGGTTTTTGGAATTAAGCTTCACGTTTTCGAATTACGTTAGGGCCTACGGAATCAGGGAGTTTTGGGAGTCGAGCCTCAACACGCTTTACTTCGCGCTCTCGTCGACTCTTTGCGCGTTTTTGGCCGGGACATTTCTCGCCTGGACCGTCGAGCGCACCAACACGCCGCTTGCGCGCTTGACCGGCATGGTCACCCTCGGGCGGATCATCATCCCGGGGGTCATCATCACCATCTCATGGATTTTGACGGCGAGCCCAAGCATCGGTGTATTGAACCACATCATCGCGTCGTTGACCGGCGTGCCAAGGTTTTTCAACATTTATTCTTTTTGGGGAATGGTATGGGTGCAGTTTCTGGAAATGACGCCGCTCGCCTACTTGCTGATGTCCGCGGCGATGAAGTCCATCGATCCCCGCTTGGAAGAAGCGTCCTCGATCGCCGGTGCGGGCACCTGGTCGACCTTTCGCCGCGTCACGTTGCCGCTCGTCCTGCCGGCGACGGCTGCCGCCGCGCTGCTGTTATTCATCCAAACCGTGGAGAGCTTCGAGGTGCCGCTTTTGCTTGGCGGGCGGGCGCGGGTGGCGGTTTACACGACGCAAGTTTATTTCAACACCTCTCGGATGCCGACGGACTGGGGGCTGTCGAGCACATATTCCATGGTGCTGTTACTGCTTGCCATGGCGCTGCTCTATGTCTACTTCAGGCTGGTGCGACATGGTGAGCGCTACCAGACCATTACGGGTAAGGATTATCGGCCGCGCCGCATCGATCTGGGCCGCTGGAAGTATCTCACCTGCGCGTTGAGCCTGCTGCTGATCTTTCTCATCACCGGGCTGCCATTCCTGACGATGCTCTACGCCTCTCTCCTGCAGCGCTTTCAACCGCCCACGGCCGAGGCGCTGCAAGCGATGACTTTTTCCAACTACGCCAATCTCCTCGCCGACGACGGCTATGCGCTTAAACCCCTGTGGAACAGCACTTTGCTCGGGGTCGGTTCGGCTTCCGTCGTCATGCTCCTGGTCGCCGGCATCAGCTACTTCGTCCATAAGACCAGACTCCGCGGCCGCAAGTGTCTCGATTTTCTCGGCTTTGCACCGATCGCGTTGCCGAGCGTAGTGCTCGGCTCCGCCTTTATGTGGCTTTATCTGCTCATACCGCTTCCGGTCATCGGCACGCTGAGCATTATCGGCCTGGCGTATCTTACGAGATACCTGCCTTTCGCGCTGCGCTTCGTGTCAACGTCGATGGTGCAAATTCATTCGGAATTGGAAGAAGCGGCGGCGGTGGCGGGCGGCGGCTGGTGGCGAAATTTTTATCACATTTATCTGCCGCTCTTGCGTCCGGGACTGATGGCGGGATGGTTCTGGGTGATGGTTCACGCGTACCGGGAGCTGACGATTTCACTAATGCTGGCTCGGTCGAACAATCGCACCGCATCCGTCATCATCTTCGACCTCTGGTCGAACGGCTCGTTCCAACAGCTCAGCGCCTTTGGCGTCGTCATGTTCACGATTTTGATCGCGCTGGTATCCATCGCGCAGAAAGTCAGCGCGCGCTATGGGATTCAGGAGCGGGTGTAGGGAGAATGTTGGTTGCAGGTTGTCTTAGGATGGTGAAATAGGGGTGCGCAAGTGTCATAGATGCCTGGTTAGAGTGAAGCTCAGCCGGTGCTCTCCGAGATCGCTCCAAAGCGCAGGTGAGGCGCGGCCTATGCGTACAACAGCCGGCCCTTGGGCTCGGGAATCGGCCGGCTCATTTCCTTTGCCGTATCGATCCATTCCTGGATCACCACCTCCACGTTGGCCAAAGCCTGCCGGTACGTCGGTCCGTCGGCCGCACAGCCTGGTAGCTCCGGCACCTCAGCGAGATAGGATCGATCTTCTTCGCTCCAGTAGATAATGATCTCGTATTTCCACTTACTTTTCATCGTTGCCTCCGGCCAGACAATATTTTACGATGACACCTCGTATCTGCTTTACCTGATAGGGC
>Ga0080064_1006064_pt1 | contig 13425 bp, 12 predicted proteins | sample Subgrocontami54m_FD_69260 | JGI IMG/M metagenome (GOLD analysis project Ga0080064, IMG submission 69260) | Subsurface groundwater microbial communities from S. Glens Falls, New York, USA - GMW46 contaminated, 5.4 m (SPADES assembly) (version 2) ...
AGCGCCGCACCTTTGGCGAAACGCGCCGGCAGATCCGGGTTGGCGAGGAACGGTACGCCGAACGACACCATGTCTGCCTGATTTGCGCCGAGCGCGGCACTGGCGCGGGCGAGGTCATAGCCGCTGTTGGTCATGTACACCCCCTGCCAGATTTTGCGCAGCTTGCCGAGATCGAATGCGGGGCCTGCCGCGCCGGGTTTGTCCATGCCCATCTCCGTTACGTGCAGGTAGGCGAGGCCGAAGCGGTTGAGTTGTTCGACGGCGTAGCCGAATGTCGCATCTGGATTGGAATCGCGCATGTCGTTGAACGGCTGCAACGGGGAAAGCCGGATGCCGACGCGGTTTGCGCCCCACACCGCACATACCGCCTCGGTCACTTCCAGCATCAGCCGCGCGCGGTTTGCCAGTGAACCGCCATATGCGTCGGTGCGTTGATTGGAGCCGTCGCGCAGGAACTGGTCGAGCAGATAACCGTTCGCGCCGTGGATTTCCACCCCGTCGAAACCGGCAGCCAGCGCGTTCTGCGCGGCAGTGCGGTAATCCCCGATGATGCCGGGGAGTTCGGAGAGTGCCAGCGCACGCGGTGTTTCATAATCCTGCATGCCCTGATAGGTGAACACCTGGCCCGATGGCTTGATGGCAGAAGGTGCGACCGGTGTTGCGCCATCGGGCTGCAACGAGGGATGCGAAATGCGCCCGACATGCCACAGTTGCAAAAAGATGCGCCCGCCCCTGGCATGCACCGCATCGGTTACGCGTTTCCATCCGGCAACCTGCGCCGCGCTGTGGATGCCGGGTGTGGCGGGATAGCCCACTCCCTGCGGCGAGATCTGCGTGGCCTCGGTGATGATCAGCCCGGCGCTGGCGCGCTGCGCATAGTATTCGGCATTGACCGGCTGCGGAACATTGCCTTCACCGGCGCGGTTGCGCGTCATCGGCGCCATCGCCATGCGGTTGGGCAGAGTGTAAGGGCCGAGGTGGATGGGTGAGAACAGTGTGGTATTCGCGGGCATGGTTTGCTCCTCAGGTATGCGATCTTGCCCATTGTACGATACTCGCGGCATCCATCGCCCCGGCCTGACGCGCGACTTCGCGCCCATTCCTGAACAGCGCCAGCGTCGGGATGCTGCGGATGTTGTAACGGGCGGCGAGTTCCTGCGCCTCCTCGGTATTCAGCTTGGCCAGCCGCACATGTGGTTCCAGCCGTGCCGCCGCCTGCTCGAAGGCCGGGGCCATCATGCGGCAGGGGCCGCACCACGGCGCCCAGAAATCCACCAGCACCGGAATGTCATTGCGTGCGATGTGCTGGCTGAAGCTGCCGCTGTCGAGCGTTACCGGGTGGGCGGTGAACATGGACTGTCTGCATTTGCCGCAGGCGGGGTGCTCATTCAGTTTGGAATCAGGAACACGGTTCACGGCATTGCAATGCGGGCAGACGATGTGCAGGGGGGCATTCATAAAATTCCCTTCAGTCAACAATATGACATAGATGGGGCATCTTGGAAAATTTTAAATCCCACCCAAAGACTTTACCGGGCCGGGCTGCGTAGCGCGATGGCTGACCGCCTCGCCTACGTGGAACAACCACAGCGAGCCGGGAGGCATGGCGACCCACGGCTCGTTGTCGGTGAGCGGCTGGGTGGCGATGACCGCCACGCGGTCGTTGGGCGTGGTCACCTGGCTGAAATCCACCATCACATCCTCGTCCTTCAGGTGCGCCATGTTGAATGGCGCGCGCCGGATGATGTAGCTCAACTCGGTGGAACAGTGTGCCATCAGCCATTCGCCGTTGGACAGCAGGAAATTTAAGATGCCCATCCCGGCAAGCGGATAGGTCAGTTCGTACAGCGCTGCGAACAGCGCATCGCGCGCAGGCGGGGCATCGCCGAAGCGCTGCCGCAGGCTTTGCAGCAGCCAGCAGAAGATGAGCTCGCTGTCGGTGTTGCCGACGGGCAGGAAGCTGCCGTCGAGTTGCGGCTGGAACTGAGGCAGGTTGCCGTTGTGCGCGTACACCCAATAGCGTCCCCACAACTCGCGCTGGAAGGGATGCGTGTTCTCCAGCGAGACGATGCCCTGCGTCGCCTTGCGGATATGCGCGATGACATTCAGCGAACGGATCGGGTAATTGCGCACCAGTTCGGCGATGGGCGATTGCACCGAGGGCTGCGGGTCGAGGAACAGCCGCACGCCACGCCCCTCGAAGAAGGCGATGCCCCAGCCGTCGGCGTGCACATCGGTCCCGCCGCCGCGCTTCTGGAAGCCGGTAAAGGAGAAGCAGATGTCCGTCGGGACATTGCAGTTCATGCCGAGCAGTTGGCACATGGCTTATGCTCCAAACCTCATGGAGAAGTCTATCGCCTCGACATCTTTGGTAAGCGAGCCGATGGAAATGCGATCCACGCCGGTTTCGGCGATGGCGCGTACATTGTTGAGATTGACGCCGCCGGAGGCTTCCAGTTCGGCGCGTTTTGCAGTCAGTTGAACCGCCTCGCGTAAACTATCCAGATTGAAGTTGTCCAGCAGGATGAGCTTTGCCCCGGCACTTAATGCCTCATCCAACTGCTGCAAATTTTCCGTCTCAATCTGTACTGGAATTCCCGGCTGTGCCAAGCGGAAAGCCTGTTCCAGCGCGGGGCGGATGCCGCCCGCCGCCAGGATGTGGTTCTCCTTGATCAGGATGCCGTCAAACAGCCCGATGCGCTGGTTGTGCCCGCCGCCCACCGTCACTGCGTATTTTTGCGCCATGCGCAGGCCGGGCAAGGTCTTGCGCGTGTCCATGATCTTCGCCCTGGTGCCCGCTATCGCATCCACGTAGCGCCGCGTTGCCGTCGCGGTGGCGGAAAGGGTTTGCAGGAAATTCAGCGCGGTGCGTTCCGCCGTGAGCATCGCGCGCGCATCGCCGCGAATTTCGCACAATGCCTGGTTGGCTTCCGCCATCTCGCCCTCGTGCAACTGCCAGCGGATTTCGCAATTCGCATCCAGCGCGCGGAAGCAGCCCTCAAACCACAATGTCCCGCACAGCACCATCTGCTGCCGCGTGATGACGGTGGCCTGCGCCTGCGTATTCTCGGGGATCAGTTGCGCTGTCAGGTCCGCATCGGATGTCACAGCATCGCGGTTCCCTGTCCCCCTCTCCCTCTGGGAGAGGGCAGGGGAGAGGGTTCCCAAATCCTCTCCCAGTGCGGCGGCGATGTTGGCGTGAATATATTGTGCAAGATCCGGGTGCGGCATAGTGGCTTTACTCTTGAAAGAGGTGCAGTATAAAAGATGTGGCGCGGACTTGAAATTATTGTGGCCTTCCCCAATCTGGCAGGCAATCGAATTCATCAGGGGGTACATCATGCGTTTCGACAAATTTACCACCAAGTTGCAGCAGGCGCTGTCCGATGCGCAGAGCCTGGCTGTCGGCCAGGACAGCCAGTTCATCGAGCCGCAGCACCTGTTGCTGGCTCTGCTCAACGATGCTGACAGTGGCGCCGGCTCGCTGCTTTCGCGCGCCGGCGGCAACGTGGCGGCGTTGAAGACGGCGCTGAATGATGCCGTGGCGCGCCTGCCCAAGGTGGAAGGCCATGGCGGCGAGGTGCAGGTGGGACGCGACCTTTCCAACCTGTTGAACCTTACCGACAAGGAAGCGCAGAAACGCGGCGACCAGTTCATTGCCTCGGAGATGTTTCTGCTGGCGTTGACCGGGGACAAGGGCGAATGCGGGCGGCTGCTCAAGCAGCACGGCGTGGCGCGTGCGCCGCTGGAGCAGGCGATCAGCATGGTGCGCGGCGGCGCTTCGGTGGAAAGCGCCGAGTCGGAGGGCCAGCGCGAAGCACTGAAAAAATACACACTCGACCTGACCGAACGTGCACGGCAGGGCAAGCTCGACCCGGTGATCGGGCGCGATGACGAAATCCGCCGTGCGATCCAGGTGCTGCAACGCCGCACCAAGAACAACCCCGTGCTGATCGGCGAACCGGGCGTGGGCAAGACCGCCATCGTGGAAGGCTTGGCGCAGCGCATTGTCAATGAGGAAGTGCCGGAGACATTGAAGGGCAAGAAGGTGCTGAGCCTGGATATGGCGGCACTACTGGCCGGTACGAAATATCGCGGCGAATTCGAAGAACGCCTGAAAAATGTGCTCAAGGAAATTGCCCAGGAAGAAGGGCGCATCATCGTGTTCATCGACGAGCTGCACACCATGGTCGGCGCGGGCAAGGCGGAAGGTGCGATGGACGCGGGCAATATGCTCAAGCCCGCACTGGCGCGCGGCGAGCTGCACTGCGTCGGCGCGACCACGCTGGATGAATACCGCAAATACATCGAGAAGGATGCCGCGCTGGAACGCCGCTTCCAGAAGGTGCTGGTGGACGAGCCGACGGTGGAGGCCACCATCGCCATCCTGCGCGGCCTGCAGGAGAAATATGAATTGCATCACGGCGTGGATATCACCGACCCGGCCATCGTCGCGGCGGCGGAATTGTCGCATCGCTACATCACCGACCGCTTCCTGCCGGACAAGGCGATTGATTTAATCGACGAGGCGGCGGCGCGCATCAAGATGGAAATCGACTCCAAGCCGGAAGAAATGGACAAGATGGATCGCCGCCTGATTCAGCTCAAGATCGAGCGCGAAGCAGTGAAGAAGGAAAAGGACGAGGCTTCGCAAAAACGTTTTGCCCTGATTGAAGCCGAGATTGCCAAACTGCAACGCGAGTACGCCGACCTGGAGGAAATCTGGAAGACGGAAAAGGGCGCGGCGCAAGGCACGGCGCACCTCAAGGAAGAGATGGACAAGGTGCGTGCCGATATCGCCCGGTTGCAACGCGAGGGGAAACTGGACAAGGTGGCGGAGCTGCAATACGGCAAGCTGCCGCAGCTCGAAGCCAAGCTGAAGGAAGCTGCACATGCCGAGGGGCAGGGCGACAAACCCAAAAACCGCCTATTGCGCACCCAGGTCGGCGCGGAAGAAATCGCCGAGGTGGTGAGCCGCGCCACCGGCATCCCGGTTTCCAAGATGATGCAGGGCGAGCGCGACAAACTGCTGAAGATGGAAGACAAGATACACGAGCGCGTAGTGGGGCAGGATGAGGCGGTACGGCTGGTATCGGATGCCATCCGCCGCTCGCGTTCCGGATTGTCCGATCCGAACCGCCCCTACGGCTCCTTCCTGTTTCTCGGCCCCACCGGCGTGGGCAAGACCGAGCTGTGCAAGGCGCTGGCCGGGTTCCTGTTCGATTCGGAAGATCATCTCATCCGCATCGACATGAGCGAGTACATGGAGAAACATTCCGTGGCGCGGCTGATCGGTGCGCCGCCCGGCTATGTCGGTTACGAGGAGGGCGGCGGCTTGACCGAGGCCGTGCGCAGAAAGCCCTATAGCGTCATCCTGCTGGATGAGGTGGAGAAGGCGCACCCGGATGTGTTCAACGTGCTGCTGCAGGTGCTGGACGATGGCCGCATGACCGACGGGCAGGGCCGCACCGTGGACTTCAAGAACACTGTGGTGGTGATGACCTCCAACCTCGGCAGCCAGATGATCCAGCAGATGGCCGGCGACGATTACCAGGTGATCAAGCTCGCGGTGATGGGCGAGGTAAAAATGCATTTCCGCCCCGAGTTCGTCAACCGCATCGACGAGGTGGTGGTGTTCCACGCGCTGGACGAAAAGAACATCAAGTCCATCGCGCGCATCCAGATGGCATTGCTGGAAAAACGCCTGGCCGCGATGGAGATGAAGCTCACGGTGAGCAATGCCGCATTATCGGAAATCGCCAATGCCGGATTCGACCCGGTGTACGGCGCGCGCCCGCTGAAACGTGCCATCCAGGCGCAACTGGAGAACCCGCTGGCCAAGCTGATCCTGGAAGGCCGCTTCGCCGCAAAAGACACCGTCAAGGTGGATTGTGTGGGCGGGGTGATGAAGTTTGAGAAGGGTTAATTTTACGGTGTGTGAAAGTTGTTGTCGGAATGTGAAGCCGCACAACGGCTTACAGTTGCCAGACAATTTTATCGTTACGCTGTCCTGAACCGGTCGTTCACCAGCGCAGCTAACGACACATAAGAGACACTCGCACATATCGGCGCTCTACCAACAAACTGGCATCTACATCTTGTCTCGCCAACGGGGTGGCCCTTTCCTGGGCGCGCGTGGTGGATGAATAACTAGCCTCATCTCAACCGGGTTTGAGGTCGTAGGGATAGGTTTGCAGCACCGGTTTCATTAGCATATCTTCATGAATGATGTGATTGGTTAGCCAATTACTCAAATCCTCATAGTAATCCGCCACGTCTTCGGCCAATACGCCATCTTTAGCTGGCATGGATATCACCGCATGTTTTATGGAATGAAGCGTCTTCATAAAATATATATGCTCCAGCTTGTTTTTTGTAAAGCTGAATTGTATCGTCTGTGCAATTTTTTCCTCATTCGCAAAATGAGCGCGTAAGCAATGTGTGAGCTGTTCAAATGCTTGCAGCAAGGCGGAACGATCCCTTGCTCTGACCGCACGTTCTACGCTGTTGATCATGACTATCAGATTTTTGTGTTCGGAATCAATCATTGCATTCCCGACACTTAACTCTTCTGACCATGCCAGTTCCATCAGCGACAACCCGCCATTGTGCTGCGTTGCTTGTTCATGTTCATCCTATTCCTGTTTAGCCGAGCAATTCATTTTCGATATGTTTCAAGGCATTGTGAATTTCTATCAAGATAAGTTTATCTGTAACGTTTTCATCGAGCTCCGGCACATCCAAACTGAATATTGCTCGATATTTTTCGACCAAACTTATTACGTCGGCGATGATATCACTGCGATGTCTAATCAATTCCATCTGTTCGATTATTGCCATCTCATTCTCTCCTTTAAAATTGATGATTCTGATGCAACCAGGTATTTTCTACTTCGCAAAACGGGCGTTTTGTGCTTCGGCGCACATTCAGCAAAAGTATGGACGCTCGAATCAAAAGGGGTTGGCTCATACTGGCCCCATAATATTTTCTTTAATTCTGGGGTGGATGGTATGGTCGTCAAAAGTATTGCGAAGCTGACCCTATTAATTCCCTATTAATTCCCTATTATTTCCTATTATTTCTGCAAGTGCGGCCCCGTGCATCATTCAAAACCAGATTTCCGGGTAGCGCCGCGAAGCCGGCACATTATTCACCAGCAATCCGATCGCCAACAGAATGAACGGCCCGATAGTGGCGGGAAAAATTATGTATAAAAACCCCAGCTTGTGAATTGCAGGAGAACCGATAACCGCGATCAGTGCGGTGGCACCACCGGGAGGATGCAGCGTGCGAGTAGCGTGCATGACGGCAATCGATGTGGCGACCGCCACCGATTCTGCGAGCCACATATTCTGGCTCAGGAGCTTCCAGCAAAGAACGCCTATGATGGCGGAGAGCACATGGCCCCCGATCAGGTTGCGAGGTTGGGCCAATGGGCTGCGCACGGCACCGTATACGAGAACAGCGGACGCGCCGAAGGACCCGATCATCAAAGATAAATCAAGCCCTTCGAAGAAAAGATGATTTGCCCACGCCACCCCTGCGATGCCCAGGAATGCGCCTATCCATGACCACAAGATTTCTTCGTTGCTGACTCGCGGCGGACTGCCACGAGTAGAACCCCTCATCTTTCCAAAATATTCGCGGAAATTCACGGCGAATCCTTCAACTTGTAGGCTGCAAAAAAGTCTTTTTTCAGCAGCAAGCCGAGCAGCCTGCCGTCATCTCCCACGACAGGCATGCTGCGGCCGCCATGCCGGTAGAAGGCCTCCAGTATCTCCACGAATCCTGCATCCCGGTTGACTGTCACTGCCGGTTGGGTCATCGCCGCGCTTACAGTTGTTGCATGGCAACGGTGCGTGAACTCAAACGAATCTTCGAGCATTCTCAACAACAGCTCCAGAAAGCTCCCGGCCTTCAGGCGTTTCAGGAAATCAGTTTCCGTGAGCATGCCGATCACGCAGCCATTGGCATCCACGACCGGCAGTCCCTTGTAGCCGGAATCAGCGATAATCCTTGCCGCCTTGTCCATTTTCACTTCCGGACGAAGGGGTTCTATTGTGCTGCGCATCAGGCGAGCGGCCGTAACGCCAACAAACAGGCGCCCCAGCGCGTGCCTATGCGCAAGGTGATAAATCGAGCGGAAATCCTCAGTGGTGATATCCAGATAGCCGGGTATGTGCTGCATCGCATCCAGAATATCGTCATCGGTGAGCTCCATTTCGGGCGAATTCTCGCCCACAAGGTCCCCGGTAAAGTCGTCAGGCAGGTTCTGTGTCATGGTATAAATTCTATCCAGTGAGTCATTCGTCAGGCGAGGTTATCTGTGACTACGTGCAATAAACAGAAATAATGCGAAACACACACGATCACCAATCAACCGGAATCATTGTAGCATTCTCAAAAACCGGGCAATGAATCTCAACTCCACCGAAGCAGGCACTTGCAGGCATGGGCAAAGGTGGTTAAAGACAGCTTTCAATCGCTGGAAAAAGCCTCTTTCTTCGAATCGAATGTGAACTGTTACCTTCCACAATTTTCCGCGTCCTATAAAATAATTCTGTAACATTGCGCCTGTAGCGCGGTTGCCGGTTTGCGCGCTTGATATATACAGGAATTTAGACATGCTGGAAATGCTGAACTCCACCCAGTTCTGGGTGGATGTATTCAAGATCATCGTCATCGACGTATTGCTCAGCGGCGACAACGCGGTGGTGATTGCGCTGGCCTGCCGCAACCTTCCGCCCGGGCAGCGCAGGAAAGGGGTGCTGTTCGGAGTGGCGGGCGCCATCGGTTTGCGTATCGTGCTTACTTTCTTTGCCGTGGGGCTGCTGAGCTTGCCTTACCTCAAGATAGTCGGGGCGCTCATGCTGCTGTGGATCGGCGTCAAGTTGCTCCTGCCGGAAGAGGAGCACGATGCGAAGAATGTGCAAGCCAACACCCATTTGTGGGGCGCGGTGCGCACAATCATCATCGCCGATTTCATCATGAGCCTGGATAATGTGCTGGGTGTCGCGGCGGCGGCACATGGGAATATCGTGTTGCTGGTGTTCGGCCTGCTGGTGAGCATCCCGCTGATCGCATGGAGCAGCCAGTTGGTGCTGAAGCTGATCGACAGTTACCCTTTCATTATTTTCGTCGGAGGCGGCTTGCTGGGCTACGTTGCGGGAGAGATGCTGGTAAGCGATTCGATGGTGGCGCATGTGCTGGAGGATATGCCGCACATGATTCATTGGCTGCTTCCCGCTGGGTGCGCCGCACTGGTGGTGGTGCTGGGCATGTGGCTGGCGGCACGCAAGGCTGCGGCCATGCCAGTGGTGAATCTGCTGGATGAACAAGTGTCGCCCACTCCGGACGGCAAACATTAATAAGGGTACAAAATGAAAATATTAATTCCCATAGATGGTTCAGACAGCGCCAACCGTGCGGTGGATCAGGTGATTGCCACTGCCTTCCTGCTGAAGGATGCGCCCAAGATATTCTTGCTGAACGTGCAGTGGAATATTGCTGCCGGCAACGTGAAGCTGTTCATCAACCAGGAAACCATCAACGACTATTACCGCGAGCAGGGCATGGCGGCACTGGCTGCAGCACGCAAAAAGCTGGACGCCGCCGGCCTGGCTTACACCTACCACATCAGCATAGGCACGCCGGCGGAGGCTATTGTGCAGTATGCGCAGGAGCAGCAGGTTGACCAAATCACCATGGGGGCGCAAGGGCAGGGCGCGCTATCCGCTTTGTTGCTGGGCTCGGTGGTGAGCAAGGTATTGCATCTCGCCACCGCGCCGGTGCTTCTCGTAAAATAACCAAGGCTTTGTAGTTATGTAAAATTATCTAGATAATTTTTAATAAATTAAAAGGGTTATGGTTTGATTTCGCAAATTGTTTTAGTATTCGTCTGGTGAACGGCCGATAATACAAATAAGCTGCCAAATAATAATAAATCAGGGGCGATAAAACCACGTGAAGAATAACAAACTGTTCTGGAAAGCGGATTGGTTTGTCGGGTTGCTGGTGGCGTTGCTGTTCCTGTTCAGCGCCAATAGCGATCTGATGCAAAGCCTGGAGCGCAAGGCCTATGATATTGGCGTGCGCGCTTCCTCCCGGACTCCCAGCGACAAAATTGCGGTGATTGCGATCGATGAACGCAGTATCGCCAATCTGGGGCGCTGGCCGTGGCCGCGCGAAACTCAGGCAAAAATGCTGGATTTACTCGCCGCCGGACACGCCAAGGTGGTGGGCAATACCTCGCTGTTCTTCGAGCCGCAGGTTGATGCCGGTCTGGAATATATCAATAAAGCAAGTGCCTTGCTCGATGCATCTACCCTGAAGAACAGCCCGGACCCGGCGTACCAGAGCGAACTGGCGCAATTGACAGCACTGTTGCAGGAGGCCGCGCAACATCTCGACAACGACCATAAGCTCAGTGAGAGCATGGCCAATGCCAAAAATGTGCTGCTCGCCATGTTTTTTGAGTGGGGTGAGCCGCAAGGCAAGCCGGACAAGCCATTGCCGGATTATGTGGTCAAGAACAATCTGGTCAATGTCAGGGAAGGGATAGCGGGGGCGCTGCCCATACCTTCTTTGGGAGTGCAGGTGCCGATCCCGGCGCTGGGTTCGAACGCCATCGCCATAGGGCATCTTAATCCCCCACCCGACGTGGATGGCGGAATCCGCGCCGAGCCGCTGGTAGTGGGCTATTTTGACCAGTATTACCCTTCGTTGTCACTGATGCTGGCGGCGAAGAGTTTGAATCTCGAGCCCAAGGATATTCAGGTTGCTTTGGGGCAGGGGGTGAAGGTCGGTAATCTGAATATTGCGACTGATTCCGGATTGCGCATGCATACCTATTTTTATGCGGATCGCGAGGGCAAGCCCGCCTTTCAGGTGGATTCGTTTTACGATGTATTGACCGGCAAGATACCGGCGGAAAAATACCGCGACAAGATTGTGCTGATCGGTGCCACTGCCGCAGGAGTCGGCATGCCGCAAGTGACGCCGGTGTCAGCCAGTATGGCGCCAGTGTTGACTCTGGCGCATTCTGTATCCAGTATCCTCAAGCAGGATTTCTTTGTTGCGCCCGGATGGGGTTTTTGGGCGGAGGGAGGTATTTTTCTGGTGGTTGCGTTGTACCTCATCGTGTTGCTGCCGCGCCTGAAAGCGGGCATCGGCGCGGTGATTACCGCAGCGGTGTTCGTGGCATTACTGGTTGCCCATTACGTGTTGATGACCACGCAGGCGATGTGGCTGCAACTGATGTTGCCCACAACACTGCTGCTGGTGGGCCACCTGTTGCTGACCACCAAGCATTTTCTTATTACGGAAAAAGGCAAGCTCAAGTCCGATGCGGATTCGGCGGAAAGCAACCGCATGCTGGGGCTGGCGTTTCAGGGGCAGGGACAACTGGACATGGCCTTCGACAAATTCCGCAAGGTGCAAATTGACGACAGCCTGATGGAAGTACTCTACAACCTCGGGCTGGATTTCGAGCGCAAGCGCCAGTTCAACAAGGCGGAGTCGGTGTTCAAATACATGGCGGAGTACAACCCCAAGTTCCGCGATCTGGATGAGCGCCTGGCACAATCCAAGGCGATGTCGGAGACGGTGATACTCGGCGGCGCTTCCGGCAAGAGCAATGCCAGCACCATGGTGCTGGGCAGGGCCGGCGTATCCAAGCCGATGCTGGGGCGCTATGAAATCGAGAAGGAACTCGGCAAGGGCGCGATGGGCGTGGTGTATCTCGGCAAGGATCCGAAAATCGGACGCACCGTGGCGATCAAGACCATGGCGTTGTCGCAGGAGTTCGATGCGGATGAACTGGAAGATGTGAAGGCGCGTTTCTTCCGCGAGGCCGAGTCTGCCGGCCGCCTGAACCACCCCAACATCGTGGCCATATACGATGCGGGCGAGGAGCATGACCTCGCTTATATTGCGATGGAGTTCCTCAAGGGCAAGGATCTGGTGCCCTATATCAAGCCGGATAATCTGTTGCCGCTGCCCAGGGTGTTGAGCATAGTGGCGCGCGTGGCAGATGCGCTGGGTTATGCGCACACCCTGCATGTGGTGCACCGCGACATCAAGCCGGCCAACATCATGTACGACATGGAGGGCGATACGGTGAAGGTGACCGATTTCGGCATTGCGCGCATTACCGATTCTTCCAAGACCAAGACCGGCATGGTGCTGGGCACGCCGTCGTATATGTCGCCCGAGCAACTGGCCGGCGCGAAGATCGAGGGTGCATCGGATTTGTTCTCGCTGGGTGCAAGCCTGTATCAGATGGTGTGTGGTAAGCTGCCGTTTGAAGGAGACTCGATGGCGCAGCTCATGTTCCGCATTGCCAATGAACCGCATACCGATATTTTGAGCGTCAAACCGGATGTGCCGCCATGTGTAGTGGCGATCATCAACAAGGCGCTGGCAAAGAAGGTGGAGGAGCGTTACCGGACGGGCCAGGAAATGGCCGAGGCAATCCGCCAGTGTGCGGCCAATTTGCAGTGATAGAGAGCATGCAAGGATAGAACATGAACATTCAGGAAGCGCTCGAAATAGTCAGCCAGACCAATTCCGGGATGGTGCGGTCGCACAACGAAGACAGTGTGATTTACGATGCTTCCTGCGGTCTGGTGGTGCTGGCTGACGGCATGGGCGGCTACAATGCCGGCGAAGTTGCCAGCGGTATTGCGGTTTCCGTGGTGTCTACCGAGATCAAGCACCGCCTGGAAAGCGTGCGCCCAGAAGACAAAGATGACAGCGGGGAAGAGATCGGTGTAGCGCTGCTGCGCGAGAATGTGCAAAAGGCCAATGCTTCAATATACAACGCTGCACAGAGCCAGCCGCAATATGCCGGCATGGGCACCACGATAGTGGCCGGGCTGTTCTATGATAACCGTGTGGCTGTCGCGCACGTGGGCGATTCGCGCATGTACCGGCTGCGCGGCGAAACCTTTGAGACCATCACGCGGGATCATTCGCTGCTGCAAGAACAAATTGATGGAGGTATGATCAGCAAGGAAGATGCGCGCTTGTCCAAGAACAAGAATCTGGTGACACGCGCAGTCGGCATCGATGCCGAAGTGGCAGCGGAGGTGAATGTCCATGAGGTGCAAATAGGAGACATTTACCTGCTGTGCTCGGACGGGCTGAATGATATGGTAGAAGATGAGGATATTGGTGCCACGCTGCAAATGCTGCAGGCCAATCTGCCACTGGCGGCAGGCAAGTTGATTGAGATGGCAAACGATACCGGCGGGCGCGATAACGTGTCGGTGATACTGGCCAAGGTTAACGGCGACTTCGCCGCACCGCGTGGCTGGCTGGGGGAGGTGTTGTCCTTGTTTTAAAAATAAGTTGCCGGGGTTTGGAATTAAGATACGGGGGTCGATGATATGGCGGGGGAAACTGAACTTTGCATGGGGGGGGTG
>Ga0080064_1006066_pt1 | contig 13419 bp, 12 predicted proteins | sample Subgrocontami54m_FD_69260 | JGI IMG/M metagenome (GOLD analysis project Ga0080064, IMG submission 69260) | Subsurface groundwater microbial communities from S. Glens Falls, New York, USA - GMW46 contaminated, 5.4 m (SPADES assembly) (version 2) ...
CAGCAACTGCCGGGCTCTCGACGGCACTCTCGGCGGTGATGCCGAAAACCGCTGAACACGTTGCGGATTTGAACGAGAATTCTCATGCATGATGCACTGTTAATTAGAAGCGCCGCTGGCAATGGCCTATTTCTGCCAGGGGTGATCACCTGCATCGGCTTGGCGTTGTTCAGCCCTAATCCCACGCTGACCACGGTATCCATTCTGCTGGCGTGGGTGCTGTGCAAGCTTCTATGGCGTCCCGGCGAGCCGCCCGTGCTGCTCTATACGATGGGCTTTCAGTGGCTGCAGGCCAGCATTCTAGTTTTTTACGCAGACCTGCAGAACCTGCCCATGAAAGAGTTGGCCACCAGGAATCTGGAGGGAGACAATTCGATGATTATCGAGGCCACCTGGCTGACGCTGATGGGTGTACTGGTCATCGCTTTGGGTTCCCGACTCGCCACGTTGTCCAATTTCAAATTAGAGGCCCAACCGAAGATGGTGCCTAATTTGGCGCCGCTTCAAGTCCGGCGCCTATTCCACGCGAGCCTCTGGGCGATCGCGCTTTCCAACGCGCTTGGCGGATTGGGCTATTTGGTTACAGGCCTGGCCGAGCCCATTCGCGGGCTCCTGCTAGTGCACTGGGTGATCTATTATCTACTGGCGTATACCGCTTTTGCCGAGCAGCGAGGTTATCGGGAATTGACGATGGTGTTTGCCGTAGAACTCGCCATCGGCTTTCTTGGATTTTTCAGCGATTTCAAAACCGTTTTGATAATGACGCTTATGGCCGCACTGGCCGCGCCCAACGCGCTACGTGGCAACCGGTTGCGGAACGTAGTGGCGATTGTAGCGATAACTGCAACCCTTGGCGTGGTCTGGTCGAGCATCAAGACTGATTACCGCAATTTCCTGAATAGAGGGACCGTCGGTCAGGTGATACTCGTGTCTCCTGGTGAACAAGTGTTAGAATTGATCACGCTCATTGGCGAACTTACGCCGCAAAAGTTGAACGAAGGTGCAGAAGGCCTGATCTACCGGATATCGTTCGTCGATTTCTTCTCCGGGGCGATCGGGATGGTACCCGGCTCCATTGCCTACGAGGATGGAAAGCTTTGGCTCGAGGCAATACAGCATGTATTGATGCCTCGACTTTTCTTTCCCTCAAAGCCGGTGATCAATGATTCCGATCGCACCACTGAATATTCGGGCATAACGGTCGCTCGCGGCGAGGAAGGCAGTTCGATAGGCATGGGCTATATTGCGGAAACCTACATCGACTTCGGTCCGGCGGGGATGATGCTTCCGCTGTTTCTGTGGGGGCTCGCGGTCGGGTGGGCGTATCGGATCCTAACCCGCTCCGCCAGATACCCGCCGTTTGCCTATGGTTGTGCCGCGGCGCTGATAAGTCTAAACGCTTCCTGGGTCGAGCAGTCCAATATTAAAATGCTCGGTAGCGTGATAGTCGGCTTTCTTGCCTTGTACTTGATACAGAAATATCTTGCCGAGAAATTACTTCGCTTACTGGTGGCCCCGGTCTCGAACTGATGTCGTCCGCCATGACAACCACGTGCGATGATGGCCTACACCGGTTAAAGATACTCGGGACCAATACCACATGAGGTTCACGATGCGTAGCGCTCGTGCTTAGCCAAATGCGTTTCTGCGCCTCAAGCGTAGTGTTACAACGTTGAGACTCTTCCTCGCTGGCACGAGTTTGCACCCGGCTTACGGTGGTCCGGCGTACTCGGTCTCACGCTTGGCCATGGCTTTGGCAGACGCCGGCGTGGAAGTCGGCCTGTGGGCGCCTGACCGATCAGCCGCGACTACGCCGCTATTGCCCGCCGAGTCGCCAGTGCAACGTTTCACCGGCACCGAGACTGAAGCTCTGGACAGGTTTGGCAAAGCTGATGTTCTACACGACAATGGAATTTGGCTGCCGCACAACCACCGCCTCGCCAGTCTAGCGGCAGGGCGCGGCATCCCACGAGTAGTGAGTACACGGGGCATGCTCGAACCATGGGCCATGAGACACAAGCGTTGGAAAAAGCACCTTGCGTGGTGGTTCTACCAGCGACGTGATCTAAAGCGGGCGCACTGCCACCACATGACCGCCGAGGCGGAAGCTACGAACGTGCAGCGCCTCGGACTCGGTGTGCCGGTACGCGTTATTCCGAATGGAGTGGACGTGCCGCCGTCCGATCGAATTCCAGAAAGCGTGGCGGGCAGGGATCGGAAAAAGACAGCTGTGTTTTTGGGGCGGATCTATCCGGTAAAGGGTTTACCGATGTTGATCGAGGCATGGGCAAGCTTGCGGCCGGAGCACTGGCTCTTAAAGATTATCGGGCCGGACGAGGCGGGGCACCGAGCCGCAGTGGAAAAAGCAGTGTGTGCCGCCGGGCTTGAGGAGACCGTCACCTTCGCCGGCCCGCTCGAGGGTCAGGCGAAAACGCGTGCACTTTTCGATGCGGACCTTTTCGTGCTTCCGACCCATTCAGAAAGTTTCGGCATGGTTATCGCCGAGGCTCTTGCGCACGGCCTTCCGGTATTGACGACGTCCGCTGCGCCATGGCCGATGTTGACAGAACGTGGGTGCGGATGGTGGGTCGATCCGACGGTGGAGGGGATTGCCAGCGGCCTGCGCCAGGCAACATCGCTTGATTTAGCGACGCTTCAGGAGATGGGGGCGAAAGGCCGCACGCTGGTCGCAACGGAGTATGGATGGGAATGTGTCGTAAAGCAGTTCGTGTCACTTTATGAAAGTCTAGTTGAGGGGTAAATGGCAAGACTATTGATCACCGGCGGAGCTGGCTACGTAGGCAGCCACTGCGTAAAAGCGCTGGCCGCCGCCGGCCACGAATGCGTGGTCTACGACAGCCTATTCCGCGGGCACCGCGAGTTCGTCAAGTGGGGGCCGCTCATCGAAGGCGATGTGCGCGATGCGGAGCAACTCGCCCAGGTCTTTGGCGCGCACGCCTTCGACGCGGTGCTGCATTTCGCGGCGCTCGCCTACGTGGGCGAATCGGTGCGCGAGCCCGATCGATACCGCGATGTAAACGAGAACGGTACGCGCACCCTCCTCACCGCGATGCGCAACGCCAGGGTAACCCGTATCGTGTTCTCCTCGACCTGCGCAGTATATGGTCAGCCGGAAACCATGCCGATCACCGAGCGCACACCGTACAACCCGATGAGCCCCTATGGCGAAACCAAGCTCGCGTGCGAACGCATGATGGATACCTTCGACCGGGACAATGGGTTCAAGTCTGTACGACTGCGATACTTCAACGCCGCAGGCGCAGACCCCACCGGGGCAATCGGCGAGTGGCACGAGCCCGAGACCCATCTCATTCCTTTGGTGCTCGATGCGGCCTCAGGCAAACGAGAAGTGGTGGAGATCTACGGGGCAGATTTTCCAACCCCGGACGGAACGGCCATACGTGACTACGTTCATGTCACCGACCTGGCCGACGCTCACCACAGGGCATTGAACTACCTGCTGCATGGCGGGCAAACGGTTGCGCTCAACCTTGGCACCGGTCGTGGAGTTTCGGTTAGAGAGGTCATTCAAGCCGCGGAAAAGGTCACAGGCAGGTCGGTTCCCTATAGAACCGTTGGCCGCCGTGAGGGCGATCCACCTGAGCTTGTCGCTGAGCCTAGCGAAGCAAAAAGAATTCTTGAATGGTCTGCGAGGGTCCAAGGTATTGAGCAAACCATCACGGACGCCTGGCGCTGGCATAAGACGCGGGATTAGTGAACGGCAGGGTTGCGCCCGTCCATTTGCCGAACGTGATCATCACAGTCGGCCATCCACTTGCTGTTTCGGGAACATCCCCTTGATGTCGTAGATAATGGCGCGCTCGTTGGCGAGGCGCCGCAGACCCTCAATTCCGAGCGTCTTAAACTGATCGTGTGCGACGGCAACGACTAGCGCATCGTATTGGCCGGGCGCGGGCATCTCCGCCAGGAGGTCGATGGCGTATTCGTGCCTGGCATCGGCGCGGTCGGCCCAGGGATCGTGGACATCGACCCTGACGCCGAATCCTTCCAACTCGCGCACGAGGTCGATCACGCGGGTGTTTCGAAGGTCAGGGCAGTTTTCCTTGAACGTGAAGCCGAGCACCAGCATTCGGGCGCCAAAGATGGCGTGCCTCTTTTGGATCATCAGCTTCACCACTTCGGCGGCTACATACTGGCCCATAGCGTCGTTGATGCGGCGGCAGGCGAGCAGGATGTCCGGGTAGTAGCCGACGGATTGCGCCTTCTGGATCAGGTAGTATGGGTCCACGCCGATACAGTGGCCGCCAACGAGGCCCGGCTTGAACGGCAGGAAGTTCCACTTGGTGCCCGCGGCGGCGAGCACGTCCTGAGTGTCGATGCCGAGACGATGGAAGATGAGCGCGAACTCGTTCATCATCGCGATGTTGCCGTCGCGCTGGGTGTTTTCGATCACCTTGGCCGCTTCGGCCACCTTCAGGCTGGGCGCCTTGTGGGTGCCGGCGGTGATGATGCGCCGGTACAGGGCGTCGACGAAATCCGCGGCCTCGGGCGTGGAGCCGGAGGTCACTTTCACAATCGTGGTCAGGCGACGCTGCTTGTCGCCGGGGTTGATGCGCTCAGGACTGTAGCCGACGGTAAAATCGGTGTTGAACTTCAGGCCCGAGGCGCGCTCGAGCTCGGGCACGCAGATCTCTTCGGTGGCGCCGGGGTACACGGTGGACTCGTAGATCACAAGGTCCCCTGCTTTCATCGCGCGGCCGACGGTCTGGCTGGCTTTGACCAGGGGAATGAAATCCGGGCGCCTGTCGGCATCGACGGGCGTGGGAACTGTGACGATGAAGACGTTGCGGTCCGCGAGCGCCGTAGTCTCGACGCTGAAGTGCAGCCGCTTGGCTTCGGCCAACTCGCCTGCGCTGAGTTCACCCGTGCGGTCCTGACCCGCTTTGAGTTCGGCAATGCGCTGGGGGTTGATGTCGAACCCCAGCGTGTCGAAGTGTCTGCCGAACTCCACGGCGAGAGGCAAACCCACGTAACCCAGACCGATGATGGCGATACGGGCGTCTTCTAACGCCGCGTGGATGGTCATGCTGCTGCTCCCTGAGGTTACTTTTTATCGTTTGAATTTTACACCCCCACCGCTGCGATGACTTCGTTAGTTGGAAAGCAGCGTCTTGTTCGTGGCCCGATCCTTACACAATAAGCGCAGGTTCTTTCCGGGACTAGCAAACCTCAAATCAGGTATTCTTCGAATCTGCAGGCGCAGCGCTTCTCGGACGCCTTCATATCCATTCCTGACCAATCGCTCACGTGACATACCTCCTCGGTCTCAACGCCTACCACGGCGATTCCTCGGCTTGTCTTGTTAAAGACGGCGTGCTGCTTGCCGCAGCGGAGGAGGAGCGCTTTCGCCGCATCAAGCATTGGGCAGGTTTCCCGTCGGAGTCGATCCGCTATTGCCTGGCTGAGGCGAACATCCGCCTTGGCGATGTGGACGTGGTCGCGATCAACCAGGATGCAGGCGCGAACCTGTGGAAGAAGGTGGCCTACGCGATCATGCGCCGGCCGGATTTGTCGCTGGTGCTTGACCGCATCCGCAACAAGCGCGAGCGCGTTGGCGTGGCCGAGGAACTCGCGCGCGTGTTTCCCGGCGAGAGTTTGCTCGCGGAGGTACGGGAGGTGGAACATCACCTCGCCCATCTGGGGTCTGCGTTCCTCGTTTCGCCGTTCGAAGAAGCGGTCGCGGTGTCGGTGGACGGCTTCGGCGATTTTGCCAGTGCGGCTTGGGGCCTCGGCCGCAGCAACCGCGTCGAGGCCGAGGAGAAAGTCTATTTCCCGCATTCGCTGGGCATCTTCTATCAGGCGCTGACGCAGTATCTGGGTTTTCCGAACTACGGCGACGAATACAAGGTGATGGGCTTGGCACCCTACGGCGAGCCGCACTTCATGGTCGAGATGCGGCAGATCGTGAAGCTGGGCGCAGACGGGGCGTTCCGGCTGAATCTGGATTATTTTCGCCATCATCGGGAAAAGATCGCGTACGAATGGGAGAACGGCGAGCCCGCATTCAGCAACCTGTATTCGCCGCAGTTGGCGGAATTGCTCGGGCCGGCTCGGAAGAAAGAGGAAGAACTAACGCAGCGCCACAAAGACCTCGCGCGCTCAGTGCAGGCGATGTACGAGGAGGCGTTCTTTCATCTACTCAATCGGCTGCACGAGCGCTACCGGGTAGATGCGCTCGCGCTCGCCGGGGGTTGCGGGATGAATTCGGTGGCGAATGGGAAGGTGTATCGCAATACGCCGTTCAAGCGGCTCTACGTGCAGTCTGCGGCGGGGGATGCAGGCGGCGCGATTGGAGCTGCGTTTGTGGCGTGGCATGAATTGGCGGGAGGCCGGCCCAGGGACAAGACTCCTACTATTCGTAGCCGGTTCGTGATGGACCATGCTTATTGGGGGCCGCAATTTTCCAGCGAGGAAATCGGAGCGCTACTCGACGCGAAAGAAGCGGAGATCGCGGCGCAGGGCTGTATGGTGGTGCGAATGCAGGACGACGCTGCGCTTTGTGCCCGGACGGCAAAGGCGATTGCCGATGGCAAGGTGGTGGGCTGGTTTCAGGGGCGGATGGAATGGGGGCCGCGGGCGCTCGGGAACCGCAGCATCGTGTGCGATCCGCGCCGCGCGGACATGAAGGACATCCTCAACCTCAAGATCAAGCGCCGCGAGTCATTCCGGCCGTTCGCGCCTTCTATCCTGCGCGAGGCGGTGGCGGAGTGGTTCGAGGTGGATGACGATGTGCCGTTCATGATGCAGGTGTATCCGATCCGTGCGGAAAAGCGTGCGCAGATTCCTGCGGTGACGCACGTGGATGGTTCCGGGCGGCTTCAGACCGTTACGCGCGACACCAGCCCGCTCTATTACGCGCTGATCGAGGCATTTCGCGAACTGACGGGCGTACCGATGGTGTTGAACACCTCGTTCAACGAGAACGAACCGGTGGTCTGCAAGCCCGAGGAGGCGCTCGATTGTTTTCTGCGTACGAAGATGGATTTGTTGGTGATGGGGGGGTGGGTGGTGGAACGGGGGTGAGCAGGTTTGTCGCGAGCAAGCTCGCATCTGCGGCAAGCTCTCTGCGATAATTGCATGGCCATGCCGATCCGCTCATGAGAGTCATTTTCCTCAACCGCTACTTCTACCCCGACCATTCGGCCACGAGCCAGATGCTTTCCGATCTGGCTTTTTTTTTGGCCGGCGCCGGGCATGAGGTGTGCGTGGTCACGAGTTGCCAGCGCTACGACGATGCGGCGGCCATCCTGCCGGCGCGCGAGCGCGTCGACGGGGTGCAAGTGCATCGAGTGCGCACCACGCGCTTCGGGCGCGACAATCTCGCCGGGCGGGCGGCAGACTACGCGACCTTCTACCTTGCCGCGGGATGGAGGTTGTGGCGCATCGCCCGCGCGGGCGACGTGGTGGTCGCCAAGACCGACCCGCCACTGATCTCGGTGGTGGCGTGGCTGATCGCGCGCTGGCGCGGCGCGGGGCTTGTCAACTGGGTACAGGACGTGTTTCCGGAGGTGGCCGAGGCACTAGGGGTGCGCGCGCTTGCCGGACCGCAGGCGGGGCTGCTGCGCTCCTTGCGCAATGCGGCCTTCAGGTCGGCGGCGGCGAACGTGGTGCTGGGCGAGCGCATGGCCGTGGTGGTGGCGCGCGCGGGTGGATTGGCCAAGCGTATTCGCGTGATCCCCAACTGGGCCGACATGGAGGCGATCCACCCGGTCGCGGCGGCGGACAATCCATTGCGGCGCGAATGGGGGCTGGGTGGCAAATTTATCGCCTGCTATTCCGGGAACATGGGCCGCGTGCACGAGTTCGGTACCATCCTCGGTGCGGCCGAGCGCCTCGCGGGCAAGGCAGAAGCGATAGTGTTCCTCTTCATTGGCGGCGGCGCGCAGCGCTGCATGGTCGAAGACGAAGCGCGCCGCAGAGGGCTTGCCAACGTGCAGTTCCGGCCCTACCAGGATCGGGCGGGCCTTTCGTTCAGCCTCGGCGTCGGCGACGTGCATCTGGTGTCGCAGCGGCCGGAGGTCGAAGGCTACGTGTTTCCGAGCAAGCTCTATGGCATTCTCGCCGCCGGAAGGCCGGTGGTGTTCATCGGCGATCCAGAAGGCGAGATCAGCTTGCTCGCGGAGCGCGAGGGGATCGGCGTAGCGGTGCGCCAGGGCGATGCAGCGGGACTGGCGTATCAGTTGTTGCGGCTTGCCGGCGATGCAGTGTTGCGCGAGGCGATGGGCGCGCGGGCGCGAGCGCTGTTGTGCGAGCGCTACGACAAGAGGATCGCGCTTAACGCCTGGCTGGAAATGTTGGGGCAACTGTGAAAGCATGCATCGTCCCCGGCATTTTCCGAACCAATAGTACAGACTCGATGCGCAGAGGACCGGGAAATCACGATAAAATAGACATTCGTCGAAATGGACACCGTGATCTACCCAGATGATATCCTGATAATCGAAGAGAATTTAGCGAGCCCAACATGAAGATCGACCAGTTTTCGCCTGTAGATTCCGCCGCCGAGGCGCGGCCGGAGGCTGGGCTGTCCGAACAGCTGCGGTTCTGGCGGCGCAGCATCCAGAAACACGGTTGGGCGGTCGTGCTGCTCACTTTGCTGATGGGCTCAATCGCGACCCTGGTCGTCAATTCCGCGACGCCCATCTATCGCGCGACCGCCACGCTTTTCATCGAGCCGGCGAAGAATAAAGTTGTATCCATCGAGGAAGTGTACGGCGGCGTCAGCGGCAACCGCGAGCACATCCAGACCCAAGTGGAAATACTCAAATCGCGGGAACTGGTGGAGAAACTCGTCAAGCGCCTCAGTCTGACCACCAATCCGGCCACCGACCCGATGCAAAAACCATCCGCGCTGAACCTTGCGATTCCCTGGCGGGAATGGATTCCGGCCGGCTGGCTGCCAGAGGAGCCTGCTCCGTCCGAGGAAGCTTTGAACAATAGCGTGATCGGCTCGGTGGCTTCCAGTCTCGATGTCCAACTGGTGCGCTCTAGCTTTTTGATCCGGGTGAGCTTCGAGTCGCCCGACAAGGCGCTTGCGGCGAAGGCCGCCAACACGCTGGCAGAGGTGTATATCGAAAACGACCTGGAGGCCCGGCTGCAGATGACGCAGAAGGCGGGTTCCTGGCTGAGCGACCGGGTCAAAGGCCTGCGGGAGACGGTCGAGGCTTCCGAGCGCGCACTGCAGCAGTTCCGCGACCGGGAGAAGATCGTCGATGCCAAGGGCGTGGCGCTCGGCGCAGCCAGCCAGTTGAACAGCATGACCACCGCCATGGTCCAAGCGCGCCAGAAAGCCGCAGAGCTGGAAAATGCCTATAACCAGGTCCAGGCCGCGCTGAAAGCCGAATCGCGCTCGACGCTGGAGTCGATCCCGGCGGTGCTGCGCAGCGGGAACGTCATGCCGGCCAAGGCGGCGCAAGCCGAAGCCGAGCGCAAGCTCGCCGAACTCAGCAACCGCTATGGGGCCAACCACCCGCGCATCATCGCCGCCGAGTCCGATCTGCGCGCGGCGCGGGAAAACACCCAGAAAGCGGTCGATTCGGTGGTGTCGAGTATCACGCGCGAGTATGAAGTCGCCAAGGCGACCGAGAAGACCATGCAAGCGGAGCTGAATAGATCGAAATTCGAAATCCAGGATATGAGCCGCAAGGAATTCCAGTTGGCGACGCTCGAGCGCGACGTGCAGTCGAACCGGCAGCTCTACGAAATGTTCGTCAACCGAGCCAAGGAGACGGGCCTCACCGGCAACCTGCAATCGACCATTGCGCGCGTGGTCGATCGTGCCATCGTTCCCGGGACTCCGGTCAAACCGCAGAAGACCCGGATCATCACGATATTTCTCTTCATCGGCTTGGCGCTGGGAATCGCTCTGGCGCTCTTGCTGGAGTATCTCGATAACACCGTTCGTTCGGGCGAAGACGTGGCAATCAAGCTCGAAGTCCCGATGCTGGGGATTTTGCCCCTAGTGCCAGGCAGACACGCCAAGTTCGAGCTGCAGCGCGGCCCGGCGCGGTGAACCCGCGCCCTACCCGAGGGGTGCCGATACGCCGTGCGCGGGCGTCCCGATGTTCCGTAGGGCGCAGCGTAGGGCGCAGCTTTAGCGCGCCAGGATCGAGCGATGTCACGGTGCGTTTCGGCGCGGTCGAGGCGCTGTGAACACGCGCCCTACCGGGGGGGTGCCGAACCGCCGTGCGCGGGCGTCCCGATGTTCCGTAGGGCGCAGCGTAGGGCGCAGCGTAGGGCGCAGCGTAGGGCGCAGCGTAGGGCGCAGCTTTAGCGCGCCAGGATCGAGCGATGTCACGGTGCGTTTCGGCACGGTCGAGGCGCTGTGAACACGCGCCCTACCGGGGGGGTGCCGATACGCCGTGCGCACGCTGCGCACCGGGATCCTGATGTCGGCGCTCGACCGTCCGCACAAGGTGGTGCTCGTCACTTCGTCCGTGCCCGAGGAAGGCAAGACCGTCGATGAATCTCGCCTTCGCGATGTCGCAGGTCAAGCGCACCTGCCTGATTGACGCGGACATTTGCCGGCCGTCCGGCTACAAGCATCTGGCGCGCTGAAGCCGCGCCCTACGCGAGCGGCCGGCGCGATGAAGCCGCGCCCTACGAGAGCGGCCGGCGCGATGAAGCCGCGAGCATCTGGCGCGGTGAAGCCGCGCCCTACGGGAGCGGCCGGCGCGCTGAAGCCGCGAACATCCGGCGCGCTGAAGCCGCGCCCTACGGTGCGCCATGCGGCGCGGCTTTAGCGCGCCAGCACCATCGTCGAAGCGCTTCTCCGAGGTTCTGGCGAATCTCGAGACGATGTTCGATATCATCCTGATCGATTCGCCGCCGGTGCAGCTGGTGAGCGATGCCACCATCCTTGCCGGTGTGGCGAATGCGCTGGTGTTCGTGGTGCGCGCCGACTCGACGCCCTACCAGGTGTCCAAAGGCGCGCTCGAGCAGTTGAAAAGAGGCAAAGCGCAGCTGCTGGGCGTGGTGTTGAACCGGCTGGATGTGGACAAGGCCGAGCGCTATTACGGGTATGGGCGGTATTTCAGCTATGGGGGGAAGTATAAGTATTATAAGAAGTATGGGTATTACGGGGGGAAGAAGAAGAAGGCGGCTTGAATAGAGCGCGGCGCGCTAAAGCCGCGCCCTACGCGGTGGTGCATTTCGGCGCGGTTCGGCGCGATAAATCCGCGCCCTACGCCGCTGGCGATGCGCGAAGAACGCCGCGCAGTCCGCACCGGCGAGCAGTGACGTGCTCGGAAGTGCCTCGGCCGACCCGCAGCGCTCCCGACCGCGTCCGCGCCGGGGGCTCCCGCCGGTGAGGCGCGTCGTTAGAGCGGAGTTATGGGCCGCTGCGTGACCTTGTCAACCAAGCAATTTGCTGTCATGAAGTTGTACAATACTCTTGTCCAAGTCTAGAAGGCCTGCCATGACCATTGAAACCACCTACAGCCAAGCCCGCGAGCAACTCAAAGCGCTCATGGATCGTGCCGTTGAGGACCGTGAAGTCATCGTGGTGCGTCGTCGCTCCGGGGGTGATGTGGCCATGATTGCGGCCGACGAGTTAGAGGGCTTGCTTGAAACCGCACACTTGCTGCGCTCAGAAAAGAATGCCAGGCGACTGCTTGCCGCGCTATCTCGGGCGCGCTCGAAGACCACCAAGCCCACATCGATCGCCGAACTGCACAAACTCGTGGGGGTCGATGCCTAAGGGCGAGCGCTTAGCGGTCTGTCAGCCCGAGTTTCTGGAAGATCTGCAGTACTGGGTTGAAACCGATCGGCGCACCGCCAAGCGGTTGCTGGAGTTGGTACGAGCCATTCTGCGTGATCCATTTGATGGCATCGGCAAGCCCGAGCCGCTGAAATACTTGGGGCCCGACGTGTGGTCGCGCCGCATCACCCAGGAGCACCGCTGCGTCTACCTCGTTAAGGCCGACCGCATCGATTTCTTGCAGGGCCGCTACCATTACTAAAGCGCCACCGCGGCTGCATCGGCTATGCGACCGAGATGCGCATCGGCCCGGAAATCATCGAGCTGGCCGAGGCGCACATTTCGGCGCGATAAATCCGCGCCCTACGCTGCTGGCGCGATGAATCCGCGCCCTACGCTGCGCCCTACGCTGCTGGCGCGATAAATCCGCGCCCTACGCCGCGCCCTACGCTGCTGGCGCGATGAATCCGCGCCCTACGGTGCGCCCTACGGGTCCGCAAACGGATTCTTTACCGTCAGCCGGCCTTCGAATACCTGCCCATCTTGCATGTCTTCGGAGTACAGGGTATCGCAGTCCGTGGCAAGCGCAGCAGCCACGATCAGCACATCCCAACGGCTGGGGCCGTCGCGCATGGCAACGGTCCTCGCGTCGCGCACTGTGTTCGCCGTGACGGGGGGCCACAGCCACCAGCTTCATCGGCGCCGTGGCGACCTCGTAGGCCTCCGCGCGAGAGAATTGCTGCTTGCCCGTCAGCACACTGATCACCTCGTTGATTACCTGGCTGCTGGCAATCGGTACGGCATCGAGTACCTGTCTGGCTCGCGTTGCCTTGGCGGAGTCCCGGCCAAGAGCGTAGACGGCTACGTTGGTATCAACGAAGGCCGGCACGTTCGTGGAGTTCCTCTCTTCGCCACTTGGCGCCATCGTATCGCCCTGTGTACTTGTCGAGAGTAGCCCATGCTTCGGTCTTTTCGCGGTCTCTCTTGGCGAGCAGGAACTCGGCGAAATCCAGCATTTCCTGTATTTCGCGTTCGTGCATCGTTTTCATAAGATCGGCAATACGTTCGGTCGCACCCATCGTTTGATTCCTGCGAATTTGGTCGTGGTGTGTCTCGATAACCTAGGCACATTATCACCAAGAGGGACGCAAGACTAATCCGCCGCAACGTCCGGTCAAGGGGGCATCTGGACAAGAAGAAGGAAAACGCCTGCATGATCGATGTCCACTGCCACCTCTTTCCAGGCAGCGACAAGCTTTGTGGCGGATTTTGCCAGGGTCGGATAGGCGTTTCGGCGCGATAAAACCGCCACGCCGTGCCCCACGCCGCGCTTTGAGTCTGGTCATGGAGTCGTATTCTTTGCATAAGGCAGATTGCCTACGTCTGGTCACTTGCCCAGGGCAGGCAACCGTTGAAGACAATAGACCCATTGGAGTAGCGCATTGTTTCTTCATGTTGTTGAAGCTCGATACGGCAGCACGCGTAGGTCGCGGGTTCACCGCGACGCGATCGCGTGAGGTCGCGATGCATTGGCGCGATAAATCCGCGCCCTACGCTGCTTGCCCAGGGCAGGCAACCGTTGAAGACAATAGACCCATTGGAGTAGCGCATTGTTTCTTCATGTTGTTGAAGCTCGATACGGCAGCACGCGTAGGTCGCGGGTTCACCGCGACGCGATC
>Ga0080064_1003129_pt2 | contig 13418 bp, 11 predicted proteins | sample Subgrocontami54m_FD_69260 | JGI IMG/M metagenome (GOLD analysis project Ga0080064, IMG submission 69260) | Subsurface groundwater microbial communities from S. Glens Falls, New York, USA - GMW46 contaminated, 5.4 m (SPADES assembly) (version 2) ...
GAACCCCCTTGGGAGAAGCTGTGCTGCCCGAGGTATAAAGCATATGCGAGATGCTCTCTGGGTGAGCCGCTCGGTTCACGAACGGCAAAGGATCCTTGGAGCCGGTCTCCTCCAGCGTATTCAAGCTCAGAAAGGAATCATGGAAGGGATCACTACCGTCTGCCTGGATAATCCACTTTAATTTGGGGAGGTCACGAATATCCGGTTTTGGCCCCTTCCCTTGTACCAGCTCCGGAAGAGCCTTCAATACATACTCTCCGAGGTGCCTGTTCTTATAGTGTCTCCCGACAAACAATATAGTGATGTCACCATGGCTCAGCAGGTGTCTGAGCTCGCGTGGACTAACCATGACATTGATCGGTACGTACACGGCGCCCAGGCAAGCACACGCGTAATGAAGGATCGGCACCACCATGTCATTGGGATAGAACACGCCCACATGCTCACCCGCAGTGATGCCCAGCTGCCTCATTCCACTGGCTATTCCGGCAGCCTTGCGCAGCAGCTCTTCGTAGGTCAGGCTTTGATTGCCCTGGACAATGGCCTGAGCAGCGGGATTGCGCCTCGCTACCTTGTCCATGGCGCTAGTTATGGTCTCGTTATACCAGCTCTTCATGCCCGAGCCACCCCTCAACCTTCAACTACGAGCGGGACACCGCCCCATGATGCGCACCGCCTCCCGGCGCCCAGACGGCGTTAGAGCTTTCGCTCCAGCACCGCCTTGATCGCCCTCGTTCTCCAGCGCCAGATCCGCGTACATACGCTTGAGCTTGGCTTTCTCCTCCTCCAGCTCGCGCAGCCTTTTTAAACCCGGGACGGAGGCCCCGCCGTAGTTCGCCTTCCAGCTGTAGTAGGTCGCATCCGAAATCCCGTGCTTGCGGCACACTGCCGGCCTCGACGTCCTTCAACACTCTGACGATTTGCACTTCATTGAACTTCGATCGCTTCATCCGAGCCTACTTGACACGAAATCCTGCCAGAAAGCTCTACTTCTCGGGTGTCTACATTCTCGGGAAGCTTACGCAACGTCGTAAAACCGCACAGACTTTGGCGCAATGCGCCTGGATTATCCTCGAAACATGAATTCCATGAAGAGGCCATGTGTGGATTTCGGACTCACCCACATCACTTTTATCCCCGGATGTGATGGCAGAAAGTGGGGCTCCCCTATGATGCGTGCTCCGTTTCCCTTGGCATGACGATGAACGGCATCTAAATCGTCGACCAGGAACGCAATCTGATACACCCCTTCACCGTTCTTATCCAAGAATTTCCGTACCGTCTGCGCTGTTGGCTTATTCAAGTCTACTGGAGTAAGCAATTCGACAATGCTAATTCCCCCCGCCTTGAGCTGGACTGCCTCAAGTCCCCATTCTGCACGTGGAGTCCGCTCCAGAAATTCGAAGCCAAGCTTCTTATAGTTCTCGGTCGCCTCGTCTAGGTTGTTGACCGCCAAGACCACGGCATAAATTCCCGTTATATGGTTTGCAACTTTCATTGTTTTCTACCTCCATAAATACGTTGATTAGAGAATGTCCTTTGCAAAGCACGCCGTCGCTTGTTCCAGAATCTCCACCTCCATGCGCAGTCGGGGATGCTCCGCACGCACACACGAGAGTTCCAGCCGCTCTGGGCGGTCACCACCCTGCCAGAGCCCCTTGTAGCTTGCCTGCCGCTGCAGCCTTGCGCCAATTCAACAGCGTCTGCTCTGCAATCCCCATCTGCCTGGCCACAGCCGAGGGCTTCTGTCCGTCCTCGACCCGCTTGACTGCCTCCTATCTGAACTCGTCGGTAAAGCGCTGTTCGGTACCTCGTACTTGGTTCGACCTCCGGTAACGTCACTATCTCGCTACATTCGGTATCCGAAATTCACCGGCAAGCTCAAACTTGCGGAACTATTTTGCAAGTTTTGGCAGCGTTTTTGCCTTCATTGCAGCCATTCTCTCTTTGAACTCCGGTTTTTCCTTGGATAACGTTTGCAGAGCCCAGGAATATTGGAAAACATTTACAGCAGCCATCCGGAGCCATTGGTTGCACGCAGATTTTGTCCAACGTACGCTTAGAGTGGGAAGCTTGGCCATCCGAGTTGCCCATTCCGTTGCTATTGACAACAACTGGTCCGGCGGTACTGCTCGACTAATCAATCCGATTCGCTCAGCTTCTTTGGCATATATTGGCTCAGCCGTAAATAGGTACTGCTTTGCTCTAGCAATACCAATGAGCATGGGCCAAATAAGTGAGCCACCATCTCCCGCAGCCACTCCTATGTTCGCGTGGCCATCCGAAAAGCGAGTTTTTTCATCGTCGGCCGCGAAGACAACGTCGCATAAAAGTGCGAACTGACAACCCATGCCCGTTGCCAGCCCTTTAACTGCAGCAGCGGCAGGCTTCTCCAATTCGATCATGTTCCATATAAACTCACGCGCTTCCGTAAGACCGCCGAGTATCTGCTTAATGGGATCATCCTTATTATCGTCAAACAGCGACGAATCACCCCCGGCGGCGAAGTTCTTTGCCTCCCCAGCATGAAACACGACAGCCCGGACGTCCTCGTCATGATTAAGATCACGGGGAATCGACGTCATCTCTGTATGCATCTTGCGGTTTATCAGATTGTGAGGCGGGCGGTTGAGAGCAACCAGAGCTACTCCTTCCGGCGAGATCTTCACCTCGATATGTTGGTAATTCTTAGCGTAGTCAAACATATGTTTTCTCCTTTCTGTGTTACTGGTTTAGGGCCGATAATTAAGGGGCTTCGCGCAGCCGCTTTATGTCACCTGCGTCATGTCGCCTCCATCAGTTTTACGTTCTCGATTTTCTTAATCTGCCACGTTCCTTGCTGCTTCTGAAACTCGATGTCAAGTGCGCGAATGGAGCGGGCCACTCCTAGAGGTACAGGGCCTGTGCGGGGAACTCCGTCGTCGTACCAGAAAACCGTCATATATCCAAAGACCTTGATACTCCCGGCGGCCAGCTGTTCAGCATGGAGATTGGTCAAGAGATGGACGATCGTCTTCGTCCGAGGTATCTCGGCCAAATCCTCGATCAGTGTGGCGCCGGCTGGAACCGGCCTGCCATGCGGCCGAAAATAGACCCCATTGCGGGCCATCAACGCGTCCAGTTGCTGGTATTCACGCCGGTCCAGATGAAGGTAAAAGCGTCTCACCAGATTCAGACAGGTTTCACAATCAAGATTTCTTTCCACTAGGCTTCCTTCCATGACATTTCCTTTCCTGTCGTGCGTACATGCCCTATCAATCTGCCACGCTTTGTGCTGCCGCAACCCGCCATAGGCGCTATGCCCGCCCCTTCTAACGACTTGGCGGAGCCCTATCATTTCCAGCCAGCCGGACTGCTTTTTCCGCGAAACCGAGTATTTATGTGACGCAATCTCAATCACGAAGGGGAATATATTGTCTGACTGATCGTGCGTCTAATGCTTTGTCGACATCGGCATCATGCTGTCCGGGCAAACAGGACATAGCTGAAGTAGTCGCAGATCAAGAGATCGAGGCGATCCAGCTTCGCCAACTCCGCCGGCAAGCGCAGATCCCGCCGGGCGGCCTGCAGGCATTGCACCAAATCGCTGGTGCGCGAAAACGGAACACCGAATGTTTGCTGTATACTGACACTGGATATTCGTTAAATGCTATCAGATCATGGGGGCGATACTCAGGTGTTATTAATCCTGTAATGGAACTTCGGCATCTCCGATCATTTGTTGCTGTAGCCAAGGAAGCGCATTTTGGCCGTGCTGCCCGTGCACTTAACGTTGTCCAGCCGGCGGTCAGCAGAACCATCCGGGCTTTGGAGCAGGAACTCGGTGTGGTCCTGTTTGAGCGCTTGCCGAGGGGTGTGCGTCTTACCGACGCCGGACGGCTCTATTTGCGGGAAGTGGAGCGGATTCTGGCGAATGTTTCGGCGGCTTCTCGCCTGGCAAGGGAGGCGGCAGATGTTGGGCACGAAGTTACCACGGTCGGGTACTCAATGGTACTCAAGAGCCAAGAGGACATACTGGGCAACATTCTTGAGAGATTCTCCAAGACGCATCCGAAGTACATAGTGAATCTGCGATTTTTGAGTACGTTTGAGCAGCAGAAGGGAATACGGGAACGCACTGTCGATGTCGGCTTTGGTCATCTGTGTGGCGCGCCGATGGAGGGATTGCGGATCGTCCGGATCGAAGAGGATCCCTTTTGCGCCGCCCGAGTGGGCGTCGGGCACAGATCTGCCGGTCTGAAGCGTCTCAGTCTGTCCGATCTCAAAGACGATCCTTTACTGATATTTCGGAGAGCCCGGAATCCCGAGATGTTTGATTACGTCATGGAGCATCTGCAGGCGTCGGGATTCAAGGGCGAAATTATCCAGAATGCCGATTTTTCCTTCTGGAATTGGAAGGTCGAGTTGATGTCTAGAAACACGGCCTGGATACTGTCGAACCGCTCCTCATTGAAGGCGGCCATGGCGGGAACAGTGTGCCTGCCTCTGGGCAATTTCAAGCTTTCCTTCGGTATTGATTTCATCTGCCGCGAGGACGATGATTCGAAGCCAGTCAAAGCCTTGCTTTCCATAATCGGGGCTTCCCAGAGGAAATCGGGATGAAGCGGGCGTACTTGAGCCAACGGGTCTCGAGCTTGCGGCGAGAAGCCTGAACCGCACCGCCCGTTTTTTCAGCATCACCGTGTGATCCGTCCTCTGCAGCTCGAACCGATGCCTGCGAACGGAGTCTTCACGCCGGTTCATCGCACTACCCAGCGTTCCGGAAGTACTCGCTCTTCGAAACCCCGCAAACTGGCATACCCGCCAAGACGAACGGCGCAGGCGTCGCTCCCGGCGGCGGCAAAGTCATGGTGTTATTCCTCTATTGAACATTGCAGGACTCGGTGACACACGTCCCCCAAGGCGGCACACGAAGGACTTTGCTCACCCGACCTTCCTGATGTCCCCTTCCGGGGTCACCACGCCGAAGACGGATTTCCTCAGTTCAGTGAGCTGGTCGCGCGCCTGCGCGGCTTTTTCGAATTCCAGGTTCCTGGCGTGGTCGAACATCTGCTTCTCCAGGCGCTTGAACTCCCGCGCCAGCTGTTTCTCGCTCATGGTCTCGTAGCGCGCCTGCTCCTGCGCCGCCTTCAGGTCGAACTGCGCCTGGTCGCGGTCGTAGAAGCCCTCGAGGATATCCTTGATGCGCTTCGAAATGCCTACGGGTGTGATGCCGCGCTCCGCGTTGTAGGCGATCTGCCTGGCGCGGCGGCGCTCGGTTTCGCCGATCGCGCGCCGCATGGAATCGGTGATGCAGTCGGCGTAGAGGATGGCCGCGCCGTTGATGTGGCGCGCAGCGCGGCCTATGGTCTGGATCAGCGAGCGCTCGGAGCGCAGGAAGCCTTCCTTGTCCGCGTCGAGGATGGCCACCAGCGACACCTCGGGCAGGTCCAGCCCCTCGCGCAGCAGGTTGATGCCCACCAGCACGTCGAACTTGCCCAGGCGCAGGTCGCGGATGATCTCCACCCGCTCCACCGTCTCGACCTCCGAGTGCAGGTAGCGCACCTTGATGCCATGCTCGGCCAGGTACTCGGTCAGGTCCTCGGCCATTTTCTTGGTGAGCGTGGTCACCAGCACGCGCTCCTTCTGCGCCACCCGCAGGCTGATCTCGGACAAGAGGTCGTCCACCTGGGTCGAGGCCGGGCGCACTTCGAGCATGGGGTCGACCAGGCCGGTCGGCCGCACCACCTGCTCCACCACCTGGCCCGAATGCGTGCGCTCGTATTCGGCCGGCGTCGCCGAGCAGAAGAACGTCTGCTTCATCATGCCCTCGAACTCATCGAACCGTAGCGGCCGGTTGTCCAGCGCCGAGGGCAGGCGAAAGCCGTAGTCGACCAGATTCTCCTTGCGCGAGCGGTCGCCTTTGTACATGCCGCCGATCTGACCGATGGTGACGTGGCTCTCGTCGATGATCATCAAGGCGTCGTGCGGCAGGTAGTCGATCAGCGTCGGCGGCGGCTCGCCCGCCTTGCGCCCGGACAGGTGGCGCGAATAGTTCTCTATGCCTTTGCAGAAACCCATCTCGTTCAGCATTTCCAGGTCAAAACGAGTGCGCTGCTCTATGCGCTGCGCCTCGACCAGCTTGTTCGCCTTGACGAAGAAGTCAATGCGCTCCCGCAGTTCCAGTTTGATCGCCTCGATCGCGCGCAGCGTGGTCTCGCGCGGCGTGACGTAATGGCTGGAAGGATAGACGGTGAAGCGCGGCACGCGCTGGTGGATGCGGCCGGTGAGCGGGTCGAAAATCGCCAGGGTCTCGACCTCGTCGTCGTTCAGGCTGATGCGCACCGCGGTTTCGGAGTTTTCCGCCGGAAACACGTCGAGCACGTCGCCGCGCACGCGGAAGGTGCCGCGGGCGAACTCGAATTCGTTGCGCTGGTACTGCATCGCCGTCAGGCGGCCGATGATGTCGCGCTGCGACAGTTTCTCGCGCTCGCGCAGGTGCAGGATCATACCGTGATAATCGACCGGATCGCCGATGCCGTAGATGCAGGACACGGTGGCGACGATGATGGTGTCGTTGCGCTCCAGCAGTGATTTTGTCGCCGACAGGCGCATCTGCTCGATGTGTTGGTTGATGCTCGAGTCCTTCTCGATGAACAGGTCGCGCGATGGCACATAGGCCTCGGGCTGATAGTAATCGTAGTAGGAGACGAAATACTCCACCGCGTTCTCGGGGAAGAACTCGCGCATCTCGGAGTACAACTGCGCCGCAAGCGTTTTGTTCGGCGCGATGACGAGCGCCGGCCGGCCTTGGCGTGCGATCACCTGGGCCATGGTGTAGGTCTTGCCTGAACCGGTCACGCCGAGCAGGGTCTGATAGGCGAGCCCGTTTTCCACGCCCTCGATCAGCTTGGCGATGGCCTCGGGCTGGTCGCCTGCGGGTTCGAACTGCTGGTGCAGTTTGAACGGGCTGTTGGGAAAAGTGACGATCAAGGGGTACAATTATCGCTTCGACAAAACGTGAAAGTTTAGCACGATGAACGCCCCTCACTCCCCTTCCCTGCTCACCGGCGTGCAAATGGCGCCGCGCGATCCGATCTTGGGCCTGACCGAGGCCTATAACGCGGACAAGAACCCGAAAAAGGTCAATCTCGGCGTAGGCGTATACACCGGCGACGATGGCAAGGTGCCGCTGCTCGAATGCGTGCGCCGCGCCGATCGCCAGCTGGTGGAGCAGCCGGCCGCGCGCAACTACCTCCCGATAGACGGCCTGGCCGCCTATGACAAAACAGTACAAGCTCTGGTGTTCGGCGCCGACAGCCCGGCGCTGCAGGAAGGCCGTATCGTCACCGTGCAGTCCCTGGGCGGCACGGGCGGTCTCAGGGTTGGCGCCGATTTCCTGCGCCGCGCTGCGCCCAATGCCACGCTCTGGATCAGCGACCCGAGCTGGGAAAACCACCGCGCGGTGTTCGAGAGCGCCGGCTTCAAGGTCAATACCTACCCCTATTACGACGCCAAGACCCGCGCTGTCGATTTCGACGGCATGCTAGACGCGCTCAAGGCCATGCCGGCCGGGGATATCGTGCTGCTGCACGCCTGCTGCCACAATCCGACCGGCGTCGATCTCGGCGAAGCGCAATGGGCTAGAGTCGTCGAGGCCATAGCCGCGCGCGGCCTGGTGCCTTTTCTCGACATCGCCTACCAGGGCTTCGGCGATGGCCTCGATGCCGACGGCAGCGCGGTGCGCCATTTCGCCCGGAGCGGCCTGCCGCTGCTCGTGGCGAATTCGTTTTCCAAATCGTTCTCGCTCTACGGCGAGCGCGTGGGCAGCCTGAGCGTAGTCGCCGGAAGCAGCGAGGAAGCCGCGCGCGTCCTGTCGCAGATCAAGCGACTGGTGCGCAGCAATTACTCCAGCCCGCCCACCCACGGCGGCAAGATCGTGGCCACCGTGCTCACGACGCCGGAGCTGCGCGCGCTATGGGAGCAGGAACTGGGGCAGATGCGCGAACGCATCAAGTCGATGCGCAAGCTGCTGGTGGAGAAAATCCATGCGCGCGTGCCCGGCGCCGACTTCGGCTTCGTCACGCGCCAGCGCGGCATGTTTTCCTATTCCGGCCTGACGCGCGAGCAGGTAGTGCGCATGCGCGAGGAGTTCGCGGTCTATGCGATCGAGAGCGGGCGCATTTGCGTGGCCGCGCTCAACACCAAGAACGTCGACTACTCCGCCGATGCCATTGCCAAGGTGATAGCCTGATTTCTACACCCCGGTCCTCTACGGAAAGGGCTGTCTGCGCAGCGGGCGGGGCGGCATGTCTTGTTTCAATGCCCAGCGCAATTCCAATTGACCTGAATTGGCTCAAGCCTTAAAATACGCGCCTTCCTGAACCCGGCCCAACCGGGTTCACCGTTCCCCGATAGCTCAGCTGGTAGAGCGACGGACTGTTAATCCGCAGGTCCGAGGTTCGAACCCTCGTCGGGGAGCCAAATAATCAATGGATTGGCGCGGCAACATCAGATCAAAGGGTCCCGCGAGGTACAAATTTGGGACAACTGACGGCGAAATCGCTACCCCGCTCTAGTTCTCGGACCAGTTGAAGTGTAGCAGGGAAGTGTAGCAGGGATTGGCAATTCGGCGCGCATTTGCTATAATTTTCTTATTAGTGTTCGCGAATGATGCTTAGCCTACAGCGACGCGAAGTCGATCGAATCCTGGAAAGAGATCGATCGCGATCAAGATTCGACCATGACGACGCGGTCAGCTGGAATATGAAGAAATACTTGCGCGCCTTCGTCGAAAATTAGGGACGGAAAGTCATTCACGCGCAGATCGCCGCCAGGCCAACGTACGATATATGCGACGAGATCTCCGAGCAGTACCCGCCGGACTATCGTTGCTGGCCACACATTTTCCGCGCCCTGAAACGGCTGTTGCTGAAGCTTCGGGTAGACAGTCCGGACAATGATCGGCTGTGGCGAACCACGCCGGGCGACAACCCGGTCTACCTTCACGCGTGACAGGATTTCCGTGTCGCCGATTCTGAGCCGCGTATCGCCCGACTCTTTCATTCCAACGACTTCGGCAGACAGGACGTTTGCGGCGCCGATGAAATCTGCGACAAAACGATTCCGTGGCCGATCATAAATATCGAGAGAGGCGCCGATCTGTTCGATGCCGCCATCCCGCATGACGATGATGCGATCGGAAATCGCCATCGCTTCCTCTTGGTCGTGCGTGACGTAAACCGTAGTCAAGTTCGTCTGACGCTGGAGATCCTTGAGTTCTTCGCGCATGCGCGTGCGTAGCCGTGCGTCCAAATTGGACAGCGGTTCATCAAGAAGAATGGCCTGCGGTCGCACGGCATAGCTGCGGGCAAGTGCCACACGCTGTTGCTGGCCGCCGCTTAGATCCGTAGCTTGCCGGTCGGCGAATTCCCGCATGCCAACCATGTCGAGCGCTTGGTAAACCCGCTCATTGAGCTGCGCGCCACGCGGACCTTTGATGCGCAGGCCGTAGGCGACGTTCTCGAAGACCGACATATGAGGCCAGATCGCGTATGATTGAAAGACCATGGCGAGGTTGCGCTTCTCCGGCGGAAGGTTGATCCGATTTCTCGAGGAGAAGACCAGCTTGCCTCCGATCGAGATTTCACCCTCGAACGGCGTCTCCAGCCCTGCAATGCAGCGCAGGGTCGTCGACTTGCCGCATCCGGATGGACCGAGCAGGGATAAATGCTCTCCGGCTAAGACGTCGAAAGATATATTATCGACCGCAATTTTGCGGCCGTAACCGGCGACAAGCGTGCTTACCGAAATGAAAGGAGCGCTGCTTGACAAAACGGCAGCCGGTCTACCGACAGCATGGGATGATTCAAATTGCAATGGCGGGCTTCCCTTGCGTGATGCGTCGTACGGCAATCATGCAGACCATGATGATCAGCGCCTGCACAAGCGTAAGCGCGCTGACTTTTGGAAGTCCGCCAGAATCCCAGAAGTTGAGAATAGCTGGCCCAAGAACGGGAATTGCGGAACTTGCAAGGAAGATCGAGGCGCCGACTTCGCGCACAGAAACCATGAAGAGCAATGCCCACGTTGCAACGATCCCCGGCTGCAGGAGCGGCATCACAATTCGGACAAACGTCCGGCCCCATCCGGCTCCCGCGACACGGGAGGCCTCTTCCAAAGATGGGTGAATCTGCACCACAACACCGCTCATGCTGCGGTAGGCCAGGGGCATGAAAACGCACAGATAAGCAAGGAGCACAGCGGCGAATGTGCCATAGAGCTTGAACGGGAGGCTAAGCAGCGTCCACAGCAGCGCGAACGCGAAAATCAGCCGCGGAAAGGCCTGCGGAGACATCGCCAGCTGCTCCAGTGTGCCACGGCCGCGTCCGGATGAGCGATGCACCAGCCACGCGAGAAGCGTTCCGATGATCACGCCGAATATACCCGTGAAGAGTCCCAGGCCGATGCTGTTGAGAATGGCCCACCGCGTCGTGGGGAATTCGATCAGGATGTATTGGAAATTTTGCAGCGACCAGTATTCCGGCGCCCAGCGAAGCTCCGTCGTCATCTGAATCGCGGCGAATGCGAGCACGCCAACAGGAAGCACCAGTGCCACCAGGACGTAGAAGCACTCTATGGCGACGAGTACCAGCGTCCAGCGGCCGGTATCGATCAGACGCGGCCGATAATTCTTTCCACTCACGATCGCGAACGATCGACCGCGCAGGATGCGGTTATTTATCAAGGCTCCCGTCGCCGTGATCAACACCAGCACTAGCCCGAGCGCTGCAGCCAGGGGATAGTTCGGCGGGTATCCCTGAAACAGGACGAAGATCGCAGTAGTCGCGACATAGAATTGGGAGCTCGCCCCAAGAATGGTAGGAATCGCAAACGCGCCGAGCATAGATGTGAACAGAAACAGTGCCGCGCTCAGGATTGCTGGAGCCATCAGCGGGATCGTCACGCGCAAAGCGGTCTGCACCGTGTTGGCGCCGAAGACCGCCGATGAGTCTTCAAGGGCTGGATCCATACGCTGCATGGCGGCTCCGATCATTAGGACCGCAACGGGCGCCTCGGAAATCGCCAGGACGAAGATGATTCCCCATGGACTGGCGATATCAACAAGCGAAGAATCAGATCCCGTGACGGCGCGATAGGCGAGATTGACTATCCCGCCCTGCGGCGCGCCGAGCTGAAGCCAGGCAAGTGCACACACCAGGGGACCCAGCGGGTACGGCATTGCGATCAGCAACTCGAAAAGCCGCTGTGCCGGGGCCGTGGTCCGGTGCAATATCCACGCGAGCGTCACGCCCAGCGCCAGCGCCAGGACAGTCCCTCCTGAGGCAACAATCAACGTATTCGTAATCCAGCGGGTCCGATCGGTCAGTTCGACTATGTTTGCGATCCCGAACACTCGGGCGGGAAATTCGAGCGGGTCGCCGACATTGAACGCAGTCGTGACGAGAAGAAAGAATGGGTAGCCGAGAACGAGCACAAGCGCCGCGCTCGCACCGGCTACACCGGGATGTAGGCGCTTGCCAGGAATGGCACGCAGGAGTGGCCGTCTTTCACTCACTTAGAGATGCGGGAACCCGTGCGTTCTCAGAGGCCGATCACCTTGTTCCATAGTTTGTTGAATTCGACGTGGCGCTCGCGCGACGTGAAGTCCTTGAAGTCCTTCGGAACAAGAAGCTTGATGTCCTTCAAATCCAGTACGCGTGGTATGTGGACGTCGGCGCGCGGCGAGTGCGAACCTTGAATCTTATTCCAGATCTCCTGCCCCTCCTTTGAGAACATGAAGTCGATATACGCCTTCGCGGCGTTTGGCCGTTTCGTACTTGCAAGGATGCCCGCGATGTTAAGGCTGGACGGAGTGCCCTCCGGAGGATAAATGACCTTAAGATCCTGCCCCTCGCGCAGGCTCTTTACGTACTGAAAATCGCTAACCTTGCCACCCATTTTGAGCATGCCATTGAGCAGGTCTGCAACCATCTGCGTGGACGATCCGTAGGCGCGCGGCTTCTGTGCCCGCAGCTTTTCCCAATAATCGGCGGGAAGCACATTACGCAGGTTATACCACCAGTCGTACTGGCTACCTGCGGCCGCGGTCTGGAATCCGAGTTGGCCGGCCCAACGCGGATTGAGAAGGTCCATCCATGTCTTCGGCGCCGTCGCTTCAGGGACATGCTTTGCCGAATACATCATCGCGTTGAGGTTAATGTAATAGACAGTCCAGAACCCCGGCGGGTTGCTCTTGAACTCAGGAGCATATGCATTGAGATGCGGATGCTCATAGCGCATCAAGAAGTTCTGCCGTCGCAATTCCTCCATCATTCCTATGTCGGAGGAGTCGTAGGCGTCTATCTCAGCGCCACCCGCGTGCATTTCGGCCATCAGCTTCGGCATGGCAACCCCCGGCAGCACACGCTGGCCGATAGCCTTGATCCCCGTCTTTTCGGCGAACACCTTGTAGAATTCGACCTTATCGTTGTCCTGGTCGGCATGCCAGAGAACGAGTTGTCCCTCCTTCCGGGCAGCCGCCAGATTGGCGCCTTCCTGAGCCGCAACGAAGGAACCATACGGCGCCAGCGCGGTCGCGGCGGCGACTGTAGCCCCTCCTTTGAGCAATTGCCTGCGCTTGGTGGACATCAATCCGCTGAACGATCGGCAGTATGACATATGCAGTACCTCCTCCTATGATGATTTTGACTAACGCGCCTTGACTACTCCCCTATTTTGTTGTGCACACTGGCTTATTTTTCCCGTATTTTAATTGCCGATTTGATTAATTGCAAATGCTATTGTAGGCGCTGATTGATACTCGGACAGCATCATACGTTGTCGCTTACTTGGACTTCAACATGGAAATACGGCAGTTGCGATATTTTTCGGTACTCGGCGACGAGTTGCATTTTTACCGCGCCGCTGAGCAATTGTGCATCGCCCAGCCGGCTCTCAGCCGGCAAATCCAGCAGCTCGAAAGTGAACTCAATGTTGAGCTGTTTCGCAGGACTCGCCGACGCGTTGAGATCACTGAAAGCGGAAAGCTGTTCCTGGAGCGCACACAGCGTATTCTTGCGGATCTTGATCGCGCGGCCTCCGATGCGCGAAAACAAACCAGTGAACGAGGTAGGATTGGCATGGCGACCAGGGAATTCCAATCCTATCCGGCTTGCCTTTATTAAAGCAGCATTTCAGGCGGCCAAGACGCTGCGCGCGACGTTCCGTTGATCGATGATTTCAATCAAGCCCGAGCGCGGCCGCTCCGCCCCTGAGTAACGTAGTCGCGATACGAGAGCGTTGAATCTCCGATGTTCCATCGTAGATGCGCAGCACGCGGCTGTCGCGATAGAAGCGCTCGATCGGCAGGTCGCGGCAGACGCCCATCCCGCCGAAAATCTGCACCCCGCGGTCGGCAACGCGGTGCACCATTTCTG
>Ga0080064_1006067_pt1 | contig 13418 bp, 11 predicted proteins | sample Subgrocontami54m_FD_69260 | JGI IMG/M metagenome (GOLD analysis project Ga0080064, IMG submission 69260) | Subsurface groundwater microbial communities from S. Glens Falls, New York, USA - GMW46 contaminated, 5.4 m (SPADES assembly) (version 2) ...
CCCGACATCGACGCTCGTGATGAAATCGCCGGCACGGCCAGTACGTCGCGCTGTTCGCGCGTAGTACCCCTCGGTTGGGTGATACAGCGCGAGCGACATGAATTCGGCCACCGTGATCGGGCCGTGCTCGCGAATGCGCTGGGCGATTAAGGACTGAGCGGACATAAAGAAGGGCTTCGGGCTTCAGACTACCGGCCGCAGGCCATGAACACGGCTGCCGACGCTGAAACGCGAAGCCCCAATCGAGAAGTGGCGGACGGGCTGCAGTCCGTAGCCTGCAGCCCGTAGTCCGACTAGTCTTTCGTCACCGTCACGAACGTTTCGTCTCCGCCGCGGAGGATGAGAAGGAACGCCGTTCCGCCCGACGCCACACGTCCAAGCTCGCGGCTGACCTCCTGCGCGCTCGTGACCGCGCGGCGGTTGACCTGCACGATGATGTCGCCGACCGCCAGACCGGCCCGCTGCGCCGGGCTGCCTTGCTCGACGTCGACGATCACGGCGCCGCGAACGTCGGTGTCGAGGCGCAGCCGCCGCGTCACCTCAGGCGTGATATTGCTGACCTCCAGGCCGAACCCTTTCGTCGTTTCTCGCGCGCCGCCGTTGTCCGCCCGCTCGGTGGGGTTCGGTTGTGCCTCGAGGTTTAGCTCCTCGATGGTGACGTTCAGCGTCTTCTGCTGCTTGTCGCGCACGACCTTCACCGGCACGGTCGTGCCCGGCTTCGTCGCCTGGACCATGGCGACGAGGTCGTTGTTGTTCTTGATCGGCTTGCCGTTGAACTCGACGACCACGTCCCCCGGCTCGAAGCCCGCCTTGGCACCCGGGCCGCGCCGATCGACAGTGACGACAAGCGCGCCGGCGCGCGAGCTCAGCCCAAGTTCGTCCAACGCGGTCGTCGGCACGGCACCCACCGTCACCCCGATTCGTCCGCGGGTGATCTTCCCGCTGCGCAGCTGAGGCAACAGCTCCCTGACCGAATTGATGGGAATCGCGAATCCGATGCCGATATTCCCCGACTGCCGGGCATCGCTGTAGATGGCCGTGTTAATCCCAATCACCTCGCCGCGGACGTTCAATAACGGCCCGCCGGAGTTGCCGGGGTTGATTGCGGCGTCAGTTTGAAGAACATTCGCGAATCGCTGCTCGGCGACGGGAAGGTGACCAGGACGATTGGCGCTGACGACGCCGACGCTGACGGTATGAGCCAGCCCGAACGGATTTCCAATCGCCATCACCCAGTCGCCGGGCTCCATCTGTGAGGAGTCACCGAACTTAATCTCTGGCAAGGTGTGATTGGGCTTCTCCGTGAGCTCGATCAGCGCGCTGTCGGTCAGTGGATCGCGCCCGACGACGCGCGCCTGGTAGACCTGATCATCCTCTCCGTAGAGGCCGACTTCGATCTTCGTGGCGTCCTCGACAACGTGGTTATTCGTGAGGATGAAGCCCGCTTTGTCGATGATGAAGCCGGTGCCCGACGCCACGGCGATCTGATCCCGCGGTTGCTGCTGCTGCCGCGGACGCTGCTGCGGCCCGCCAAAGAACCGCTCGAAGAGATCATCGCCGCCGCCTCCTCCTCCTCCAAAGAAATCGGAGAGCTCCTGCGCGCGCTGCTTCGACTCGGTCCGGATGTTGACCACTGCCGGTGACGCCGCCTTCGCGATCGTCCGGAATGTGGTCGCGTCGATGGGGCCCGACAGCGGCTTGCTGTTCATCGGCGGCGCCGCCGTTTGCGCCCCCGATTGCGGCGCCATACCGAGCCGCGACGCGATCACCATCCCGACAGCCAAGGAGACGATCGCGATCAGCAGGGCATAAAAAAGCGTGGTCTTACGATTGGACATGTTGCCTCCAGAACGTCACCGATACGATGGCGAGCCGACTACGACCCGCCCTTACGCAAGCGCGACAAGCTCCATCTGCCGGGGACCGGTTACGGCCGCCTCGTGCGCACCCCGAAACACGTTGATCTCTGTTCGTACTCCAAAATCGTCGAAATACAGCCCCGGCTCGACGGTAAACCCTGCTCCGGGAAGTATGCGCCGGTCGTCGTGCGTCTCGAAGTCGTCGAGGTGCACGCCGTTGCCATGCACGGACTCGCCCAGGCTGTGACCGGTCCGGTGCAGGATTCGGTCGCCGTATCCTGCCTCCTCGAGCACCGTGCGGGCGGCGTGATCGACCTCCCAGCCCTGCGGACTGTCACCTCTCTCCACCGACGCCTGCACAAGCGCGACGGCCGCATCCCTCGCCCGGACGATGGCGTCAAAGGCCTTTGCGTACCGCTCAGGCGGTCTGGCGCCAGCGAACGCCACCCACGTGATGTCAGCAAACACCGCGCCCGGGGCCCTGAGCTTGCCCCACAAATCGAGCAGCACGACCTCGTCAGAAACGAGAGGTGCCGCGGCGTCCGGAGTGGGCAGGTAATGCGGATTGCCGGCATTTCTGCCGACTGCCACCACCGGCGCCGAATCGCTCACCAGCCCTTCGTCCTCGAACCAGCCCACCATCTGCTGCTGGATGTCGTACTCCGTCGCCGTCTTCCCATCTCGCAGCGTTCTGGCCACGGCGTCGAACGCCCGATCCTTGATCCGATAGAGCGAGTCGGACGCCGACTTGTGTGTCCTCAGCTGCGCCTCGGTCCACGAGGCCTCGAAGCGCTGCACGAGGTTCCCGGAGGACACGATGTCGATGCCGCGCTGGCGAATCGCTTCCGCCGTGCCCGCATCTACCCGCGACAGATACGGAATCGCGTTCGCCGGCGAATACTCCATCGCGATCCGGCGCATGCCGGTCAGAAGCGCCGTCAGGCCGGCCTCGAGCTGATGGCGGCCAGCATAGACGCTTTTGTCACCGGGCAGCGCATCCAGGTTGTAGCGCTCGATCGCGTGTACGAGGCCGCGCGGTGGCCGTTCCGCCGGAATCAGGTAATACCACCGGCGCGTCGTCATATGGGCGCCGGTGGTCAGACCGGCGAGGTGCGACGCTATCGGATTCGATCCGTGGAAGTCGTAAAGCAGCCAACCGTCTATGCCTTCGTCTCGGAGGGCGCGCTGGACGGCCACGATATCGAGCGCCATAACCTGACATTCTAAGCCGGTTCATAGAGTTGGACGCCTCACCTCGCCCGAAAGTTGGACCCGGCCAGTCGGGTCGGAACGGCATCTATAATGAAACGACGTTCCTGGAGCCTTTATGACGACATACCTTCGCGTTTTCGCCGTGCTTCTCCTCTGCGCCGCTGGGCTGGCCGCTCAGCAGCCCCCTCCCGGAGAACCGCAACAGGCGCCCCCCGTGACCTTCCGAGTCGAGGTCAACTATGTCGAGGTCGATGCGACCGTCACCGACGAGCAGGGCAACGTGGTGACGAATCTCACGTCGAACGACTTCGAAGTGCTGGAGGACGGGAAGCCGCAGAAAATCACCGCATTCGCGCTGGTGAACATTCCGGTCGAGCGCGCGGACCCGCTGCGTTTCGCCACCACGCCTATCGAATCGGATGTGCAGACGAATCGTCGCGTCGAGGGGCGGGTGTTCCTCATCGTGCTCGACAGCTATCACACCAGTCCCCTCAACGCGCTGCGCGTCAAGGGCGCCGCGCGGGGATTCGTGGAGCGCCTCGGCGTCAACGACGTTGCGGCAGTGGTCCATACGAGCGGGCGCTCGGATTACGGCCAGGATTTCACGAGCAATCGCCGATTGCTGATTGCCTCCATCGACAAGTTCATGGGCGAGGCCAGCTCCGCCACACTGAGTCGACTCGACGCGTTCACTCGCGAGAGTCCGGCTGGACCGGGGAATCCCACGCGGTCCAATCAGCCCAACGTCTACGACCCAGAGGAAATGGAACGTCAGGACAAGTCGACGCGCTCCCTCCGGACCCTCACCAGGCTCGCCGAGTACATGGCCGGTGTCAGAGGACGGCGGAAAGCCCTCGTGCTGATCAGTGAAGGGCTGCCGTACGACATGGCCGATGCGTTCAACAGCGGCACCTCCCGAGTGTTCGATGAATTTCGCGCGGCGATTGGTGCAGCGTCTCGGTCGAATGTCAGCATCTATACGGTCGATCCCAAAGGTCTGGACACTGGAACCGCTTTGGGAATTGAGATTAGCGGTTTTCAAGGCGCGATTGGCGACGATCCGAATTCCCGCCCCGATGAGAAGGCGCTCGGCATTGGCGTCCAGTCTTTGATGAGCGAATCCAGGTTGGCTCAGGACAGCCTCCGCACGCTGGCCGAGCAAACCGGAGGCATCGCCGCCGTCAACAGGAACGACTTTGCCGGCGCATTCGACACCATCATGCGCGACAACAGCACGTATTACATGCTCGGGTATTACCCGACGAACGAAAAGCGCGACGGCAAGTTCCGGAAGATCGAACTTCGTATGAAGCGGCCCGGTCTCCGCGTGCGGTCGCGCCGCGGTTACACCGCGCCGCGCGGACGCGCGCCGGAGACCAAACCGTCGCCTGCTGCCGGTTCGCCGGCCCTGCGCGAAGCTGCCGACAGCCCGCTCCCGATGAGCGGCATCGCGATGTCCGCGTTTGCCGCGCCATTCAAAGGGACCCCTCCCAATGCCGCTGTCATGGTGAGTCTAGAGCTTCAGGCCGGAGCGTTCCGGTACCGCGAGCAGAACGGGGCATTCGCGAACACGCTCGAAGTGTTGGTGAACGCCATTGATTCCACGGGCAAGAACGCCGGAGGCAAGCGTCACACTGTCAAACTGAATTTCTCGCCGAAGCTCCTGGAAGACGTGAAGACGCGCGGCTTCCGTCTCGTGTCACAGGTCGATCTGCCCCCGGGCCATTACCAGCTGCGCATTGCAGCCGCGGAGCTGAACGACAATACCGCTGGGAGCGTTCTCTACGACCTCGAGGTGCCGGACCTCTGGAAGAGCCCATTGACGATGAGCGGGCTCGTCGTCATGTCTGCAGATGCCTCGGCCACGCCGACCACGGGTCCGCAGAACCAATTCGGCGCCGCTCTGGCCGGTCCGCCGGCAACCCGCCGCGAGTTCACGCGAGACGACGAGATCGCGCTCTTCGCGGAAGTCTATGAAAATGCGCCGGATGCTCCCGCCCACCAGGTGGACATTACAGCGACGGTCCGCGGTGCGGACGGGCGGATTCTGCTTCAGAGCACGGAGCAACGTTCTTCGACGGAGCTGCAGAGCGGCCGTGGTGGTTACGGGTTCTCCGTGAATTTCCCCCTGAAAGAGATTGCGCCCGGCACATATCTGCTCCGCCTCGAGGCTCGCTCGAGAGCCGGGAACAATATTGGCGTCGCACGCGACGTGCAGATCAGGATCAAGTAGGGGGGTAGGGCAAGGAGGGCGAGTGGGCGGATCGGGCGCCCCGAAACTTGCAGTGATCGCGGGCATGAGCCGCACAGCGCTCAGCTCGACCGGGCTCGATACTCGCACCGCGTCGCTGCTCTGCTACCTCGGATGGTGGGTGACGGGTGCCGTGTTCTGGCTGCTGGAACGTGACGACGACCGTGTGCGGCTGCACGCGGCCCAGTCGGTGGTCGCGTTCGGCAGCCTGTCGCTGCTGCTGATCGCCCTCGCCGCGCTCAGCCTGCTGGCGCTCTCCTTTGCACCCGCCTTGGTATTCACCACGCTCGTGATCGCGAGTACAGCCATCGTCGTGGTGGCATTTGGCCTGTGGGTGGTCGCTCTCTGGCGCGCCTCCAGTGGAGAGTCGTGGAAGATGCCGGTGTTTGGCCACCTGGCCGAACAGTGGCTGGCCAAAAAAAAGGCCGGATCCAATGGACCCGGCCTCAGGGCCGGCAACTCGTAGGCGCGTCTTCGACGGTCACGCCGATTGGTTTAAAGCTTCGGCATCGCCTTTGTCTTGATCGTGCCGTTGGCGTGCTCGAACTTGTACTGGTTCCGGTCCATCTTCGGGTGCACGGGCGTTCGGAGCGTTACCTCGATGACCTCGCCCGGCAACAGTGGCTTGCGGTGCCGGAACTGGTCACCGGTCACCGGATCCCCTGCTTTGTCGTACCAGTACTCGTCCACCTTGAGTCCGACAATCGAGTTGGTGACCGACATGTTCTTGACCTTGATTGTCGTCACGATCTCGCCGCCGGTTCGCTTGCTCACTGGCTTGGTGAATCCAAGCTCGGCTTCACCGCGGACCGGCGGAACGAACTTCGCGGGGGCTGCGGGCGGCGTGGCTGGCTTGGCAGCCGGCGTCGCGGGCTTGGCTTGGTCGGCCGAGGCCGCCCCGGAAAGCAGCAAAATGGCGCTGGCGCAGGCAAGCAGCCGTTGATGTCTCATTTTTGGACCTCCAACAGGAACAGCCGAATTATAGGCGGTTACATCTCTCCGTTCCAGTCCTCCGGCTCCGGATTGGCGGCTCTGAAGATTTCCAGGTGCCACTTGCCGCCACCCCATGGCTCGATGACCTCGGTCGCCACCACGTCAACCAGAATTTCGGCAAAACTGCGGCCTTCCGGGTCACCTTCAAGGTGGTAGGCCGATTCTTCCCATCCGAAGTTTGGATACAGGACCATCGTCAGAAACAGGTCGTAGCCATCGTCGACCACGATGATCTGGCCGCACGGCCGCTTGATGGTCGAGTGGTAGATCAGGTACTTCTCGGCGCTGTGCGCGCGGATATACCGCTTCAGCGCAAACTCACGCGCGACGATCTCCTCGACGGCGATCTTCTTTTCCCAGCAATCGTGGCAGTACCGCTCATCGCCGCGCGGCTCCGAGACGTCCTTGGCGCCGCAGAGCGCACACTTCGCCTTCACCAGATTCGACTTGCGGGACATGGGTTGGGTGAATCTTACTAAATCCCAAATCCCAAACCCCACATCCCAACGAAAACCCAACTCCCAAATCCAAAAAGCTGTTCTTGGACCGCTATGCGGCTTCGTTACGAGAATTTTGTACTCGTTGTGCCCCGAATAGCGGTCCTAGGCGCGCGAAGCGCGCCAGACAAATACTGTGGCAACCAGCCGAGGGGCTCTGCTGGGATATCAAGGGCAGAGCCCCTTGGCTGATTGGATCTTTGGTGTCTTGGGGTTTATTTGGGATGTGGGATTTGGGATCTGGGATTTGGGTTGTGACGGTTGCTATCTAGCAGCCCCCTGCTGTGGCCGTGCCGCAGGCAAATACATTTCGCGGACGTATTCCTTGACCATGCGCCGCGTGCAGAAGCGGGGCAGCACCGTACGAATGGACTGCTTGACGACCTGCAGCCACCGGCGTGGCACACCGTTGGGATCGCGCTCGTAGAACCTCGGCACCAGATCGCGCTCGATCAGGTCGTATAACGCATTGGCATCGGCCCAATCCTGCGCCTGGTGATCGTGCGGATTCGCCTCGCCGGCGATGAGCCAGCCGTTGTCGCCAGTGAACGCTTCGGCCCACCAGCCATCTCCAATCGACAGATTGGGAGTGCCGTTGATCGCCGCCTTCATGCCGCTCGTGCCGCTCGCCTCGAGCGGCTTCCGCGGGTTGTTCAGCCACACGTCGCATCCCTGAACCAGGAAGTGTGCGACGTGCAGGTCGTAGTCGTCGACGAACGCGATCCGACCTCCAAACTTCGGATCGAGCGCGCGCTTGTAGATCCGCTGAAGGTGATGCTTGCCGACGTCATCAGCCGGATGGGCCTTGCCCGCGAACACCAGTTGCACAGCGCGTCCCGGCGCATTGAGGATGCTGGCCAGCCTGTCGGTGTCGCTGAAAATCAGCTCCGGCCGTTTGTACGCGGTAAAGCGGCGCGCGAAGCCGATCGTGAGCCCGTATGGGTCGAACATCGTACCGGCTGCGACCACGCGCGCCGCCGCCACGCCTTCATGCGTCCATCGATGCCGCGCGCGTTCGCGGATGAAGTTGAACAGGAAATGCCGCAGCGCCTGGCGCGCCGTCCAGAGTGCCTTGTCGGGAATATCGAGCACCCTGTCCCAGAAGATCGGATCGTCGTGCCGCTCGAGCCAACCCGCCCCGAGGTGCTCGTCGAAGAGCCGGACGATTTCCGCGGACAGCCAGGTCCCCACGTGCACGCCGTTCGTCAATGCCTTCACGGGCAGCTTTTCGTACGCCGTGCCTGCCCAGATCGGTCGCCACATCTCTTTGGTAACCTCTCCATGGAGCTGGCTGACGCCGTTGATCCCGCCCGAGGCGCGCAGCGCGAGCGCTGTCATGTTGAAGAGCGCACCGGAGCCGTTGTCGTACTGCCCCAATGCCAGGAACTTGTCGCGGTAGCTGCCGAGATCACCCCACGCCCCAGCCAGATGCGTTTCCACCAGCTGGAACGGAAAGGCGTCGTGGCCCGCGGCTACCGGTGTATGTGTCGTGAACACCGTCGTGCGGCGCACTTCCTCGAGGGCTGCGTCGAACGTCCATCCCTTTTCGCAGAGATCGCGGATACGCTGCAGCACGACAAATGCGGCATGGCCCTCATTGAGGTGATACACGAGAGGGTCAGACCCCAGCTGCTTCAGTACGCGTACGCCGCCGATCCCGAGGATGATTTCCTGTTGAATGCGCGTCTCACGGTCGCCGCCGTACAGCCGGGCGGAGAGCTCGCGGTCCCACGGGGCATTCTCCTCAAGGTCCGTGTCGAGCAGGTACAGCTTCACGCGACCGACGCGGACCCGCCATACCGCAGCGAGCACCGTTCGGTTGCCTAGGGGTACCGCCGTGACGCACGGCTTGCCTTCCGGAGTGAGCGCCGGCTCGATCGGTGCGGTCGTCCAGTCGAGCTGCTCGTACACCTCCTGCTGCCATCCATCGGCTGTCAGGTTCTGGTGGAAGTAGCCCTGCGGGTACATGAACCCGACGCCGATCAGCGGCACGCCAAGGTCATTGGCTTCCTTGCAGTGGTCACCGGCGAGCACGCCAAGCCCGCCGGCATAAATCGGCAACGACTGATGAAGGGCGAATTCGGCCGAAAAATAGGCAATCGATCGGCCGTGCAGTTCCGGACACTCGCTGTCGCACCAGGTATTGCGTGCCGTGCGCGCGGCGTCGAGGTGGGCGATCGCGCGATCGTACGCCGCAAGCCACGCGGCATCCGCTGCCGCCCGTTCGATCGTCTCGCGTGGAATCAACCGGAGCATCCGCACCGGGTTGTGCGCGGTGAACCGCCAGAGGGGGTAGTCGAGACGGCGGAACACGTCTCTCGCATCCCCCGTCCAACTCCACCATAAATCGTGCGCCAGTTCTTCGAGTCGGATGATTCGATCCGGAAGTGCCGCCAAGGAGAGAAACCCCCAATCGAGGTGGTACCGCGCGGTGGAGCAGCCCTTCAGGGCTGCTGACGGCCGCAGCGCTAAAGCGCTGCGCCACCCTAATACCGTTGGCCGGCCGCTGCCCCGTGTCTACCCACACGCTCCGATAAGCGACGCGAACGTCGACAAGTCCACGTTGCCGCCGGACAGGACCGCCACCATCTTGCCATGTCTCACGGCGGCGGTGTCTGGCGCGTGCAGTCGCCCGCTGAGGGCAGCGGCCACCGCACAGGCCGCCGCCCCTTCGATGATTAGGTGACACTGTTCGGCGACGGCCTTCATGGCCGCCGCCGCCTCGCCCAGCGACACGACGACGGATGAGGAGACGAGCTCCGAAAGGAGCGGCCACATGGACGGCAGCACTGATCGGCCACCTGCCCCGTCGACAAATGACGCCTGCCATCCTTCGAATACGCTTGCCCGACCGCGCTTCAGCGACTGGGCAAACGGGGCGGCTGTTTCGGGCTCGGCGGCGATTGCCCGCGCGTTCGGCCGAAGCTCGCGAAGCACTGATCCGATTCCGGCCAGGAGTCCGCCGCCGCCAAGAGGCGCGATCACGATATCCACGTCTGGCAGGTCTTCGAGGATTTCCAGCGCAACCGTCGCATTTCCGGCAATGAAGCGGTCGTCGTCGAACGGCGCCACGTAGTAGCCCCGCATGCGAGTCGACTGCCGCGTCTCGACGGTTCTCCAGCATTCGTCATACGGCGCTCGCACGATGTTCGCGCCCAGCCGCTCGAGCGCCGCCACTTTTGTCGCTGGCGCCGTGTCCATCACCAGAACGGAGCAGCGAGCGCCCGCTGTTCGCGCGGCCAGCGCGACACCCTGAGCGGCATTTCCGGCGCTCACTGTCCAGACGCCATCGCGCAGATCCTGCGGCGAGAGCTGGCGGACGACGTTCCAGGCGCCGCGGATTTTGAAGGAGCCGATCGGTTGCAGCAGTTCGAGTTTGAGGTAGAGGTCGTAGCCACCAAGCCGCGGCGCCAGATCGGGCGCCGGGTCGAAGCGGATCAACGGGGTTCGTCGCGCGACCGTGTAGAGAGCTTCAGCCGCGTCGTGAATTGCCGAGAGCGGAATCCGACGCATGACGAGGCGCGATCGTAACACGCGTGCCTCGACGTCGCGGCGCTCACCGTCACGGTCGGTCGCTGGGACCCTCGAGCACGGCGCGCAGGCGCTGGCGGGAACGATTGGGGAAAACGGGTTCTTGAGATCAGCGTGTCCGCCCCCCTCGCGGCAACAAGCGCGCCGCGGCAGGGCGTTTGGGCGTCAGCCGGCGCGCTGGATCGCCGGTTGGACAGGCTCAAGACGATCCCGGACTAAACTCTCTCCGTGTCCTCTCCATTCACGATCGGTATCATCCAGGATCACGCCACGGCGGATGTGGCGGAGAACGTGGCACGCGCCGAGCGGCTCGTCCGTGAGGCGGCCGCCCGCGGCGCGCAGATCATCTGCCTGAAGGAACTCTTCAACGCGCTGTACTTCTGCAAGTCGCAGCAATGCGATCGGTTCGACCTGGCCGAGTCGATTCCGGGACCCACCAGCACGCGCATGCAGGCGCTAGCGCGGGATCTCGCGGTCGTGATTATCGTACCGCTGTTCGAGCGGCAGACCGCCGGAATCTATCGCAATTCCGCGGCGGTGATTGATGCCGATGGCACTCTGCTTGGTGTCTACCGGAAGATGCACATTCCGGACGACCCGCTATTCCACGAGAAGTACTACTTCACGCCGGGCGACGGGCACCTGGACGACCACGGTGAGCAGGCGGGCGAAGCCAACGGCTTCAAGGTCTGGAAGACGCGCTATGCCACGATCGGGGTCCTTATCTGTTGGGACCAGTGGTTTCCGGAGGCGGCGCGGATTACCACGTTGCTGGGCGCGCAAGTGCTGTTCTACCCCACAGCGATCGGGTGGCATCCGGCGGAGAAGGACGAGTGGGGGAGCGCGCAGCTGGATGCCTGGCGGACCTCCCAGCGGGCGCACGCGATTGCCAACGGCGTGTTCGTTGCGTCGCCGAACCGCATCGGCCACGAGGACGAGCCGGGCACAAATGGTATTACGTTCTTCGGCCACTCGTTCGTTGCCGACCCGTTCGGGCGGTACCTCGCTGAAGCCGGAGAAAGTCAAGAGGTACTGATCGCGCGCTGCGATCCGGCGCTCATCGAGACCGTGCGCCGACACTGGCCGTTCCTTCGCGATCGCCGAGTCGACGCGTACGGCCCGATCCTCAGCCGCTACATTGGGTAAATGGGGTCGGGAGTGATTACATTTTTCGCCGGGGAATTTGTGTGGCGAAAAATGTAATCACTCCCGACCCCATATTCCGCATGCCAGCGGAGTGGGAGCCGCACCGCGCCACCTGGATCAGCTGGCCCCACCACGAGCCCGATTGGCCGAGGAAGCTCGGCTCAATTCCGTGGGTGTACGCGGAGATCGCACGCGTGCTGGCGGTGCACGAACGCATCGAAATCCTCTGCCACAGCCAAGCGGTGCGGGAGAACGCGCGTGTGACGCTTCTTGCGCACGACGTCCGTCTGGATCACGTCCGACTGCACGTCGTGCCGACAGACCGTACGTGGCTTCGTGATTCCGCGCCGAGCGCGGTCCTCGATTCGAGGGGCCAGGTCACCTTGCTGCGATGGGGCTTCAACGCATGGGCGAAGTATCCGAATTGGCAGCAGGATGCGGAGGTCGGTCCCGCCATCGCGCGCCTGACCGGTCTGCCGATGCTGGAGCCGCTGCGCGCGGACACCGGCCAACGGATCGTTCTCGAGGGGGGCGGGATCGAGGTGAACGGGCAGGGGGTGCTGCTGGTCACTGAAGAGTGGCTGCTCAGCGACACACAGGTTCGGAATCCTGGCATGACGCGCGCCGACTACGAAGCCACGTTTCGCGATTGGCTGGGCATTACGCGGACGATCTGGCTCGGCGAAGGGTGCGTGGGCGACGACACGCACGGCCACATCGACGACATTGCGCGGTTCGTCTCGCCCGATACGATCGTGCTGGCGGTCGAGGAGGACCCCAGCGATGAGAATCACGCGCGATCGGTCGACAACCTCCGCCGACTTCAGCACGCGGCTGGCGGCCCAGGATCGCCGCCGCTGCGTGTCGCGACGCTGCCGTTTCCACGGCCCGTAGTGATGAGTGGGGAGCGGCTGCCCGCGAGCTATGCCAACTTCTACGTCGCCAACGGGGTCGTCGTCGTCCCCACGTTCAACGACGCGAACGACCGTATTGCGCTGAATACGCTCGCGGAACTCATGCCCGGCCGGCGCGTCGTCGGCATCCATGCGGTGGACCTGGTCTGGGGGCTGGGCACTCTCCACTGCCTCTCCCAGCAGGAGCCGGCTCCGGCCGTGTATAATTAGGGCTACTGCTGGAAGCAAAGCCCACCGCCTTACCCGCATCAGATTCGATCCGCGACTGCCTCGACTCTCTTGCGTTCGTGATGCCGAGCACCCTGCTCAGGCTAAGTTTCCGTTGATGCATCCATTCAGGGATGCCGGAGTCAAGAGATGAGCGCTAAGTTGTACGTCGGAAACCTCCCCTATGAAACAAACGAGTCGGATCTCGAGGGCTTGTTCGCCTCAGCCGGTACCGTCGCCTCGGTCAGCGTGATGCGGGACCGTGACACGGGTCGAGCTCGTGGCTTTGCCTTTGTCGAGATGGCCAGCGAAGAGGACGCACAGAACGCAATTACGCAGCTGAACGAGCGGCCCTTCGGCGGGCGCACGCTGACGGTCAACGAAGCACGCCCGCAGGCGCCTCGCGGCGCTGGTGGTGGTGGCTTCCGCGGTGGGAACGATCGTGGCGGCGGCGGTGGTCCGCGTCGTCGCTCCGAGCCGCGCTGGTAGGTAAGTAGCGGGACGTGGGACGTGGGTCGTGGTTCGTGATGCGTGGGTCGCCGCGACCCGTCACGAATCACGAAATGCCGCGATCCACGATCCACGAACCACGATTCACGGAGGGTATCGCAGTGGCAGTCTATTCAGTGGGTGACCGCGTGTCGCAGGCGCAGTACGGAAACGGGACCATCATCACGACGAACGACCATCACACGGTCATCGACTTCGATGAGCACGGCAGCCGCACGTTTGCAACCCGGCTCGTGCGCCTCGAGCGATCCTCCACGGCGGCCCCCGCCAAACCTGCCAAAGCCCGCAGACGCAGTCC
>Ga0080064_1006069_pt1 | contig 13413 bp, 16 predicted proteins | sample Subgrocontami54m_FD_69260 | JGI IMG/M metagenome (GOLD analysis project Ga0080064, IMG submission 69260) | Subsurface groundwater microbial communities from S. Glens Falls, New York, USA - GMW46 contaminated, 5.4 m (SPADES assembly) (version 2) ...
TCAGGGCTGCGTTGCGCGCCCGTGATCGCAAGAGCCCTGAGCTGGCCTCGTCGAACAAGCGGAATCAGCGTCGAGGGGGTTCCGATATTTATCTGGATCCGCCCGCCCATCAGGTCCGTCACCGCCTGCGCACCGCCCCGGTAAGGGATACTGGCAAAGTCGGTCCCGGTTTCCACCTTGAACAATTCCCCGACCAGTTGGGGCAACGTTCCTTGTCCAAATCCGGAATTCAATTTGCCCGGGTTTGATTTTGCGTAAGCGATGAATTCTTGCACCGATCTCGCGGGGACGGACGGCGCGATCACCAGGAGCATGGGGGAACGCCCCACGGTCGCAACCGCAACGAAGTCCTTGATCGGATCGTAAGCGAGGCCCGGGTTCGCGAGCGGGGCGATAAAGTGCGTCGGGCTGTTGGAGAACAACAACGTGTAGCCGTCCGGCTCCGCCGCGATGACCGCCTTCGCCCCGATTGACGTGCCGCCGCCCGGCCGATTCTCGACGACAACGGGCTGCCTGAGACGCGTCGACAGGTAGGGCGAAACGACTCGTGCGATCACATCGTTCGGAGAGCCGGGCGTGAACGGCAGAATGATCTTGATCGGTCGGTCGGGATAGCGCTGCGCATGGGAAGGGTCGCTGCTCATACCAAAGCCAAGCAGCGCAATGCCAAGCCGCACGATCATCGACAAGACAGTTCGCTTGTTGGGCATGCGGAAACGAAAGATGCCATGTCGGGCCGCGCGTGCGAACCCCTGATGGCTTTTGCAGCCAACGACGGAGACCGGAAGCTGAACGCTGCGACTCATAGGGTGCAAGGTAACGCAAATGCGCCGGTATTGTACACGGCACTGGAAGTGATTGATCGCAATTGATTCCGGGCGCTGCCCGTTCCCCCGTTTTGCGCCGTTCTAGCCCTTATTGGATGCTTCAGACCCCCAAAAGTCCTCACGAGGTCGTCAGCGTATTCGTGGAATGGTTCGCCAAGTTATACCTCTTTTGGTATAATCACCTCATGAGCAGGGGCGCTCCCGACCAACTGAACCAGCTCGAATGGATCGGCCGGGGTACTCGAGGTCGTTGAGGACTGGCGCGGCAACACTTACCGTGCCGTGTACACGGTGCGCTATGCCGCGCGAGTCTTCGTGCTGCATGTTTTTCAGAAGAAATCCAAGTCCGGCATCGCGACGCCGAAACCGGACGTGGATCTGATCAGGTACAGGTTGAAAGTGGCCGCCAAGTGCGCCAAGGAGCTTGAAGATGAGCAAACGTAAAGCAAAAGTGATTGAAGGAATCGAAGTCGAAAAGGGCAGCGGGAACGTCTATGCGGACCTCGGCTACCCAGACGCCGATAAAATGCTGATTAAAGCCAAGCTTGTTTCGAAGATCTCGGAAATCGTTCGCGGCAAGGGGCTCACCCAGGTCGAGATTGCCAAGGTTCTCGGCCTGCCTCAACCAAAGGTCTCCGCCCTGCTCCGCGGGCAATTTCGCGGAATCTCGGAACGGAAGTTGATCGACTGCCTGACTACCTTGGGGCGCGATGTGCAGATTGTCGTAAAGGACGTACCCCGCCGCCGCACGGCCGGCAGAGTGACTGTCCTTTTCTCGTAATTGGAGTTCGAGTTTCACGAGATGGTGTGGCGCGCCCGGCAGGATTCGAACCCACGACCCCCTGGTTCGTAGTTTCAACCGGAAGAAACGGGTAGTAGTTAAATCAAAACCTTGCAGCGCTCGCCAGCGCCCGACGTAGCCGGAAATAGCCTCAAAACGCCCCGCGTAGCTACGAAATAGCTACGCTGCTCAGGCTGCCTATCTGATCTTCCGTCGAGCGCCAAGCTTGCCGAATCGAGACATGGTCCAACGTCTCGATCCGAGAAAACCCTTGAGCAGCGCCGGGAGGTAAATGTTCGCATCGAGCGTCGGAAAATGAATACCCAATCCAGAAGGCGGTATTTCGATCGGCCCGAGTTGATGCGGCGTTGCGTCTTCAAGACCTTGCGTTTCGCGCGGCCTGAAAGCGACTTCGATCCCGCTGCTGAGTGGGATTACGATGCGATCACTCTTACGGTCATAACGCACGTGCGTTGCGTGCAGTGTTCTTCGAAGTGTCGCATCCGCTCGCCGCTTCGCGGCTTCCAGTTCGCTGTTAGTTCCTTTCATAGATCATGGATTGAAGGTAATGCTGGCATTACGATAGCACGGCATCTGGCAATACATTCCGAATAGAGAGGGGCATTCCCACTCCATAGACGGCCCTTTTCTTTCCGGGTTATGTACGCAAACGAACAGAATGTCCTGCGCCGGAGGGAGATAGTGGCCATTACGACGCTCGGCGCCGAAACCTTGGTGCCATACGCAGGAATTCTGCGCCGCAGCAAATCAGTCGCACGCAGATGCTTTCCGGAATCCTATGATCAGGAGAAGCGTATGAACCGATTTGGACGTCTTTTCCAATTACTGATGTGCTCGATGGCATTGGTACTTTCCGCTTTCCTGTCCGGATGCGGAAGTGCTGGAAATAGTGAGAGCGGCTTAGGTTCAGTCGTAGGTAGAGGAAATGGTGAGACCGGCACAGGCTCAGGCGCAGGCTCAGAAGCAGGCTCAGGCTCAACCTCAGGACCAGGCTCATCTGCAGATCCACTAAACAGCAGCGGGTTCTATCTTAGCTTTCCTCTTCCCAGTTGTCCGCCAAACATCCTTACCAACTGTAGCCCATACAACGCACCCATAACGAGCGTGTTCGATCATCATGGTGGAAGGTACCAAGCCGACCAGCAGGTTTGGGCATATACAGGAGAAGTGGGAGACCTTAGGGATGATAGAGAAGCCCCGGGCCTCGGCACCGGCGGCGTTTCACTATACAGTTTTCAGAAAGTGGACGGCAGCGCATTCCTTGTCAACGAGGCCAACTATATTGGCACTATCGGGGCTTCCACCCTTAACTACGATGGGCATCCCGGGTATGACTATAACGTACCAGTCGGCACGGCCGTTCATGCGGCGGCTGACGGAACTGTATTGCACGCAGGTCCAGATGCAGCCGATCCAGGTGCAGGCATCTATATCCGGGTGCAGCATGATTCCGCCGGTTACTGGACACAGTATTTGCACCTCAGCCGAGTTCATCCTAGTGTCACTCAAAATCCCGCTGTAACTAGGGGGCAATTAATTGGCTATTCTGGAAATACCGGAGCTACTACCGGGCCGCATCTGCACTTTGAAGTCAAGAAGAATGCGCAAGGTGTGTGGACGTCCGTTGACCCCTATGGATGGACGGGAAGTCTGCCTGACCCATATGTGCTCGCAAATGTCAGTCTGTGGTAAGCACCAACAGTCGATTATCGAGTCGATGCGCGGGAAACTTTGCGGCCCCTAGTCAGGGAAACCCGCGAAACGCAGAGTCATCGCGTTCATTGCATTGTGCGTAGTCCAGGTACCCTCATCTCCTAGTAAGCACCGCTGCGCCCGCGTCACCTCGGCAGGCGTTAGCCCGAGAACTGAGGCATTGATTGAAGCTAGCGGTTTCTTGATCTTACGGTTAACTTCCTGAACCGACCAAAAGCGAAGCCTGTCACAGTTCAGACGATCGAAACCGAAACCCAGAATGTAGACGTGCTGTGCCCAATCAAACCACTTGCGCGCTGTCTGGAACACCTTCGCGTCACCTCTCCCCTCAGGAATTATATTAATGCCGCCAGCCGCTGCACTCAACTCGCGCGGGCGAATCTCGGTGCTATACGGACGCGTCCTGTCTGCGCCATCCGCGAAATTGAACTCGCCGACGCTACCGTAGACATGCATCACCTGCAAAGGCGACCACAGACCGTACGCGGCAACGTCGTTATAGCCATATGTGCCTTTTGTTGATTCGTGCAAGAAGAACTCAAGCGATCGGTCATAATTAAAGGTGATGAACCGAACACTGTTCCGCCTTAGATCCTGTCCCTGCATCGTGTCGTCAATTAGCACGTTCCAAAGTACGCGATACCAGTGGTCTGGATTTTGTTCTGAGAAGATCTCATCAGGATGCTCTTTCGAGCAAATAGTCGCTGCGATCAGCGCTTTGCCCACGCCCACCAAGTGAGGATGTCGCCCGAGGAACTCATCGATTGATCTGACATTAGACCGAAGGAATTTGCGGGCAACATCCTGGATATCGACCTGCGTAAATTCCCCTTCCTGAGCAACGGCACGGGCCGCAGGGTTTCTGTCGTTCTCTGCACCGCAAATTATTGTGCGCAACTCTGAACCAAGCGGTAGGCCGTAAGGCTTGCTGGCACCGGCGCCGAGCAGGAATAATGTCGGTGTATGTATCACGGTTTGCTTTGCACTTTTGCGGTCCCTGGGGCGCTGCTAGTACAACATAGCGAAAGCAGCCTCAAGACGCCCTGCGCAGCTGCGAAATAGCTACGCCACTCAAGCAGCCTCTTTGATCTTTGGTCGGCCGCCGAGCTTGCCGTTGCGGCGTGCAGCTTGCGCTTTCGCCTTCGTCGAAACGCTGCCGCCGAGCTTGCCGATCTGGGAAGCGATCCAACGCTTCGAACCGAGAAAGCCTTCGAGCAATGCGGGGAGATAAATATCTGCATCACGCCTCGGGAAATGAATACCTAATCCTGAAGGCGATATTTCGATCTGCCCGAGCTGATGGGGCGTTGCGTCTTCGAGACCTTGCGCATCGCGCGGCCTAAATGCAACTTCGATCCCGCTACTAAGTGCGAGTACGATGCGATCGCTCTTGCGATCGTAATGCACGCGCGTTGCGTGCGGCGTCCCTCGAAGGGTGGCATCGGCTCGCCGCTTCGCAGCTTCCAATTCGCTCTTAGTCACTTTCATGAATCCTGCTCCACTCCGCGCAAAGGTGTCCCAGAATTTCTGCAAGAGCGCTTTTGACCTTCCCAATCTCTGCGATTGAAAAGCCATAGTCTTCGCGCAATTGCAGAGGACCGCCAGGGCAATTGAGATTGAATACCGCCTCGCACCCCGCGCCTATCACGTGGACATGCGCCGGGCGATGGTCGTTTGGGTACACAACCACTCGCAAAGCCCCGATTCTTGCTACGGTTGGCATTATGCCACCAAACCCAACTTGGTTGGGTTTACCCGCTGATTGTCGAGAGTCGACTTCTCGCCACTTCTTCCACCGGAATGGGGCGCCTTGTCAGCGCGCCTGTTAACCATACCGCTTCCTTATCAGCGTCTGGTCGGCCGGTCGATCCTTCAGCCGAAACTTCGAAAGCACGCCGTGATTGTCAGCCTCAATGACAATCTCCCATCCTTCAAGATCTGTTCTTCTGGAAAGACGATTGTCTGCGCACCAGGCGATTCGATAACCAGCTGCTTGCAACTTAGATTGAAGGCCGCTGTCACTCGGATATCGAAAATCCACCCATTTCTCCTCTATCTGAGGCGCTGGCGGCCTGACACTCTCGCCAGGCCGTGCATTTGGGCGCACCCACAGCTCGTTTCCTCGCAAAAAGACTTGGACGTGCAAGACGAAGAATCCGAACTGCAATCCTCCTCTCGATCTATCGGGGTTACTTGTGAAGTGATGAATGTGGTCAGGTGCAAGGGTGGTTGCATGGCCAGTACGTTCGTTTGAGACTCGTACACCGGCGTTCGAAACGTCCTGCACGACCCAATCGTCGTTCTCCGGAGGAAGTTCACGCCCATACTCGTCAAGTCTGCACGCAATCGGTTCCAACTGAATCCGGAACCCTACACATCTTCTTAACTGCTCCCAGTTCATAGATAGATTAGGCGCGCCTTGCACGCCTCTGGCTGATTCTCTTGCATCCATTCGCAGAGGACATCGGTCTGCTGGTCTATGAAATCCTCAAGCATCAATCGCTTCTCCTATGCTCAACGTGATCGTGCCCTTACGCTTCGTACGTGCTGGACGCAGAGACTCGTCTGCACGACTATTCGTAGCTTATAGCGACACTCTCTCGGAAGCAGACTTAAACGATATTGTTCCACCAAGCAATTCCTGTCTGATCTTCAGGATTTCACTTGCTGTCGGAAGACCATTTATTTTCAGTTGGCAGTTCACATCTAAGCGAGAAAATAGCGCGTTAAGCTCAAGAATAATATGTTCCCGCAATACCGCCTGCGCCCAATGGAATGTAACCATTTTGTAGAAACCATAGAATTCTGTGGTTCGTTCTTGCGACCTGTCACGACGATTCCAACCCCAAACGTTCGTGACCTGGCTAGAGTAGATTTCCGTATTTCTCACGTACCGCTGGAAGTCGAAATGCTTCGATTGCTCACCCTGTTCCAAGTCCTTTCTCCAAAACGCCGGACCCAACTGTTGGAATCTACGGAGCTTCCTCAAGGTTCGCAGATATCCACTTCGGCCCTGTAGGATTTCCGGCATCTCCACGTGCCAAATTCTACTGACAGGGACTGCGGCCCATTTCATCTTCCACAGTTCCCAATCCGCACGAGGGATAATCTGCACGAACCATCCCGGTATCCTCACGAGTCTCTTCGCTGTAAAACCGTAAATATGGTGGGCGCTGTCGTCACTACGAATAATCTCGTAAATGGCGCAGCCCTCCCAAGCGAGACGTTTGCCGATTCCTTCAACTGCCCCGCAGACAAGTCTCGGCAGGTCATCCCTATCAGACTCTGCAAGATCCCTCATAAGGTCACGCGCTCGTTCACTTGCATTCTTGTCGCCGTCGAGAGCAACCGCAAAATTCTTTTGTTTCTCTGATCTTCCCCCAATAGGCATGATTGCCAGGCGCACGTCTTCTGTAAACATATGCACATTCGGGTTCAGGTCGCGAGCGGCTGACAAACTGGGAAAGTGTGTAGCGACCGTAAGATGTGGCCGGTGAGGGTATTGTCTTCTCATTGCTTCGCGGACTCTTCTTTAGCGTTCCTCGTTGATCTACGATCTTCCCGGCTTATTGATTCCTCTAGATTCCGTCTCCTCCATCCAAAGTCCAAATCCTTAGCGCCATTGACGTTCCGAAGATAGTACGCGATGAAAATGTCTATGCCATCCGAAGACGTGCCATAGGGTTCGTCGGCAAATATTCGAACTAATGGACTTTGATGGTCTATCACCGTGTGGGATCCAAAACTCCCCGCGAAATACTCCTCGTGGCGTGGAACATCAGCCAACCTTTGATTAATCTGCTGATGCCAAGATGTGCGTAGAAGTCCTCGATGGGGAATTTCTAACGCCGCGTCCGTAAGCACGACTGCTGCAGAAAGGATCAGGGTTGGTGATTGGTCTCCACGGTCGGCTAGGTACGTATCCCATGTAGCCGTGACCTCATTCCATAACGAATCATTGGCGTGATAATCGGCGAGCAGTCTGGCAAATCCGCTTATATCCATAAGATCACATAATGCAGCCGCTGCCACCTTGAATTCTTGCTGTGCTCGCCAGTCTGTGGCGCCAGCCTTTGGTCTAAGGCTGTCGAATCGAACTACACAGCCCCACAGATACGGTGCAAAGACGGACTTAAGCAAATCCAGGTTATTGGTGAGTAGCGCCTCAAACGCCACCTCTCCCGAAGTGTGAAGAAACTGCCCCGCATAGTCCGGAAATCCGTCTGGCGGTGGCAACAGCGCTAGCAACACGTTTTGTTCCGACATCTGCTTCAACAACTCCTCCTGCCTCCTGGTGCTGCTGGCACGAAGGGTTTCAACTTCAAATTGCGACCACGGCAAGCCCTCGATTCGGCGATCATTGCTCAAATTGACCCACTTTTCTTGCCAAACGTCCAACTGGTCTTCCACCTTGTGCCAGTACTCCCATTCCCTGCTCATAATGGCTGCCGCTAGCCAGGAGCGCTTCTGCGATGTCGCTTTGGAAATAAAGTCCCGATAGAAACTGGCGCCGGTAGAAATCATACTCATCGTATTGTCAGAAAATTGCTCTGCTTCAATTTGGCAAATCAGCTCTGTCCGGTACCAAAGCGGTGTTACCTGACGACCTTCAACGGCCTCCTCAAAAGCCAATCTCGGGTTGAGCCACTCTAGTCGAGCGAGACAATACGCTGGGAAAGCGTGGCAATAGATGCTGGATTTGTTGGCCCACGAGACGGATAACACGCGACATTCGATATCGTGCCGATCGACCTTCTCTAGTGCCTGCCTATACCCAAGCGCGACCGAGATTGGTAGGGCGGCCATTCGTTCGGCGACTGCGACCTTTTCGAGCACCTCATGCTTCGCGACGTCTACGCTTGCTCCTGTCGCCAATTGGTCCAATACAGTTGATCTCAGAACCTCAAGCAAAGCGAACGCCCTTCTGACCGCACCCTCTTGTGCCAACCTCTTTACGTATGCATCGAGGTAGTCGAAAAGGCCAAGCACTTCTGTGTACCTTTCCTCTTTCAAGTTAACTTCGATGCACTTCCGAAGAATGGTTACTACCTTATCCTCCACCCACTCCTTGTTGCTTGTGATTTCTGGGTCAAGGGTTGTACCGGTCTGATGTGCAATTGCTACACGCGAAGCGTCTGTACGATACCAGTCCCTATGCTCATATCGCTGCTCGAACCATGCACTATCCGTAGGTATACTCCGTTTCGTGTACTCGTATTGGATAAGAAATCGCAGAACCTTCTGAGACAATTCAATGAATGGCTTACCATTCAGATGAGTTTCTTTCGCAGTAATGTCGACAAGCGTTGCAAGCGTATTGAGCGTCGCTGACGCTCGCATATGAGCATGGTTTTGGAAGGACTTGTCTAACCACCGGAAGCCTCCTGCTTCAACCATTGCGAGCCAATGCTGGAGCTGATCAAAAATGTGGTACGACAAGGCTGTCGGATCGAATAGGTAGAACGCGCGCTGCCCAAGTTTGACGAACGCAATTATGCCAATGCCGGCTGAAACGGCTATCACTGGAATCGCCAGATAGACCCTCGGCTGCCCCGAGATACGAAGAGCAATCAACATCAGACCGAGAAACGTAAGAAATGAAAGGAAACGCATATACACATTGCCGAAGCGCTCCTGGGCAAGGAGATCACGGACGTTGTTCGGAATCTTTGCGTATATGGCGCTACCGACAGCACTGATCCCGGCGTAATAAAGACCGATGAATACGCCGCCAATGCCGCTAATAGTCGCGAAAAAAGTCACATAGTCACTATCATCTGGAATCCTGATGCCGAGCTTCTCATAGTAGGGATAAAGATATGGGTCGACGAACTGAAGCAGGATTGCGAAGCCGATCCCAAGGAATAGCGTGTTCTCAGTGATGGCAAAAATGTGTCGAAGCGAGTCGTAATTGGACTTCTCTTCGTCGATACCATAGCGAACCCCGAATACCTTGGCCTCTGTCAAAAACGATAGTCTTTTTATAGCGGCTTGAAGCCACCAAAACGTGCGGGACTGAGATAGATAGAGCAAAATGCCTTTGTTCATATTCCTTCGGTCCTCAACAAAGCATTACCAGATTCGCGGTTGTGACCTTGTCGTGGATTAACTGTCCCGTAGTCACCGCTTCCCGTGCCAGTCCCAACTTGTCAGTTCTCGCCTACGTAGGACAGGAAAGCGGAGCCCACGCGATTCGCTTCGCGTAGCACTATCCCACTCATCCCGAATATGTCCAGATGTGCGATAAATTGCAAATCTCTCTGCATATCGGGCGAATTGTCTGTACCGAGGCCCCCAAATGAACAACGAACGGCAGGATTGCCCCTCGCAGAACTGATGCAGTTCATCTAGTACTTGGCATCTAGCGACAACTGTTATCATACTGTATATTCATACAGGCTCCGATTACCGTCAAGTCATGGCCCAAGGCACTGAAAATTCAGGTGATGCACGCCCTCGCGCGCTTCCGCCCCGTCTGATCGAGGTGCTTCGAGCCAATGTCGAGTTGCTTACGCTGTTCCAGGGTCAGGTGCATCAGTTCGATGAACTGCTTGCCCAAATTCCCGATGAGCAATTCGCACAGCTTATTTCCCAGTCGCCCTCGTGGTTCAAGTATTACTGCATCCCTTTTCAGCAGCTTCCCTTTGCCCTGCTGAAAACAACGAAGAACGTTCCTCTCAAGAACGAGGTCGAGCAGGCTCTGAAGCTACCGAATGCGCTCGATTTCTTTATCACCGAGACGAAGGCGGTAATCTCAAGAATCTGAAGCAGATTCAGGACTTGCGGTCTCGCGATAAGAAGCTGCGAATCGAAGCGGACGAAGTGCAGGCCGAGATTCTTATCGAAATGCTGGCGACGCTGCGGGCGTTCTCGGCCAATATCAGGAGCCTCACGACTTTTGGGCAGAGCATGAATGATCTGCTCAAGGCGGGCTGTAACGGCAACGATGAGGGGTTCATTCGGGCCGCAGCAATTGATCCCACTGTCGAGGGCCATCCTGCCATCACGCAGCGTGTTTCCCGGGCTTTGATCGCCAAGCGTGATCCGTTCATCGATGATCTGCAGAAGGCCGCTCGAAGCGGTCCCTCCAAGAAGATCGACAAGGAGCTGAACCAGTTGCGCTGCATGCTCGGGCTGTTTCGCGAGGTCGGCGCTCTGGCAAGAATGGCCGACGAGGAGCGCTACCAACTGTTCTGCGAACAGTTGGGGCTCTATCCGACCAGCGGGGAGAATCCGAAGGCGGCACTGTGCATCTTCATCAAGCGCTGGGAGGCTGGCCTCGCCCTCTGAAACATGAAATGAGCGTTTCGTGTTTAAGACAACGCGCCCATCGTTATATCTAATACATCTCCGTTGCGGGACGCTTTGCGACCCGCCGAACCAAACGGAGGTGTCATGGATTCCATCGATCGGCGCGACAGAAGCCGCGCTCCCCATCATGCTGCACAGCCCTCCGCACCGACTGATCTGACCATCGAGGGCATGCACTCGGTGGGCGTCGGCGGCGGCAGCGCCGCGCCGCCCGCCCGCGGCTGTAGCGAGGACGGACGGTGCGGTGCTGCCGCCCTTAGACTTGACAAGAGGAAATATCTCGACCGGGAACAGGGACGATGGCGAATCGTTCTGCGCGACTATGGCGACGGGCTTTGCGAGGTCGGGTGGTCGTTCGTTGCGGCAATCGTCCTGGGGAAAGCGGGCCGCGGGCAATCCGAACAGCGCGAGCTTCATGAGGATCGCGCCAGCCGTCGTGCGCGCTCTCGCCTTCGGCAATTGATCCTGGCGACCAATGCCGATCACCTATTGACCCTCACCTACCGGGCTAACATCACCGACTTTCGGGCGGCCAGCGCGGACCTCGGCCGCTTCATTCGCCGCGTCAGGACATATCTGCCCGGCTGGGTCTATATCGCGGTCCCTGAGCGGCAAAAGCGCGGTGCGTGGCATTGGCATCTGGCCGTGTTCGGTCGGCAGGACGTGGACTTGTTGCGCTCCTGCTGGCGCGATGTGGTCGGAGAAGGAAACATCGACGTGCAGCAGCCCAAGCGCGGCGCGGCGAACCGGCGCCTTGCCATCGTCAAATACCTGGGCAAGTACCTCGCCAAGGGCTTCGCGGAAGGCGACCGGGAACTGAACGGCCATCGATTCCGCGCGTCCCTCGGAATTAAGGTGCCCGGCCAGTTGATCGAAGTCCCGCCCGAGCAGCGCCACGATGTCTCGGAATACGTCATCGATCAGCTTCGCAGCCATGCGGGATCGGTGGGCTACGTCTGGATCGATCAGCAGGGCCTCGCCGGATGGGCCCGCTCCTGGAGCTAGCGCCGTGCGCACTCTCACCCTGCAAGAGGCCGCCGCGCTGCTGAAGATTCATCCGGTGACCTTGCTCGAGAAGGCCCGCGCCGGCGAGATACCGGGGGCGAAGATCGGCAAGTGCTGGGTGTTCGTGGAAATTGACCTGGTCGAGTACATACGATCACAATATCCGCGGCGGGCGTTGCAGGGTGAACATGCGGAGGTTTCGTTATGTCACTCTTCAAACGCAAGGACTCGCCCAATTGGTGGGTCAAGATCGCCCATGGTGGACGACAGATACAGCAAAGTTCTGGCACTGCCGACAAGGCGAAAGCCCAGGAGTACCACGACAAGCTGAAGGCGTCCCTGTGGGAACAGGAGCGGCTCGGCGTGAAGCCGCTTCGAACCTGGAACGAGGCGGTGGTTCGCTATCTGGCGGAAACGACGCACAAGGTATCGCAGGCCGACGACAAGGCGCACTTGCGTTGGCTGGACCGATTCCTGAACGGCGTTTCCCTGGCGGCGATCAACCGCGAGTTGCTCGACCGGATTCATTCTGTGCGATTGGCGAGCGGTGTGGCGCATAGCACCGTCAACCGAACCATGGAAGTGGTCCGGGCGGTGCTGCGCAAGGCCGCGAACGAGTGGGAGTGGCTGGACCGAGTCCCGAAAGTGCGGATGTTGCCCGAACCCAAGCGGCGCGTTCGCTGGATCACGCGGGACGAGGCGGCGCGGCTCGTCGCGGAGTTGCCCGAGCATCTGGCCGCGATGGTGCGGTTCTCCCTGGAAACGGGATTGCGCCGCTCCAACGTGACAGGCCTTGAATGGTCGCAGGTGGATCTCGCGCGCCGCACGGCGTGGATTCATCCAGACCAGGCGAAGGCGAGAAAGGCGATTGCGGTGCCCTTGAGTGCTGCGGCCGTGGTGATATTGCGCGAGCAGCTCGGGAAACACCGCAAGCACGTGTTCAGCTTCCGGGGTAAGCCGATTACCCAGGTCAGCACGAAAGCTTGGTATGCGGCCCTGCAACGGGCTGGAATCGAGAATTTCCGCTGGCATGATCTTCGGCACACGTGGGCGAGTTGGCACGTGCAGGCCGGAACGCCCTTGCATGTGCTGCAGGAGCTCGGCGGCTGGGAGTGTGTGGAGATGGTGCGCAAGTACGCGCATCTGTCGAGCGCGCATCTGGCCGAATACGTGGACCGGTTGTCCGGCTTGAGATTGATTTCGAGCGAGGGAAAGGTTACGAAACAGCTACGCGCCGAAAATGAAAAAGGGGCTGCATGATGCAACCCCTTGAATGGTTTGGCGCGCCCGGCAGGATTCGAACCCACGACCCCCTGGTTCGTAGCCAGGTACTCTATCCAACTGAGCTACGGGCGCGTTTTTGTGAGCGGGTGATTATAGCAAAGTCGACCGCCGGAAAGAAGCCGCCGCCCGGCGACGCGGCAGACGGTCAGCCTTCGCGCCCCGGTCCCTGCTCCTGCGACCCGAATTGCGCGGCGATCGCCCTCAGCCCGACCACGCCGTCTGAAGACGCCTCGCGGGGCGGCGCGGCGGCCGATCCGCCTTGCGGCGAGCGCGACTCGAGCTCGGCGATGCGCGCCCTCAGGCCCGCGTTCGACTCCTGCAGGCTTTCGATCTCCTTGCGCAGCCGGTTCGCCGACCATCGGCTCCGCAGCGCCGCGGGCGTGGACACGAGCGCGATGACGACGGCGCCGAGCGCGAGGGCCAGGAGCAGGATCAACGCGAGCGAGCCGTCGAATCGCCACAACAGGAACG
>Ga0080064_1006070_pt1 | contig 13412 bp, 16 predicted proteins | sample Subgrocontami54m_FD_69260 | JGI IMG/M metagenome (GOLD analysis project Ga0080064, IMG submission 69260) | Subsurface groundwater microbial communities from S. Glens Falls, New York, USA - GMW46 contaminated, 5.4 m (SPADES assembly) (version 2) ...
CGCAAAGGGGGGGAGCGGCACCCGCAGCGTGGGAGGGGGTGGATGGATCTCGGCGCCGTCTACCAAGCCAAGCACGATCTCGCCACGGCCGCCGAAAGCTATCGCAAGGCCATCGAGGTTTCTCCCAACGACGACCGCCCGTACATCAACCTGTGCTCCATCTATCTGGAGGAGGAGCAGAACGACAAGACGGCGGAGTTCTGCGAAGCGGCGGTGAAGATAACGCCCGCGAGCGCCGGCTTGTGGAACAATCTGGCATGGCTATACGCCACCGCCAAGGACGCTCGATATAGAAATCCGGCGAAGGCACTGGAGTATGGGCGGAAAGCGGCAGCGCTCTCCGGAGAAAAAATTCCCGAGATGCTGGACACCTTGGCGCTGGCTTATTTCTTGAACGGAAAATTCGCCGAGGCAGTCGAAGCGGAAAAGAAAGCGTTGCAGTTGCGCCCCGGCGACGCGTCGTTTCAGGAAGCCCTCGCCAGGTATCAGCGCGCCAAGTAAGACAACAAGCAATTCCAGCTATACTGCGCAGGATTGCAACTTCTGGCCTCGGATCGAGGTACAATGTACCGCGCGTGAACAGGCGGCCCGGCGGAGGGGCGCAGCGGTTCGCAGAGGGTAACACGTGGAACAGAAGTTACAATCCACCAGCGGCGAGCCGGAAACATCGCAATTGGATGTAAATCATCTCCGGGAGCTGGTCGAGGCCAGCAAAATCCTCAACTCCACGCTGGATCTGGACCAGTTGCTGGAAATCATTCTGGAGGTGGCCACGCGGGGGCTCGATGCCGACCGGGGCACCGTTTTCCTGCTGGACAAGCCATCGCAAGAACTGCGCGCACGGATCAGTCAGGGGTTGGAGTCCCGCACGCTCCGCGTCAAAGTGGGGCAGGGCATCGCGGGCAAGGTCGCCGAGACCGGGGAGACCATCCGCATCGACGATGCGTACCAGGACGAGCGCTTTCTCCAGAAATTCGACGCCGCCTCCGGCTACCGCACCCGCAGTCTCCTGGCCATGCCGGTATGGAATCGGGTCGGGGAGATCATTGGCGTCATTCAGCTATTGAACAAGCTGGACGGCGTCTTTGGGCCCAAAGATGAAATCTTTCTGAAGGCGCTGGCGGTGCACGTCGCCCTCGCGCTGGAAAACGCGAAGCTGCTGCGCGATGTAGTGGACCGGCAGCGAATCCAAACGGAACTGGATCTGGCCCGGCAGATTCAGCAGAACCTGCTGCGCCCTCCTCCCGAAAAATGGCAGCAGTACCACATGGCCGCAAGGTCCGATACCTGCTACGAGGTGGGCGGCGACTTCTACGACTTTCTGCATGTCTCCGACACCACGCTCTGGGTGGTCATCGCGGACGTCTCCGGAAAAGGTATCTCTTCGGCGCTGGTGATGTCCACGTTGCAGGCCACGCTCCGCGCGCTCCTGGTGGGCGTGCACTCCTTTGAAAGGCTGCTCGAGCGGCTGAACGGCATGATCCGCGAAGTGACCGGAGGCCATAAATATCTCACTCTGTTTCTCGCGCTCCTCGACAGCCAGAGCAACCGGATCCATTACATCAATGCCGGACATAACCCGCCGGTTCTGTTGCGCGCCAACGGCGAAATGCAAATGCTCGAAGAAGGGGGCACCGTGCTGGGTCTGCTGCCCAACGTCCGCTACGCTCGCGCTCAGACTGAGATTAATCCGGGCGACGTGCTGCTGCTCTATACCGACGGGATCACGGAAGCCTCGAACCCAGCCGGCGACGACTACGACATCGGGGGCATGATCGAAAGCGTGAAAGCTCTCGGCCCCGGCGCCAGCCCCGGCGTCATCCTGGAGCGCATCCTCGGGGACGTGCAAAAGTTCGCGGCGGGTGCGCCGCAGGCGGACGACCAGACCCTTGTCGTGATTGCCCCGCTAGGCTAGTCCGATTCTTTCTTAGTAAGGACGCAAGACGATCTTCCGGCGTGGCATCTTCAGCAATCGGAGGCGATCCGCCGATTCAGGGAGAGCGTCTGGCTCACCCTTTACAATATTGCGGGTGGCCGCTCCCGCTTCATTGACTTCCCCGTCCAGCCGCATTATAGTTTGCCTCAGAAAGTCAGATCTTTGTCATTAGGAGGTTCTATGCATCCGGTTGTTTTTAGAACCGCTCCGCTTTACTTTCTTATTGGTTTACTCGTAACCTGTTTGCCGAACGCCCGTGGTGAATCGGCCCCTCTTTGGGCCATTCAAGGACAACCCGCAGCGTCCGCAAGCAAGTCTTCTTTACGTCTGGAAGATGGCACTCCGGTGAAATTACGCCTTACACGAACGGTCTCCTCCGCCAGCGCCCAGACCGATGAACGAGTGGATTTTGAGGTGCTGGAAGAAATCAAAGTCGGCGATATTGTAGTCATCCCGAAGGGCGCCGTTGCCTTGGCAACCGTAACGGAGGCGGCGGCCAAAAAAAGAATGGCTCGCGGCGGGAAGCTCAACATGACCGTTGACTCCGTGCGCCTAGCGGATGGGGAAAAAGCCGCCCTGCGCGGAATCAAAGAGATGAAAGGGGGCGGAAGCACCGGGGCGATGACCGGCGCGATGGTTGCCACCAGCCTTATTGTTTGGCCTGCCGCGCCGTTTTTCCTGTTCATGCACGGCAAGGACGTGACGATCCCGAAAGGCACCGAAGTGACGGTTTATGTCAACGGTGACATGACGCTCGATCCCGCCAAGTTCGGTGCGAAGCTTGCAAATGAAGCGCCGGCGGCTGCCCCGGCCGTTGCAACCGCAGCTCCCTCCGGCTCACCCCAAGTTCCCGGGGGACCTCCAGTTGCCGGCGAACTCTCCGTGATCTTCAAATCCACACCTTCAGGGGCGGATATCTCCATCGACAACAATTACGTCGGCAGCACGCCGTCCACCGTCCGTGTGCCCGCCGGGGAGCACGTCATTACGATAGAGAAATCGGGCTTCAAGTCTTGGAAACGCTCGATGGCGCTAAGACCCGGGGGAGAGATCACCGTGGACGCGGGCCTGGAAAAAGGACCTTAGCCCTCTGAACCGTGGCTCCATGCGAATCGCCGTACTGATCCCGTGTTTTAACGAGGAGGCCGCCATTGAGGGCGTGGTGCGGGACTTCTCCGCTTCGCTTCCCGGCGCCGCCATCTACGTTTACGACAACAACTCCACGGATCGAACGCGATGGGCCGCCGAGCGCGCCGGCGCCGTGGTCCGCGACGAGCCCCGCCAGGGAAAAGGCAACGTGGTTTGCCGCATGTTCGCCGACGTGGACGCAGATATTTACGTGCTCGTCGACGGAGACGGCACCTATGACGCTACCAGCGCCCCTGCGATGATCGAGCGGTTGCTCGCCGAGCGGCTCGACTTGATCAATGGCGCTCGCGTCGCCACGAACCCCTCGGCCTATCCCGCGGGGCACCGTCTCGGCAACCGTGTGCTGACCGGTCTGGTGGCAAGGATCTTCGGAGACCGCTTCTCGGATATGCTCTCCGGCTACAAAGTTTTTTCGCGGCGGTTCGTGAAGTCCTATCCGGCTCTCACCAGCGGCTTTGAGATCGAGACCGCGCTCACTGTCCACGCCCTGGAGTTGCGCATGCCGACGGGGGAGCTACCGACGCCTTATAAGGAACGGCCCCAAGGCTCGGCGAGCAAGCTGCGAACCTTCCGGGACGGGTTCCGGATTCTGTGGACCATCCTGCGCCTGGTGGAGGAGGAGCGCCCGCTGCAACTCTTTGGACTCATCTCGCTGCTCTTCGCCGTAGTCTCGCTGATCCTGATTTACCCGGTTGTCGTGACGTACCTTGAAACCGGGCTGGTGCCGCGGATTCCCACGGCGGTTCTCTCCGCCAGTCTCATGGTCCTCGCCTGTCTCAGCCTGGTCTCCGGTCTCATCATTGACATGGTGACTCAGGGACGGCGTGAGGCGAAACGCCTGTGCTATCTGGCGCTGCCCGCCCCGCCCACTTCCGGCCTGCCCGCAGCAGAGCGCATTTCAATGGACAGAGCTGTGCCGTAGGAAGCGCCTCGTACTCCGAAATAGTTACAGGCGGCCTGGACCGCTTTTCGATCCTTCGAGCGAATATTGTGTCCTGGTTTTATCCCGGTGGCGCTCGAGCGCAAGCTCGATCAGCCGGTCGATCAGCTTTGCGTAGGGGATGCCGCTCGCCTCCCAAAGCCGTGGGTACATGCTGATGGAGGTGAAGCCGGGGATGGTATTGATCTCGTTTAAGAAACACTTTCCGGTTCTTTTTTCCAGAAACAGGTCCACGCGTCCCATTCCGGAGCACTCGACGGCTTGAAACGCCGCGATCGCGAGGCGCTGCACCTCTTTCACCTGCGCGGTACGGAGCGGCGCCGGAACGATCAGCCTCGCCGTGTCCTCGATATACTTCGCGGCGTAGTCATAGAATTCGCCGGCTGGCGCGACCTCGCCGGGAATCGAGGCAATGGGCGAGTCGTTGCCGAGCACCGAGCACTCGATCTCCCGGCCCTCGATGGCCTGCTCGACCAGAATCTTGCGGTCATAGGCAGCGGCGGTCTCGAGAGCCGTCCGAAGCTCCTTTCGACTATGAGCCTTGCTAATCCCGACCGAGGAGCCGAGATTGGCGGGCTTCACAAACACCGGATAACGGAATTTTTTCTCGATGGCGTGTATCGTGCGCAGGGGCGACGCTTCGAAGTCGCCGCGCCGCACGCTGAGATACGGCACAATGGGCAGCCCCCGCTCGCGGAAGAGCCGCTTCATGACTTCCTTGTCCATGCCGGCGGCCGAGCCTAACACTCCCGCGCCGACGTAAGCAATTCCGGCCAGCTCCAATAGCCCCTGCACCGTGCCGTCCTCGCCAAACGTGCCGTGAAGGACCGGGAAGATCACGTCGAGCTTCCCGAGCCGCGGCGCCAAGCGAGGATCGTTCAGCGGAATCAGCGGAGCCGCAGCGCCCGGATTCGACGCCAGAATCACCTCCTGACCCTTTTCGAGAACCGCCCGCTCGGTCGCGCCCCAGTCGGAGTCCGCCGGGCCGTCGCTCAGAAGCCGCAACGCGCCTTCGCCGACTCGCCACTGTCCCTGATTGGTGATGCCGATGGGGACGATCTCGTATTTGTTGGGGTCGGCGGCCGCCATGATGTTTCGGGCTGAGACGAGCGAGACTTCGTGCTCGGCGGAACGGCCGCCAAATAGGATTCCTAAGCGTAGTTTTTTTGCCATGAAGTTCAGGGCTTAGGTTGGTGGATGTCCGGCTGATTTTCGCACCCTGTTGCTCGAAGTCTCATCGGGCCGATGGCCTGGGCTGCTCAGCTTCTTTGTTATGACCACCCAATCGCAGAACACATTTCAAAATCCAGCGAAGGAGGTTTCCCTTCCTGATTACGCAAAGCAAAAGTTACGATTACCGAGTGGAGGCAGCCCCATCCGGAATATTCAACCCGAAAACCGTCTGTTATATTTTCGCTACGTTGAATCTTCTGTACAAAAGTCGGATGGTTGAATTCATATTGAACAGCGCCGATGCGGGACATTACGTCAGGGGGACCTTCAATCCAAAGTCTGAAGTTGTAAATGGGACTTTTATCTGCCGTAGTTCTATGGGTCTCCTCGGCCGTAGCTCTTACCTTTATTTGTGCGATAAAAGGCGTGATTTGTTTCGCGTTCTCTTGCAATTGTCTCCCACCGAATGCCGTGATTTGATGGTTCAACTCTTTCAGTGTTGAGCTGTAGCTTTCGATTTGCTGACGAAGCACATCCACGGTCTTTTTCCCGGACTCTATTTGCTCCGTCACCGACGCTTTCTCCTTTTGAAGTTGTTGCAACTCTTTTGCCTGCCTGGCCGTCCAAAATGACAACGTTAATCCAGCCAGGAGCGGCAGACCCAGATAAAAGAATGCATTTCGGCGCTCTTTTTTCTCCTTGGCGTCCAGTTTTTGAAGTAAAGTCTGAATTTGCTCCGACGTATCTGCCATCTGTTCTTTATCCTTCGAGCATCTTCTGAAGCATTCCCCGTAGTAGGGTTTCCACTCCTCCGGCTTCATCGGAACCCATTTGTGAAAGTGAAACCTTTAGGGTATCCAATGCCGTCAAGCGGTCTCGGCGCTTGAGTACTTCCGAGAGTGGCGGCTTAGCGAGAAGGAGTATAAAGGCCGTACCTATGTTGGGACCAACCTCTTTAATCCACCCAAAGCTAACATTTACGACGATCAACAAACCGCCCATCAATATTACTGATAAAAACCAAGCTAGGTGCCACGAGATGGCCCTTTTCTCGTTGAGGATCAAACGATCAATATTGGCAATGCTTTCCATGAGAAGCTCTTGGCTTCCGGTCCGATTCCCCAGCCTTAAGTCGAATTCCCGATTTTACATCCTTCTGCTCACCGCCAAATAATATCTCTCCTGCGATGACTGTTCAAGAGAATTTGCTCAAGGGGAATGGTCATCCTTTTCACAAGAACGCTCTATTTTGGACATATCGGATTCGGAAATCCCGTCTTAGACAGACGCTACAAGATCTTTTTCCCCAGCGCCGAAAGCGCCAGTTCCACTCCGAGCGCCGCCGTTTTGTTGGCGACATCGAAGACCGGGTTGATCTCGACGATCTCGAACGACAGCATCCGCCGCGAGTCGGCGATCAGCTCCATCACCAGGTGCGCCTCGCGGTACGTCGCTCCTCCCCGCACCGGAGTGCCCACGCCGGGGGCTTCGGAGGGGTCCACGAAGTCCATGTCAAGCGAAACGCAAAAACCGGCCGTATCGCGGTCGGCGATGGCGATGGCTTCCTGCATAACGGTCCGCAGGCCGCGCTCGTCGATGTCGCGCATGGTATAGACCGAGAGGTCGCTCACCTTTACGTTGCGCTTCTCGTCGGAATCTACCTCGCGCACGCCCACCAGCACCGCATTGCCGGGATCGACGCTGGGCCGCAGTCCCCCTTTTGAATTGAATATCTGCGTCAGCTCCCGAGGTCCCAGTCCCAGGCAGCAGGCCAGCGGCATGCCGTGGATGTTGCCGCTGGGAGAGGTCTCGGGCGTATTCAGGTCGGCGTGCGCGTCGATCCAGATCAGCCCGATCTTCTTCCCCTGGCGGCGATAGAACTCCGCGACACCTGCCACGGTCCCGATGGCAATGGAGTGATCGCCGCCCAGCACTAGCGGCATCCATCCGTCTTCGAGCGACCGCACCACCCAATGAGCGTGCCGTCGGCAGGTGTCGGCGATCTCATCCAGATACTTGGCGTGGACGTCTCCGCCGTGGTGCATCTCCCGGATCGGCACGAGATGGTTCCCGGCGTCCTCCACCTCGCAGCCACCGTCGCAGCCGAGCTTGCTAAGCTGCTCGTTCAGACCCGCCACACGCAAGGCCGACGGTCCCATGTCTACGCCCCGGCGCTCCTGGCCGAGGTCGAGAGGGACTCCGATGATTTTTATTTTGAGCATGGGAAGAAGCAGTCAGGAGCCAGAAGTCAGGAGTCAGAATAGAACAAAAACAAGCACACGGCACAGAAAACGTGCGGTGGCTCCCCTTTATATCTTACGCGGGCCGTAGTGGCCGGGGAATTTTACGAGAGCGGCATCATACACCGCTTCGAGAAACACAAAGATGACACGCGCAATAGCCTCTGCGGTTGCTTTTTCGAGTTCGAGCCTTTCGTCTCGGCACACGGTCAGTTGCCGCCGTTGGGCAAAGGTGCGAATTACGTCAGCCTTCGCGAACGCGCCGAGGTCACCACCAGCGTGCACCAAGCAGTTCCGAATCTCATAGACCGCAAGGATGTCCTGCCAGTCGGATTGTTGAAGGTTCACCGGCAGTCCGGCCAGACCGATGGCGTACTTCCGGAAGCGTTCAATCAAAGATCCGGCGATGTCGTTGAATGATAACGGAAGTTCCAACGTTTTTCGAAGCGCCTGAGAAATGCCCCGCAGTTCCTGCTCTAGCAACGAGGTAGCCGCGATGACGACGGACATGTATAGAATCGGCGGCAAAGTCTCGGCGAAGAGCGGCACAAACTCGATGTCCAGGTCAACGTGTCCTTCCTCTTCCAGCCATGTCAGCTCCCGCTGGTATGCAGAAGAAGTCTGCTCGAGAAAGTTCTCGATGTCCTCGATCCGGCAGGAGGCATCGACCCAGTTCCCGAAAAAGAGCAGGTTCGGATCAATATCCGTCATGACTGTACGCCCGACGAAGGCGTTTCAGCGGCCACGGCTCATTGTTACGATAGCCACCGTCGGCTGCAAGCTTCTGTTAGTCGGTTTTGTCAGATCCGGTAATAGTCACGGCTGGTCTGCTTGCTTGCTCGTGCACGCTTCTCAAGCTTGGCAGGATGCCGTTCAGCCCACTTCTCGTATTCCCGCGCCAAGAGCTCAAAATTCTCTGCATAATCAGGTGCGTGCCGAGCCGCACGATTCGCGCCGATCAGGTGCTCAAGCTTCGCCCAAGTTCCGGCGATCCAAGCGCCCATCTGGTCGAAGATTAGGTCCCGAGACAGGTACCCGCGTCCGACGAGCACGCCCAGCATCTCAAAGTGGTGTTCCACTGCGGATATCTTCTGCCATACGTCTCGATCCGCTCGTGCACTCTCATACGATAGCGCCGACTTCATCTCATACTTGACCCAATTCGCAGCCGAGCACAAAGGTTCCTGGTTTCCCGCGTCCAGAATTCGAAGGAACGTGTCCACTTCTCGTGCGCGCTTCATGTGTAAGACTTGCAACGATACGAAGATCGCGGCCGCGATCGCGGCTGCCGCAGAAAGGATAACCGCCAGGGGCGCAACGAAGTCCAACCACGGCTTGAGAGCATTCAGGGTCGTGGGTACCGCCATTGACATCGCGTACTCCGTAAAAAGTCGCCTAACGCCTGTTCAGGCTAACTTGGATAAAATCAATCCCGGTCATTATAGACAAACCCGCAGGCGGCAACCCACTATGCGGGGATCGGAGTTACCTGATAAATAGCGGGCCGAAAAGAAGGCGGGGGCACTTGCTTGCCTTCGGCCGTGGCGGCCTCGATCCAAGCCGCTTTGGCCTTGAGAACTTCGGCAAGGGCCTCTTCAGGTGTCTCGCCGAAAGCCGAGCAGTGCGCCAGATCGGGGATGTCCGCGATGTAGCCGCCGTCTTCCTCGCTGAAGAAAATGTTGATATGGTAATCCCTCATTCCTCACCACCTAGAGACAGGTTATACCGCTCAACGAGTTGAAGCAACTGCCTGATTTGGTAAGCCTTGGCTTTGCCTCCCACATCCTGCAAGTTTACGAGTTCGCGCACGTTCGGATGGACGAAGATGTGATGGCTCCCGTTCACTCGCGACAGGTGGAAGCCAAGTGCCCGCGCTAACGAACACGCCTCCTCAAAGCGAATGTTGAAAGGAGATGCCAGTGCCTTCTGGAGCAATTTCTGAGGATTCACACGTAACCTCGCCGCCTCTCACGGCCTCAGCCGGTACAGCATCCTCGGAAACGGAATCGTTTCCCGGACGTGCTCCAGGCCGCAGATCCACGATACGGCGCGCTCGATGCCCATGCCGAAGCCGGCGTGGGGGACGGAGCCATAGCGGCGGAGGTCGAGATACCAGTCGAAGGCTTCCTGAGGAAGGTTGTGCTCCTGAATCCGGCTGAGGAGCAGGTTGTAGTCGGAGATGCGCTGGCTTCCGCCGATGATTTCGCCGTAGCCTTCGGGAGCAAGCACGTCCATGGCTAGCGCCAGCTCGGGGCGCGCCGCGTCCGGCTCCATGTAGAAGGCTTTGATTGCCGTGGGGAAGCGGTGGACGATTACGGGTTTGGAAAACTCCTCGCCGAGCAGCGTTTCATCCGTGCCGCCGAAATCGCCGCCCCACTCGAACTCGCTGCCTTTGCGTTTGAGGATCGCGACAGCTTCGTCGTAGGTGATTCGCGGAAAGGGCGGCTCGATCTGTTCGAGCTTCGAGAGATCGCGGCCGAGGACTTCGAGTTCGCGGCGGCGTTTTTCCAAAACCCGTTTGACGATGTAGGTGATGAAGCGCTCGGCGAGCGCCATCATGTCGTCGAGCGTGGCGAAGGCGGCCTCCGGCTCGACCATCCAGAACTCCGTCAGGTGGCGGCGCGTCTTCGATTTTTCCGCGCGGAACGTGGGGCCGAAGCAATAGACCTTTCCGAAGGCTGCGGCCGTCGCTTCGCTATAAAGTTGGCCGGACTGGGTGAGGTAGGCTTTTTCGTCGAAGTATTGCGTCTCGAATAGCGTGGTAGTGCCTTCGCAGGCCGCCGGCGTCAGGATCGGGGCGTCCACCAGCAAATATCCTTCCTCGTCCAGGCAGTCGCGGCAGGCCTTGCTGATCTCGCCGCGCACGCGCAGGATAGCGTGCTGGCGCTCGGAGCGGAGCCAGAGGTGGCGGTGATTCATCAGGAAGTCGACGCCGTGCTCCTTGGGCGTGATTGGATACGGAGTCTCCGTGGGAACGAGCTGCACGACTTCAATATCCGTTACGTCAATTTCGTATCCGCCCGGAGCGCGTTTGTCCGCGCGCACCTTGCCGCTCACCACCAGGGACGACTCCTGCGTCAACGTCCGCGCTCGTGCGAAGATTTCTGGCGCGACCGCCTTCTGCACCACCACGCCTTGCAGCAGTCCGGTTCCATCGCGAAATAGGGGAAAGAGCAGTTTGCCCGATTCGCGCAGGTTATAGAGCCAGCCCTGGACGCGGACCTCTTTGCCGTCCCACTGGGAGATTTTTTCGATCGAAACAATGGGCAGTGTTGGGGGAAGCGCGGGCGGCAGCGTAGTCTTATTATCGGCTGCGGGAGCGGCGCCGCTGCTCTCGGTCATTTTCCGGCCTCCTATTCATGCTGCTCAATCCAATTTATCGCCTTGCTCGATGATCCGTTCAAACCTCTCGAAAATCCCGGTTGCCTTGTCCAGGCACGCGCCAATCTCCTCGCCACTGCGCCGCGCCTCGATCAGCAGCGGGACTTGGGGCACCGTGGCATGCAAATCGTGAATCGTCTTTTCCCAGGCGATCTTTCCTTCAAACGGAAAGCGGTGATCGTCATTGGTGCCTCCGTTATCGTGGATGTGGGTGGAGGCGATCAAATCCTTGAGCAGCGCCACGGCCTCGTCGACCGAACCATCCAGAAGCGCATGGCCGCTGTCGAAGCAGAATCTCAGATCCTTCATGCGGGTATGACGGATGAACTCGATCAGGCGGCGCGGCGTTGAGAGTTCGTTCGGAATATTTTCCAGCAGGATTTGCACGCCGCGCTGGGCCGCAAAGAGGCGCAGGTGTTCCAGGCTGGTCTGCGCCGCGTCGAACTTGCGCAGGTCGAACTCCTCGCCGGGAACACCCATGTGCTGGATCAGGTATTGAAACGGCACGGCCTCGGCGACTTCCAGGGCACGCTTGATCTCATCCATGGAATCCTGCCGCCGCTGCCGTTCCAAGTAAGCGATGGAAACGACGGCATGGTGCGAGCTTCCCTCCGGATCGCGGGACATGGGGGCGTGCAGGGAATGCAGCTTCACGGCGGAGTCCGAGAACCAGCCCGCAATCTCGCGCACGTGATTGGGGCTGGTGTAGTCGAAGTGCTGGCGGCTGCAAAAAATCTCGACCAGGCCGAACCCGGCGCGCGCGATCTGGTCAAGCTGCGGAACTCCAAGAACCGTATCGCGAAACAGGTGCGTAGAAATGGCTTTTTGCATATTGATACAGAAGGTAGAAGTCAGAAGCTAGAAGTTAGAAGGTAAGGCCAAGAAAGAACGGATTGGATTTCTTCTAACTTCTAGCTTCTTACTTCTATCTTCTAACTCCCGCCTTCCAGCGCTTCCCGCACCCGCTCCAGGATCAAGTCGGCCATGCCGGGCGAGCCTTCCAGCGGCTGGCCGGCGAGAATTTCGACGCCGGGGAAGCAGGCCCGCTGCCGTTCGATCAGGCGCGGCAGATCTTCGCTGACGTGGACGCCCATGGTCAGGAAGTAAGGGACCACTACAATCCGTCGCGCTCCCGTCCCGGCGGCATCGGCCACGGCTGCGGCGAGATCGGGCTTTGCAATCTCCAAGAACGCGTAACTGACCGGGCACCCGGCGCGCCGCTCGATCTCCCCTGCCAGCGCCCCTACCCGGCGGTTTGCCTCCTCGACGGCCGAGCCGTGTGCAAAGAGGATTATCGCCGTCTGTTGTTGCTCCATCCCGCTTCTATCGTAACGCCGAATGCGGCCGAGCGGCCAGCCACGTTTCGGATGAGGCTCGGACGCGGCTCTAAGTCCTGAATTTTCAGGTAATTCCCTCTCCGCGAATTCCGCCTTCAGGCGTCTGTCGATTTTTCATTGCCCCTTCCGGCGGAAAGCCGCCCGTAGCAGGGTATCACAAAACGTTTTCGGGGCGCTTCCCAAGCTGTGCCAGTTCTAGGACCGCGGGATTCCATCTTTTGGCACATGAGCCGAATTTCCTTGGCGATCCTGCCGCCAATGTGGTAACTTGCTTTCCCAGCGGGAATTCGCTAGGCTTTGAGCTTCCCCCGTTCCGCGCAAGAGGTGGCGAGGCCTTGCTTGCGCGAATCTATGGCTGAGTCTATATGAAGTTACGATTTTGGGGAGTGCGGGGTTCCACGCCCACGCCAGCGGCTGAGAATTTCCGATACGGAGGAAACACTTCGTGTGTCGAAATTCGCAGTGCGCTCGGCGAAATCATCGTTCTGGATTGCGGCACGGGCCTGCGCCTGCTCGGCAAGCAGCTTTTGCGCGAGTTTGGTCCGCAGAGCATCGAGGCCTATATCTTTCTCTCCCATTATCACTGGGACCACATTCAAGGAATTCCTTTCTTCGAGCCGCTCTATAATCCGGAGAACCGCTTTTATTTTCACTCCTTTCCATCCCATGCCTGCACCGTGCAGGAGGCCCTGGACCAGCAGATGTCCGCGCCCCATTTCCCGGTGAAGATGAGCGCGATGGAAGCTCATCGTGAATTTTGCAAGGTCGAAAAAGACACCTTTAAGTTTAAGGATGCCATCCTGAAAACGGTTCCCTTGAACCATCCTCAGGGGTGTCTGGGATTCCGGCTGGAATCGGCTGGAAAGGTCATTGTGTTCGCCACCGACAACGAGCCGGGTTCCGAAGAACACGACCGCAACGTGCGGAAGCTCGCCGAAGGGGCCGACGTTCTCATCTACGACGCGCAGTACACACCCTTTGAATACGCCAACTTCAAAAAAGGATGGGGCCATTCCACCTGGCGCGAGGCCGTTACCATCGCCAACGATGCGCAAGTCAAGCAGTTGATCCTTTTCCACCACGATCCCGATCATAGCGACACCTTCCTGGAGACCATCGTCAATGAAACGCAGCGGTTTTTCCCCAATGTGCTGGCCGCCTGGGAAGGGCTGGAGATCGATCTGGGACGGGACCAGCACCTGAAGCTCCAGATGACCGACGGCCTGGAAGGTCGCGGCCCCGGGGAGGGGGGGGGG
>Ga0080064_1006071_pt1 | contig 13412 bp, 10 predicted proteins | sample Subgrocontami54m_FD_69260 | JGI IMG/M metagenome (GOLD analysis project Ga0080064, IMG submission 69260) | Subsurface groundwater microbial communities from S. Glens Falls, New York, USA - GMW46 contaminated, 5.4 m (SPADES assembly) (version 2) ...
GAAGGATATGAGGAAATATCAACTCCGATCATGGTCAAAAGCTCATTGTTTAGAAAATCCGGCCACTGGGAGCATTTTGGAGAACACAATATGTTTAATTTAACAATAGACGATGAATCATGGAGCTTAAAACCCATGAATTGCCCGCAAGCTTCACTGATTTTTGCCTCAAAAACTAGAAGTTATCAAGATCTTCCTATGCGATTATCCGAATTTGATGTCTTGCACAGAAGAGAGCTGTCTGGAGTTTTGGGAGGATTATTGAGAGTCCGACAGTTTACTATAGATGATGCGCATCATTTTGTAAGACCAGACCAAATTCAAGAAGAAATTTTAAAATTGCTTTCTTTAGTTTCTGAATTTTACGAATCCCTAGGTTTTAAGCCGCATTTTTACTTGGCTACCAAACCAGATAAAGCGATGGGGGATCCAAAGCTGTGGGCGGAAGCAGAGAAAGACCTTGAACAAGCATTGAAAGACGCAAAAGTACAGTATGATATTAAAGAAAAAGATGGAGCATTTTACGGTCCCAAAATTGATATACACATAAAGGATTCTCAGGATAGAGACTGGCAGCTTGCAACGATTCAGCTTGATTTTCAAATTCCGGATCGGATGGGACTTGAGTACATAGATAAAGATGGAAAAGCCAAACGCCCGGTTATAATTCATAGAGCCATACTTGGATCAACCGAACGTTTTATAGGAGTTCTAACTGAACATTATCAGGGAGCTTTCCCACTTTGGCTTTCTCCTATCCAAGTAACTATTATGCCGATTGCAGACAGGCATAAGAAAAAAGCGGAGGAAATTTATAATGAGGCAATTAACGCGAACATTAGAGCCCAACTGGATGATAGAGCAGAAACGCTTCAGTCTAAAATCCGCGACGCCACTTTACAAAGAGTAAACTATATGGGTATAATAGGGGATAAGGAAATAGAAAAAGAGAACGTAATTTCGGGCCGAACAAGAGACGGAAAAGATTTGGGACAACTGGAAGTTTCCGAATTTTTACAAAAGTTACAGGAAGAAATTGATAAAAAGATCTAAAAAAAGACAGGAAAATAGAAAATTTTATAGAGTAAACGAGCGAATTTTTTCAAGCACATTGCGTGTTTTGGAATCAGGCGGTAAACAATTAGGAATTCTTTCCAAATTCGAAGCACTAAGTAAAGCACGGGAATTGGGTCTTGATCTGGTTGAAATAGCTCCAAACGCTAAGCCTCCTGTTGCAAAAATTATTGACTTTAAAAAATTCCTATACCAGGAAGAAAAGAAAAAGAAAGAGGAGAAAAAAAAGTCAAAACGATCGGAAACTAAAGAGCTGAGACTTGGTCCTTTTATGAACGAGCATGATCTAATGGTTGTTCTAAGAAAGGCCCAGGGATTCTTGGGGGATGGAAATAAAGTTAAATTTGTAGTAAAATTCGCAGGACGGCAAATAACGCATCCGGAGTTTGGAGAAAGAATATTAGAAAAAACCATTGAGTTTCTTTCGGGCGTATCGAAAATTGAGCGGGAAAAACATTTTGAAGGAAGACAGCTGATAGTTATTCTGTCGCCGGCAAGAAGCGGAGCACAAAGCTTGAAAACGGAGGTGAAAAATGCCAAAGAAAAAAATAAAGAAAAAAATTGAGCGGGAAAAACATTTTGAAGGAAGACAGCTGATAGTTATTCTGTCGCCGGCAAGAAGCGGAGCACAAAGCTTGAAAACGGAGGTGAAAAATGCCAAAGAAAAAAATAAAGAAATCGGTAAGCAAGAGATTTAAAGTTACAAAAACCGGAAAGGTTTTATTTTCGCATCAGAATAAAGGTCATCATAAGCTTATAAAATCAAAAAGCAGGCTGCGAAGACAAAAAGAGCCGGGAGTTTTGAAGGGCAAATTCGCGAAAAAGATAAAACAAATGCTGGGAAAAGCATAAAATATGGCGCGCGTTAAAAGGGGAGTAGTATCAAAAAGAAAACATAAAAAACTTTTAAAAGCCACAAAGGGATATAGAGGAACCAAGAGCAGGCTTATTAAAGTTGCAAAAGAAGCAGAGCTTCACGCAAGAGCTTATGCTTACCATGGAAGAAAACTTAGAAAAAGAGACTTTAGATCACTTTGGATAACAAGAATCGCGCAAGCGGTTAGAAAAGAAGGACTCTCTTATAGCTTATTTATTAATAAGCTAAAAAAGGCTAATATTGGACTCGATAGGAAAATATTAAGCGACTTAATCGTTAACGATCCCGACACTTTTAAAAAAGTTGTTGAATCTGCTAAAAATGCATAGATCCTCTTCCATCTCTAACTTCCCGCCATTTAAAATGGAGACTGGGAGTTTTTTTATGATACTCTAGATATATGGAAGAAGAACTTATTCAAATTAAAAATTCGGCTGTCTCTTTAATATTGGACGCAAGAGATAAGGAAGAGCTTTTGGATTTAAAGATTCGATTCTTGGGAAGAAACGGCAAGTTTACTTTAGCAATAAAAGAATTATCAAAACTTCCCAAAGAAAAAAGACCGGAGATAGGAAGATTAGCCAATGAGGTTAAAAATACAATAGAGGAAACAATCTCTGAAAAAGAATCTCGGGTAACAAAACAGAGATTCCAGGAATTAAAAGAAAAAATAGATACAACGATTCCGGGAATAAGACCCCCGATAGGACATCTTCATCCCGCAAGCCAAGTCCTCTATGATGTTGTCGACGTATTTAAAAGTTTGGGATTTCAGACCGCAGACGGTCCGGAGATAGAAACAGACTATTACAATTTCACTGCCTTAAACATGCCGCCAAACGCACCTTCACGTGATACTCAAGCAACTCTTTATCTGGACACTCGAAATAGCAAAGTTAAACCTGGAGAGATTTTACTACGAACCCAAACATCAAGTATGCAAGTTCGAATTATGGAAAAAATTAAACCGCCAATAAGAGTCATCGTGCCGGGAAAAACATATCGCGTTGACGATGTAGATGCTTCGCATAGTTTTGAATTCTGGCAAGTTGAAGGATTTATGGTAGATAAAAACGTGAGGCTAACCGACTTATTCGGAACCATTGATTATGTTTTAAGAAAATTGATGGGAGAGAAGATAAAAATAAAATTTGCAACAACTAATTTTTCATTTGTGGAGCCTGGAGTTGATACTTATATTGAGTGTACTGTCTGCAAAGGGAAAGGATGCAGTTTTTGTAAAATGACCGGATGGAGTGAAATTATGCCGGCCGGAATGATTCATCCTAATGTACTAAAAACTGCTGGCTATGACCCTAAAAAGGTATCAGGGTTCGCCTTTGCAATAGGGTTATCAAGGCTTGTAACCCTTCGATACGAGATGGAAGATTTGCGACTCTTAACAAACCCGGATTTGAGAATTTTAGAGCAATTCTGAATTATAAATTTTAAATTATAAATTATGCTGGTGCCTTTATCCTGGCTTAAAGAATATGTCGATATAAAGCTTTCTCCCGAAAAACTGGGAGAACGGCTTACGGAAGTGGGACTAGGCACAGAAAAAATAATTAAAACAAACGACGATGTTATTTTTGAATTTGAAATTACCCCAAATCGGCCCGATCTTTTATCTATTTTAGGAATTGCCCGGGAAATTGCGGCAATAGAGAATACAAAAATAAAAATCCCTAAGCTCTTCGAAAACTTAAAACCCAAAGAAAAATTGCTTATTAAAATAGAAACAAACGCTTCTATAAATCCGAGATTTACGGGAATAATAATAGACGGCATAACTGTAAAAGAATCTCCTGATTGGTTAAAAGAAAAATTGATAAAAATTGGACAAAGACCGATAAATAATATTGTTGATATTACAAATTATGTAATGTTTGAGCTTGGAAATCCCATTCATGCATTTGATTATAAAAAGATCAAGGGATCTGTTATGAGAGTCCATCAGGCAAAAGGCGCAGAGAAATTTACAAGTGTTGATGGGGTAACATACCACTTACCAAAAGGTGCAGTTATAATCTCGGACAGTGAAAAAATAATTGATTTATGCGGAATAAAGGGAGGAGAAAATAGCGGAACTTTTGAAAATACAAAAACGATATTTATAAGAGTTCCGGTCGAAATCCCTGTTCTAATTAGAAGAACCGCAACTTCTCTTTCTCTTCGCTCCGAAGCATCCAGTATTTTTGAAAGGGGAGTAAATGCGGGAGGAACCGTCGATGCGCTAAAAAGATGTGTCGAGCTGGTACTTAGGGAAGCAGGAGGCCAAATCGCAAGTGAGCTTTTTGATATTAAAAAAGAAGATTTTTTGCCATGGAAACTAAACCTTGAACTGGAGAGGCTTAACAAGATTTTAGGAATCTCAATAGGGGAGAGGGAAGTTCTAAATTTACTTCAAAGACTTAATCTTGCTCCTTTGAAAAAAACAAAAGATATTATAGAAGTAACTATACCAACATACAGAAATGATTTAAAAATAGAGGAGGATATAATCGAAGAAGTCGCAAGACTTTACGGCTATAATAAATTTCCAAAAACAATTCCGCAAGGACAAATTCCTACTGCGCAAATTCCATATTTAAAAGATTATGGGGTAGAAAAAAAAGCTAAAAGTATTCTTATAGCAAGCGGCTTTTCAGAGATTTATACATATAGTTTGGTTTCCGAGAAGGATCTTTTAGAAAACGGCTTAAACCCCAGCAAAGGTTTGCGAGTTGATAATCCCGTAAGCAGAGAGTTCGAATACTTAAGGACATCTCTTATCCCAAGTCTTAAGAAAGCCCTGATACAAAATAAACCGTACTTTGAAAAAATAAATTTATTTGAACTGGGAAAGGTATACCTCGGATCTTCTATTGATAATGCTTTGGAAATTTACTATCTTTCCGGCATCACGAATGAAAAAAACTTCTATGAAGTTAAGGGAATAATTGAAAAATTATTTGATGATTGTGGGATAAATGAAGATCCGACAAAATATATTCAAATTTTCGATGAAGGAATTTTTTTTGAGCTTAATTTTTCGGATATTTTATCAAAAATAAACTTATCTAAGAAATATAAACCCATTCCAAAATATCCGCCAATAATTGAAGACCTTACAATAGAGGTTTCGGAAAAAATCACAGTAAGGGATATAATAGAAGAAATAAAAAAACAAAGCCCATTGATTAGGCAGGTCAGTCTTCTTGATGTCTTTGAGAATTCAAGAACTTTTCATATTATTTATCAGCATAAGCACAGGAATTTAACAAACCAAGAAGTCTCAAAAATTCGCGAAAAAATATTAGAAACACTGAACAAGAAATTTAAAGCAAAATTAAAAGAATAAAAACTACGGAGCTGGAGTTGGAGTTAAGACTGGAGTTACAGTCGGTGATAAATTGTCCGTTGGAGTAGGAGAGGAACTAGATTTAGAAGATTGATAGTCTGAAGTTTCCGTAGGCGGATGATACTTTTCATCTCCCGAATATTGACCTGAGATCCACGCGCTTATTCCTTCCTGCCACCTATTTTTTCCATCGGTTGAGACGGGATCTTCTTCGTGAAAAACTATATAATCTCTAGTATCGTAATCTCCTGCGTCAATTTCTGACTGATTTGCTAATTTGCCATTCTGACGTTTTGATAGTTTAACTTTTTGATAAATCTGTGCTGGGCCTGCCGGCTCTGTCCCTTTAATAAAGTATTCCGATCTTGTAGGAAATCCCGAAACAGGAAGTCCTCCTCCTAAACCATCTATTTGTAAAGCTACAACATTATCGGGCTTTCTTGGAATTTCATCTGATTTCCCTTTTAGAACAAACCGCATAATTCTATTCCAAATAGGGGATGCTCCTGTATCACCCGATGAGATTGCTTGATTCATTGGGCTATTGTCATTATTTCCAATCCACACGCCTACGACATACGAAGAAGTGTATCCAACAGTCCAATTATCCCTTTTTTGATCTGTAGTTCCTGTTTTGACAGAAACTGTTTTTCCGGGAATAACCAGCCAGGAATTTAGACCAAATGAAAGAGCTCTCGCATTGTTATCCAAAAGAATATGAGATATTAAATAGGTAATTTCCGTTGACAAAACTTTTTCGCCGTCTCTTTTTTTATGTTCGAAAAGCGTATTTCCCCGATTGTCGGTTACCTTAAGAATTGCAAATGGATCTTGCCTTACTCCTTGATTTGCAAAAACCGAATACGCCGAAACCTCATTGAGAAGCGTCGTTTCTCTTCCTCCTAAAACAAGCGAAAGTCCGACATTTGCCATATTTTCGGAGGTTGGTTTCCAGTTTTGAATTCCCATATCGTAGGCTTTTTGCATAACATCTTTTATTCCAACACGCGCAAGCATCTTAACGGCAGGAAGATTAATGGAATTGCCCAGAGCAAATCTAAGCTGCATTGGCCCGTGATATTTTCCGTCGTAATTAACCGGTGTATAAATTGGCTGTTTTGGATCATTGGTTGGAAAATCTGTTTTAACATCCATTACCATGGTTGAAGGCGTATATCCTTTTTCAAAAGCCGTTGCATACATAATTGGTTTTAGCGAAGAACCCGGCTGCCTGTTTGCCAAGGCAGTGTTAAAATTTCCCTCATTTTTGCTGTCAAAATAGTCTTTGCTTCCCACCATTGCCAAAATTTCTCCGCTCTTTGGATCCATTGCAACTGCGGCGCCATTACCCACATTATAGCGCCTAAGCTTATCTATTTCTTCCTTAATAATTTTTTCCGCTTCTTGTTCAATCGAATAGTCAAGGGTCGTTGTAACCTGCAGGCCGCCGTTTTCAACAGCGGCCTCCCCAAACTGCTTTGCTAAAAGCTGCTTAACATAAATAACAAAATGCGGAGCTTTCATCGATTTATCTTTTTGCGAAAAGGTTTTCTTTTTTATTTCCAAAAGGGCATCTTCTTTTTGATTTTTGGTTATATATTTTTCCGAAACCATTTGCGCTAGAACGTCCTCGGTGCGATTGATGTAATATTTTCCGCCCGAATATGGAGAATAAACGCTTGGTGCTTGAGGAAGACCGGCCAAAAATGCGCTTTCCGCAATATTTAAGTCTTTAACTTTCTTTCCAAAATATGACTGCGCTGCTGCCTCAACTCCAATACTTGTTCCTCCATATGGTACGTCGTTTAAATACATTTCAAGAATTTGATCTTTGGAATATTTTTTGTCTACCTGAATTGCAAGCATTAGCTCTTTTATCTTTCGGGGAATTGTACGCTCCGAAGACAGTAGTACATTTTTAACAAGCTGTTGGGTAATTGTTGATCCGCCCGAAAGTCCTCTAAAGAGAAGTATATTTCTCACGGCTCTAAAATAGCCGGTCACGGAAAAGCCTTGATTTTTGTAAAAATTTTTGTCTTCTATGGAGATCGTAGCGTTTCTCAAATTCATTGGAATATCTTTAAGGTTTACATATGTACGATTCTGATTTCGATAAACTGAGTATAAGAGGATTCCTTTTCGGTCGTAGATTCTTGTTGATTGCCCAAGCGGCGGGTTTATAAGTTTTCCGGGAGTAGGGAGTTGTCTTCCATACCACAGGAAAAGGCCGGTCATTAGGATGATAAAAGCGATAAGTCCGTAAAATGCGTATTTTGAAAGCTTGCTATAGAGAAGAACTTTTGAAGAGCCGCCTCTGTCTCTCTTTCTCCTAGACCTTCTTGAGTAATCAACCATACCTTAAGTATACCAAAACTAGCTACTAGTGGCTAGTTGCTTACGACTAGTCGTGGTATACTTAACTCATGGATAAGATTGAAGAATTATTGACAAGAGGGGTGGCAAATATAATTCCCTCAAAAGATTCCCTTAAAAAATTATTGGAAAGCGGGAAAAAATTAAATGTATATTTAGGAATTGATCCGACAGCTACAAAAATTCATTTAGGAAATGCGGTTCCGCTTCGCAAACTTCAGGCTTTTGCAGCGCTTAATCACAATGTAACATTTTTAATTGGGGATTTTACCGCCCTAATAGGCGATACATCCGATAAAGATTCCGAGCGCCCTGTGTTAACAAAAAAGCAAATTGAAGAAAATTTTAAAACTTATAAAAAACAGGCAGAAAAAATTCTTGATTTCTCAAAAATTAAAGTAAGACATAACAGCGAGTGGCTTGGGAAATTAACTTTTGAAGAAGTGGTAAAGCTTACACAGCAATTTTCTTTTGGAGATTTTGGATCAAGGGAACTTATAAGAAAGAGACTCAATAAGGGAGGGCGCGTAGGGCTTCACGAAGGCTTATACCCTGCGATGCAGGGATATGACAGTTACTACCTTGATACCGACATTCAGATAGGAGGAACCGACCAGACATTTAATATGCAGGCGGGACGAATCCTGCAAAAAAACTGGAGAAAAAAAGAATCATTTATTCTAGCCAATGAATTTCTTGCAGGTACTGATGGACGAAAAATGAGCAAGACCTGGAATAATGCGATCTGGCTTGAGGACAAACCCTCTGATATGTACGCAAAAATTATGGCGATAAACGACGATCTTATTATTCAGTATTTTACTCTGGCAACAAACGTAAGTCTTTCTGAAATTTCAAAAATAGAATCGGAGCTTAAATCGGGTAGAAATCCAATGGAAATAAAGAAAAAATTAGCAAACGAAATAGTATCAGAACTTCACTCAAAAGAAAATACAGAAAAAGCACAGGAACATTTTGAAAAAACCGTGCAGAAAAAAGAGGTGCCTGAAAAAATAAAAACTTATACTTTGAAAAAGCCAGAAGAAAGCTTAATTGATATTCTTACCGAAACAAAACTTGCATCAAGTAAATCAGAAGCAAAAAGACTTATAGAACAGGGTGGAGTTACTTTAAACGATAAAAAAATAACAACTTCCAACACTAAGATTGAAGAAGGCATTATTAAAGTAGGTTCGAGAAGGTTCGTAAAAATAAAAACTAAGAAATGAAAGAAAATGACAAGATAGTCGTTGTCATTGACGGAGGAGGACGAGGAAGCGCTCTTGTCCAGAAATACTCACAAAGCCCCCATGTTAAAAAAATAATAGCAATTCCCGGAAATGACTTGATGTATCTCAACCGTAAAAAGCCTGTTAAAACGTACCAAAAACTAAAAACAATTAGTATTAAAGAGATTGTTAAAATCTGCAAAAGAGAAAAGGCAAATCTTATAGATGTAGCTCAAGATAACGCTGTTGAAGCAGGACTTACCGATAAACTAAACGAACAAGGGTTTAATGTAGTTGGACCAACACGTAGTTCGGGACAAATAGAATGGGACAAAGCATGGGCCCGTGAATTTATGAAAAAATACAAAATTCCTTCTCCAAAATATAAAATCTGCAACTCAAAACAGGAAGGCATCCAATTTATTAAATCTCAAGCATCCAATCGATGGTTTATAAAAGCAGCAGGACTGGCGGACGGAAAAGGCGCGCTCCCGGCAGAAAATAAACAAGAAGCGTTTGAAGCGATTTCGCAAATGTCGAAATTCGGAAAAGCCAGCAAGACTTTTGTAATAGAAGAGTGGCTCACAGGTGAAGAGTTTTCTACGTTTGCGATAAGTGATGGAAACTATTTTCAAATAATTGGAAGTGCACAAGACCATAAAAGATTATATAACTCAGACAAAGGACCAAATACAGGAGGTGTCGGGTGTAGCACTCCACCACTTGTAGTTACTAAAAGCATCCTTGAACAAGCAAAGCTTATAATTGACAAAACGCTTAGGGGACTAACCAAAGAAAACCGTAAATATAAAGGAGTTCTATATTTAGGCGCAATTGTTGTCAAGGGAAAGGTTTCCGTAATTGAATTCAATGCCAGATGGGGGAGTCCAGAAGCAGAAGTACTTATTCCTGGAATACAAAACGATATGTTTAAAATTGGGATGCATATCGTAAGAGGTAATTTAAAAAATTTTAAAATAAAAACTGACGGTCTGGCCCGAATCGCTATTACAGGATCGCTTCGTCCAGAAGCTGTAAAGAAAAAAAGAAAACTGCTCGGCGTGAAAGAAGCATTAAGAATTACTGGAGTTACAATGTTCGGCACGCGCGTAATCAAAGAAAGTAGCTACTACTTCGTCCCAGATGGGAGATTATTCCACATAGTTGGAGAGGGCAAAACAATAATTCAGGCAAGACAAAAAGCATATGAGGCAATGTCCCTTTTATACATAGAAGGGAATAATTTGCATTACAGAACAGACATTGGATGGAGAGACGTTGAGAGAATACAAAAACATAGTGTATAATTTACAATATGGAGATTTTTAGAAAACACCAGTGGATTTGGAAAATAATAGTTGCAATCGCAACCATAGCTCTTGTTGCAACATCTTTCTTACCCTTCCTTACTCTTCAATAAGAAGTAAAAATAAATTATGAATTTGGATACGCCGGTTAATCAGGCAGGACCAATCTTTAAAAAATATTCCTCACGTCTGGAAAAACTGGGAATAAAAAAGATTGAGGATTTTCTTTATCACATTCCTTTTAGATACGAGGACTACTCATTAGTCTCAAAAATCGCAGATATTCAGCCGGGAGAAATCGTAACAATAAAAGGAGAAGTAACCGAGATAAAGAATGAATACACGAAAAGATGGAAGAATCTTCAAAAAGCCAAGGTCGCCGACAAAACAGGAGAGATTGATATTATTTGGTTTAACCAGCCTTTCATACCAAAAATAATTAAAAAAGGAGATATGGTTTCCTTAGCAGGAAAAGTGGATTGGTTTAAAAATAAAGCAATGCTCCAGTCTCCACAGTACGAAGTTCTCTTTTCCGAAAATGAACCCATTCATACCGCAAGATTAGTACCAATTTACAATGAAACCAGAGGAATTTCATCAAAATGGTTACGCCGGCAAATAAGCAAAATCATAAAAGAACAAATACAATTTATGAACGAGTATATTCCAGACTCAATTATAGAAAAGAAAGAATTAATGGGATTAAAACGGGCTATTGAGCAAATTCATTTTCCAAAATCGTTAGCGGAGGCAGAAAAAGCAAGAGCAAGATTGGCTTTTGACGAGCTATTTTTTTTGCAGCTTGCGGCTCTTTTTAGAAGAAGTCAATGGAAAAATAATTTTGTCGGAAATCCGTTCTCGATCTCAAAATACAAGAAAAACATCGAAGAATTTTTGGAAAAACTTCCATTTGATCTGACAAATGCACAAAAAAAGGCTATAAAGGAAGTTTTCAAAGATCTTTCCTCCAAAAAACCCATGAATAGACTTTTAGAGGGAGACGTTGGATCGGGGAAAACCGTTGTTGCCGGTATTGCAATGTTTTTGGCGTATTTAAACGGTTTTCAGTCGGCTATTATGGCTCCAACCGAGATTCTTGCTCAACAACACTTTAATACTATTTCGCAACTTCTTAGTCCATTTGGAGTTATCGTTGGTTTAAAAACTGGAAATATCAAGTATAAAGTATCCAGTATTAAGAAAAAAAAGAATATACACGATACTGAATACTCAATACAAAATACTGATATTCTTGTTGGAACGCATGCTCTTTTATCAAAAAAGGTAAGTTTTAAAAATTTAGGACTGGCGGTAATCGATGAACAGCAGCGTTTTGGAGTAGAACAGAGGGCGGTCATTCGAAAAAAAGGGAAAAGTCCGCATCTTTTAACGATGACGGCAACTCCAATTCCGCGAACAATCGCATTAACTTTATATGGAGACCTGGATCTATCTTTTTTAGATGAAATGCCGCGCGGCCGAAAGGTCGTCAAAACATGGCTTGTTCCAAAAGAGAAAAGAGAAGATGCCTATAAATGGATAACAAAACAGATTATAGATAGTAAAGGCCAAGTTTTCATAATTTGCCCATTCATTGAAGAATCGGAAACTATGACAACAGTCAAAGCAGCAGTTAAAGAATTTGAAAGGTTAAAAAAAGAGGTTTTCCCAAACTTTAAACTGGGCATCCTACATGGAAAACTAAAAGGCAAAGAAAAAGACAAAATTCTCAACGACTTTAAAAAAAAGAAATTGGACATTTTGGTTGCAACACCAGTTGTTGAAGTAGGAATTGATATTCCAAATGCAACGATAATGGTAATTGAGGCAGCAGATAGATTTGGACTTTCCCAACTTCATCAATTAAGAGGAAGAGTTGGCAGAAGTACTAAGCAGTCCTATTGTTTATTATTCACCGAGTCGCAAAGCCAAAAAATCATCCAAAGACTAAAAGAAATGGAAAAAATCTACATAGGCGCAGAACTTGCAGAACTTGATTTAAAATTAAGAGGACCGGGAGAAATCTATGGAACAGCCCAGCATGGAGCTATGCAGCTTAAGGTTGCATCATTTTCTGATTTTTCCCTAATAGAAGAAACGAGAAAAGAAGCCGAAGCAATTTTTCCTCATCTTTCCAGTTATCCGCTGCTTTTTGAAAAAATCAAAAAACAAAACGTCAAACAAATCTCCCCGGATTGAAAAGTTAAATCTCTTCTGTTAGAATTCGGCAGATGCAACGGCATGAAGGCTTTCAGGGAAGTTTTGATTCCATCTTGGATGAATTTGACGATGGCGCGTTCAATTTATTCTTACCATATTCAAATCTAAATAGATGGATTCCCAAAAACAGCACACTTGATAAAGCAACAGAGGTATTTCCCGTATCAAGACTTAGAGAAATTAAAACGTTAAGCTTTCTTGCCTATGTAGGTCCAGAGCCGGAAGAAAATTATTTTATAGGATTTTCTCATACTCGCGAGGACCACGTCCTTGTTGTTGCGATGGTAGCATCAGAAATTGCAAGATTAAATAATATTCCCCCAAGAGATATAGAAACCTTAGAAGTAGCCGGAGTACTTCATGACATAGCAATGCCTGCTCTTGGAGACGCAACAAAATATATAGATCCTGATAATCTTGATGAAGAAAGATTTTGGCAAGAGACAGTAGGCGAAAACGGAGAAGTATTTCTTGCTCAGCATCAATTAAGCAGAGAACTGATTGATGGGGTAATTAAAAACGGTGGCATCTTAGGTCAAGTCTTAGACATCGCAGACAGAGTCACTTATACCATGAAAGACATATACAATGTAATAGGGTACGTTGATAACAGAATCAATATCCACCCCTATCTCGCAGAGCTTAGATACCCTCTCTCTCATTATCCTCAAATTGGAAATATTTATAAGGATGTTTCCGTTGATCAAAAAAAAGATCTTGTTTTCTTTACGGATCCCGAGAAACTTGGCGTGTTTTTACTGCTTAGAGCCCTAATGCATAGACACTTATATATGGATCCCACAAGTCAGGGAAGAGATCTTTTTGTCGCCAACCTTATAAAGCCTCTATACTCGACAGATGGTTCACGGCCTTTAAGCCCCAGACTCTTAAGACAAATGACCGACCAACAGCTTCTTGATTCCCTAGCAAGATATTATCAGTTTCCAAGACATCAAGGATCTTGGCTGTACAACCAAATGACCAATTGG
>Ga0080064_1006073_pt1 | contig 13411 bp, 11 predicted proteins | sample Subgrocontami54m_FD_69260 | JGI IMG/M metagenome (GOLD analysis project Ga0080064, IMG submission 69260) | Subsurface groundwater microbial communities from S. Glens Falls, New York, USA - GMW46 contaminated, 5.4 m (SPADES assembly) (version 2) ...
CAATTTCATCATGCCAATATCGATTTCCCGGATGCCTTCGAGAAAGGGTTGCGCAAGCTGCATGTGACGCCCCGGCTGCATGCGAGCCACCACACCGTAACTCGCCGTACCCGCGATGCCAATTACTCCACCATTTTCACCCTCTGGGACTACCTCTTTGGCAGCTATCGCGAGCCGGATCGGCACGAAATGCAGCAGCTCGGTCTGCCCGAGGGCCGCACTTCTTATCTGAAACTTCCCGCCATGTTTTGGCTTCCATTTACGCAAAGAGGGGATGAAAAGGACATGAAAAAGAGCGATTAATAATTTCTTTTAACAATACCTAACCGCTGGTACACTAGAAACCCTAACATAGAGGAGTTCTCCTATGAAAAACAAGATTTGGATGACCATCGTTTTTGCCGTTCTTTTTGCCACCTCGGCCCAGGCCGCCACATATCAATTGGATAAGGAACATACTTCTGTTTCTTTCAAAATCAGGCATTTGCTTTCCTGGGTTCCAGGCACCTTGAATAACTTTGAAGGCACCTTGACATACGATCCGGATAAGCCGGAAACCTGGAAGGTTGATGTGACGATTCAAGCGGATAGCATTGATACCCGCAACGACAAGCGCGACACGCATCTACGATCCAAAGATTTCTTTGAAGTCGAAACCTATCCCGTCATTACTTTCAAAAGCACCGGCGTGACCGATGTAACCCCGCAGGGCTTTAAATTGGCGGGCATTTTGACTATGCACGGCGCCGAGCAGCCGGTTGTGCTGGATGTGGAAAGCCACGGTGTCGGTCAAGATCCGTGGGGTAATGTACGGGCCGGATTTACCGCGACGGGTGAAATCCAGCGCAAAGATTTTAATATTAATTGGAATGAAACGCTGGATAACGGCGGTGTTTTGCTTGGTGAAGAAGTGAAGATTATTTTAGAAGTGGAAGGACTGCAACAATAGCTGGCATTATTCTCAATAATGCATAACCGTATAAACACCAATCAACGAAAGGGGTCTTCGGTATGGCAAAGTTAAGTAAAAAGAAAGCTTTTGCAGCAGCAGCGCTTGCCGGTGTCGTGGCAATGGCCGGTTTTGGCATGACGGCAAATTCGGCTTTCGCGGCCGGTGATAAGTGCTACGGGGTCAATAAATGCAAAGGCACGGGCGCCTGCGGTGGTAAGGGGCATTCTTGCGCCGGACAAAACTCCTGCAAAGGGCAGGGATACGTTGAACTGGACGCCGCAGCTTGCGAATCTCAGGGCGGCAGCACGACGCCTCCTGCCGAAGCGCCGGCTGAGTAATTGAAGTTGTGATCAGGATGACAGGGTAGGGGACATGGAAGCTTTTCAATGGCCTGTTTTGGGATGCGGTGTCGGACTGCGCAATGAACATTACGGAGTTGTGACGCAGGAACAGCCCCGGATGGATTGGTTTGAAGCCATTTCCGAAAATTTTATGGATTCCGGCGGCCGTCCCATTCAGATTCTCGAAAAAGTGCGTGCCCATTACCCTGTCGTCCTGCACGGTACTTCGTTGTCGATTGGTTCTTCTGATCCGCTAGATCCTCAGTATCTGACCCGCCTCAAAGCTTTGGCCGATCGTATCCAGCCGGCCATGATTTCCGACCATCTCTGCTGGAGCGGTGTAGGCGGGGAACGTCTGCATGATTTACTCCCATTGCCCTATACCGAAGAGGCGCTCAAGCATGTGGTCTCCCGCATCCAGCAAGTCCAGGATACGCTCGGCCGCCGTTTTATGATTGAAAATGTATCGACCTATGTGACTTACCGTGATTCTGAAATGCCGGAATGGGAATTTTTAGCCGAGGTCGTGCGCCGCTCCGGATGCGGCTTGCTGTTAGATCTGAATAATATTTATGTGAATGCTTTTAATCATAAATTTGATCCTATAGAATATTTGGATGCGATTCCGGGCGAAGCGATCGGCCAATTTCATTTGGCCGGGCATACGGACTGCGGCTCTTATCTTTTTGATACCCATAGCGGTGAGGTGATTGATCCGGTTTGGAAACTCTATCAAGAGGCCTTAAAGCGGTGGGGCCAAATTTCAACCTTGATCGAATGGGATGAAAACATTCCGCCGTTTGTGCGGTTGCAAGAAGAAGCCGTACGCGCGCGCAAATTTTATGATCGTGCCGCAAAGCGCGATACGCTCAAGACAGAGGGAAGGGGGGATGCCCGTCCCCGTGATACTGCTGCCACAAAAGGCCCGCACTTAATCAATGTGCAACAATGGATGAAGACTTGCGTGCAACCCACGCCGCATCCGGAAAAGGTGGCGGAAGTCGCGTTGAATCCGCAAGGCGGCGTTGCGGGGAAGGCACGGATGCGGGTTTATGCCGACGGTTATTTGGGCCGCATGCATGAAGCGCTCAAGGAAGCCTATGAAGCCGTGCGGCATTTCATCGGCGACCGCGCGTTTGTCCGGTTAGCGGAAGATTATGCGCGGACTTATCCGTCGCACGACTACAATCTGAGTTTGGCGGGGCGGCATTTGCCCGCCTTGCTCAAAAGCTGGCCTTTGACCAAACAATTCCCGTTTTTGTCCGATTTGGCACAGCTGGAATGGCAGGTGTCGCTTTCTTTTCATGCTTTTGATCCCGCGCCCTTGAAACCCCAGGAGCTTGCCGCCGTGGATCCGGAAGATTGGGACCGGTTACGGCTTTTTGTGCGTCCCTCGGTTTTTTTGTTGGCGTCGCCATGGCCGGTTTTGGATTATTGGGCTGCGCGTCAACAACCCTTGGCCACAATCAAGATCCAGGGAAAACATCCGCAAAAAGTTTTGATCCGCCGCATCGGCACGGATGTGGGGTGTGAAATCATGGAAGATGCGGCCTTTGATTTTTTAGCGGGCATCCAACGCGGTGAAGTTTTGGGAAACCTTTTTCAGGCCTTGGCGGAAAATGAGGAGCAAGAGGCTGCGGAAATCCAGCATTGGTTTGCGCATTGGAGTGCTTTGGGATTGTTCTCCGGCTTCCAGATTTTGGCCGGCGAAACCCGGCCGGTTTAAATCCTACGGATTTACAGTCCGGGCACGCGGATACGCTAAAAACTCGGGAAATTCCTCGGTATGATGATAGCCCACCGGATATTCGTCTTGCGGGAACAGCCAGTGATGATTTTCTTCGATAAAAAGCAAATGCTTGCCGTGGGGCGGTAAAAAAGCATTCAAACGTTCGCCCTGAATCGGCATGTCGGCCCAATGGCGATCCATCAGGCCATCGACGGTGTGATAGAGCTGGCCCTCGCCTAGAAGATGCAGCAGATCCAGCCTTGCAAAATAAGTTTCACCGGGATGTTTCCGGATATAGTCATAGGCCGCCGCCGCAAAGTCATAATGTTTCGGCAGTTGGATGATGCGGTAATAAGCGCTGCCAAGCCCCGGTAGCATAAGAGACACCAACATCAGCAGCAAAGCGCCATGCGGTTTTATTTTCAGGCGAAAAAAGGCCAGTCCCTCCCCGGGAGCAAGATCTTTCCAATTTAGAAAGGCCAGTATCGTCCCCAGCAAAAAGAAATAGTTGCCGAAACTGAGGGTGTTAATCGATCCGCCTACTTTGACATTGGACAAAATGGCGAGCGGCGCCATCCAAAATCCCACGAAATAGAATAAAAACCACGGATTCATTTTAAGCCAGTCCGCCCGGGACTGAAATTTTGTGCGGGTCCGCAAGAGCGGCCAGAATGCCGGCAGGCCGATCAAAAGCATAATCACAGTCTCACGCAAAAGCCGGATAGCCGATTTTAGAAAAACGAGCAGGGTGCCGCCGTCCCGGTAATCATGCCGGCTTGGGATCGTAAACATGTTAAAAAACATGGCTTGAGGATCGAAGGTGAGCAAGAAAAAACCGGATATCACCAGGCCCGTCAAAAAGAGGCCGAATGTGAAGCGCTTGGCCGTTTGCCAGCCATCCGCCAGGTAAACATAGAGCGGCAGTGCCAGGACGATGGGGACCGCAATTTGTTTGGACCAAACGGAGAGAACCGCTGCGAGCGCAGAAGCCAGCAGCCACCCTTTATGATCGGGATGAGGGCGGAGAAGCAGACACACACAGGCCAGTGCGCTAAGCCCGAGCGTGGGTGCGTCCGCATGCACGGTGAAAGTGGCGTAACGCAAAGAGGTTAGAAATAAACTCCAGAAGGCAAAACAGGCGAAAGCGATCCATCCCCATAGATTCGCTTGGGGATGGCCTTTGGCCTGACGCAAGAAAATCCATAAGGCCGGGAAGAGACAAAAGGCGGCCGCCAGAAAGCAGGCAATCCGGAGGGCCCAAAACGGATCGTGGGTCAGCGTTGCCGGCAAAAAGGCAAAAACGGACACGGGCCCGTAGATGCTCGCAAGCGCCGGGCCGCTGTCCGGACCGTAATAAAGAGGGTATCCCAAAGCCACCACAAAGGTTTTTTGAAAACGGATCCAACTGTGGATATCAAAGATAACGTCCCAAATTTTAGCGCCATAGGCTGCCAGGAGAGACACAAGGCTGAGAGGAAAAATGGCAACAGCCCAGCGTTCGCCGGCCGGTTTATGGCCGAGTTTCCGGTATACGAAGAGGCCGGTCAAGCCGGCGCCGAGGGCCGCAGCCGTTAGACATCCCAAGACGATCGTGATAGAAAACAACAAGGGCATCCTTTCATGTTGGCAATGAGTTGCGATATAATACCATGGCCAAAAGGGCGCCACGAAGCAGGATCTTGAAAGTCTGCTTTCCGATGCCGATAATGCTTAATACATCAGCGTAGTCGGACATCAAGTCCGACACACTTTCGGAGAAGAACTTCAAGTTCTTCCCGAAAAGTGCTCGCGCATAAAGCGCGCAGTGCGCTGAGTACTGGCGCACATAATCGTAGGCGAACTTCAAGTTCGCCACGATTAGTACTTGCGCAAAGGCGCATGCATAAAGCGCCGGTAAAAATAAAGTGCTGGTCGAAAAACGTTTTTAGGACGATATCCATAAAGCGGAAAGTCTGGGAAGAGGGTCCATGACAAATCATGGGAGTTGGAAAATCAATTTAAAGCTCGCCGCCGGCTTGTTGGCATGCCTTAGCCTTGGTTTTGGGATCCTCCAAATCGGCTTTGCCGAAGAACCGGCCGCGCAAACGGCCGATGCAGTTCCTATTTATGAAGTCGCGTCGGGCCAAGTCGTCTCAAAACCCCGTGTTGTGAAGAGCGATGCGGCGTGGGAGGCGCAGATGACGCCGGCGCAGTATCAAATTATGCGCCGGCACGGAACCGAACGGCCGTTTACCGGGGAATGGGTCGACAATAAGAAAGAGGGTGTTTACCGCTGCGCTGCCTGCGGCACGGATCTCTTTCTGTCGGATGCAAAATACGATTCCGGCACGGGTTGGCCAAGTTTTTGGGCACCCGTGGCCGCGGAGAATATCGAACAAGGTTTTGATTCCAGTTTTTTTATGCGGCGCACCGCGGTTCTTTGCGCGCGCTGCGGTGCGCACCTCGGGCATGTTTTTGATGACGGCCCGGAGCCGACACACCAACGGTATTGCATCAATTCCGTAGCCCTCCAGTTTACAGCGAAGGATGCCCCGGGCTCTGCCCGGGGATCCGAAGCAGTACCTGCCCGTGATCACATGCTACGGGCAGGTGGCGGCGACGCGAAGCGCAGCCGTCCCTTGACTCCCAAAGATGCTGCAACCGGATCGCCATAATTCCAAACACGTGCTTACGTTCATGACACTCAGGCTTTGGCTCAAACACAAAATCCGGGAACTTTTCGGAATCGATCTGAGAACCCTTGCCGTATTTCGCATCGGGCTGGCCTTTTTGACATTGATCGATCTCTTTTTCAGATCTTTTGATCTGACCGCGCATTATACGGACCTGGGTATCATGCCGCGCGATGTTCTGATTGATCATTTCCTCCGGCCGTATGAATGGTCGCTTTTTCTCATCAGCGGCAGTACATGGGTGCAGGCTCTGCTCTTCGTGTGTTTTGCTTTCCTACTTGTTCTGATGCTGGTCGGTTACCGCACCGCTTATGTCGTCCCGCTTTGCTGGGCTTTTCTACATTCTCTGCATGTGCGCAACAGCTATATCCTGAATGGCGGTGACTATCTGCTGCGGATGCTCTTTGTTTGGGCCATGTTTCTTCCGCTTGGCAAGCGGTATTCTCTGGATGCACGATTGCGGCCTGCGGCAACGGGCCAGGAGCCAATGCATTTTTCAGTAGGCAGCATTGCGTTATTGTTGCAAGTAGGCCTGATGTATTTTTGCACGATCGTTTTTCGGAGCGAATCCAAAAGCTGGCATGACGGTTCAGCCCTTTTCTATTCTTTGAGTCAACCGAACTACAGTACGCAGGTCGGCATCTGGCTATTGCATTTTCCGGGATTGCTCAAGAAATTAACCTTCATCTCATTTTATCTAGAAATGTTGGGCCCCTTTCTGCTGTTCCTTCCTTTTTTTACGCCGTGGGTTCGAATTTTGATTGTGGCTCTTTTTTCATTCTTTCATATGGGGATTCTTATCGCCATGTGGGCGGGCATGTTCCCGCTCATCTCGATATGGGCGATGACGCCTTATCTGCCGGGCTTCTTATGGAATAAGCTGAAGAAGTTTTTTGGGTTCATCCCGGTTGTGATGGATTGGTTTGCACCGCGGGGAACCGTGCCCCCAACAGATGCGCGCGCTTTCCATCCCAAATTTATATTTTTAGCCAAAATATGCCGACGAGGGTTGGTCGCGTTTCTGTTTATCGTGGGCATCGCGACGAATTTGAAATCGATTAATGTGATTCACAAAGAGAATTGGCCCCAAATCGATCATGTTGCGAGATTTTTCGGCATCAAGCAATCCTGGCAGATGTATCCGGACCCTAACGGCGATATCTGGTGGTGTGTGCTGCAAGGCAGGAAATTTAACGGTGACATTGTCAATTTAAGCGACCCAAGCCGTCCGGTGGATTTTCAAAATCCGCCGAGGGGTTACAAGGTGTTTAAGAATTGGCGTTGGCGCAGATTCATTATGTGGCGTGACTTCTCCCGCGCTAAGGATTTGACAGCTTTCGCGGACTTTGTGTGCCGGGATTGGAACCAGGATATTGGCGAACGTTCCGAGCGCCTTCAGGACGTGACGGTTTATATGGTCGGGAGGAAGCTCCGGGATGATTCTTCAGTTGAAGCAATCCGAAAATCCATTAAATACAAGCAATATTGCTTTCGCGGATTTATGGACAAGATCAATCAGTATGTCGACGGCAAGGCGGTCGGCCCGCATAAGGAATATTATTCGAATGGGCAGCTAGAGCGCTCAGGGAGTTATGCAGCCGGTTTACGCGTCGGAAACTGGGCTTTTTGGTATCGGAATGGGAATCTTTACCAACAAGTCAAGTATATCAATGGCAAGAAAGAAGGCACGCAGGTAACCTGGAACCGTGATGGTCGATCCCAGCGCGATTGTTTTGCGTCGGGGGTTAAAGTTGCCTGTGCGGCGGCATTTTCCAAGTGAATTGCCCGCTGTGCTTGTCGGACACATGCCGCGTTTATTTTGAAGAAAGATCGCATTTGGGTTACCGCAAGTTTTGGTGTTGTGAGGCCTGCGGTGTAATCTTTTTGGATCCCGCCTTGCGTATGAATCAAGCAGAAGCAAAAAAGCGTTATGATTTTCACCGGAATAGCCCGGAAGACCCGCGCTATCGGGCCTTTTTAAGCCGGCTTTTGGAGCCCTTGCAAAAGTATTTGCCGCCTGGCGCGTGCGGTCTAGATTACGGTTGCGGGCCTGGTCCGGCCGTCCGATTTATGATGCAGGCGCACGGCATGGAGGTTTCGAACTTCGACCCCATTTATTTCCCTGACGGCGAACTCCTGGATTCACAGTATGACTTCATTACCTGTACGGAAGTCCTGGAGCATCTCGGGAATCCGCGCGAAGAATTCCAAAAACTCCGAAAAATGCTGAAAGCAGGGGGGAGTTATTTGGGCATTATGACGGATTTCTTTCAAGAAGATTGCAATTTTGAAAAATGGCATTATAAAGAAGACCCGACGCATATCTGCTTTTACCGCTCCCGGACTTTCGAGTGGGTGGCCCAGTGGATGGGGTGGCAGCTGGATATTCCCAGACCCAATGTTGTGATTTTTTCCAATTAGACGTTTGTATTCGTTACAATACAACCTTCCCCAGATTGAAAAGGATTGAAATGAGCGTACTCGTACAAATCAAAGATATCCAAAAGCGGTATGGCGCCAGAACTTTGCTGCAAAATGCCTCCGCATCGTTTTCAAAAGGCCAGAAGATCGGTGTCATCGGCCGTAACGGCGCTGGTAAATCCACGCTTTGCCGGATTTTGACCGGCCAGGAAGAGGCGGATTCCGGATCCATCATCAAAAATTCGGAATTACGCCTGAGTTATCTGGAACAGCACGATCCCTTCCATCCCGGCGAAACGGTGGTGGATTTCCTGCCGCGTTACACCGGCAAAGAAGAATGGGAATGCGCCGAAATGACGGCGCGTTTTCAAATACCTGAAGAAATGCTGACGCTCGCCGTGCAGACCTTGCCGGGCGGTTATCAGACCCGCGTCAAATTGGCCGCCATGCTGTTGCGCGATCCTAATTTTCTGGTTTTAGACGAGCCTTCCAACTATCTGGATCTGCGCACCTTGATCCTGCTGGAAACCTTCCTGCAGGAGTTTAAGGGCGGTTATTTGATTGTTTCGCATGACCGTGAATTCTTGAAGAGGACCTGCGACCACACTTTGGAAGTGGAGCACGGCCAGCTTACGATTTATCCCGCTCCGGTAGAAGATTATTTTGAGTTTAAGGAAGAGCAGCTGCGCCAAAAGCTGGCTTATAACCGTACGGTCGAAAAAAAGAGAGAGCAGCTGCAGGAATTCGTCGACCGTTTCCGCGCCAAGGCTTCGACCGCCTCGCGGGCTAAATCCAAAATGAAACAGATGGAAAAATTGGAATCCATCGAAATCGCTCACGCCACGCATGCGGTACGCATTCGCATGCCGGCGGTTGAACCGAAGGCCGGTGTGGCGCTGGAATGCGACGGGCTTGCCATCGGGTATCCGGAAAAGCGCGTGGCGGAGGGCATTCATTTGAGCGTGGATCGCGGCGCGCGGATTGCGATTTTGGGGGACAATGGGCAGGGCAAGACGACTTTTGTCCGGACCGTGGCCGGCAATTTACCACCCTGCGGCGGCAGTTATCGCTGGGGGACCGGCTTAAAGGTGGCCTACTATGCCCAGCACGTGTTCCAGTCCTTGCATGCGAACGATACCGTCTACGCCCATTTGCAGCGCGAAGCCGATGAGGGTGTGACCAATCAGCAGATTTTGGATATGGCCGGCTGTTTTCTGTTTCAGGGGGATGAGGTGCAAAAGAAAGTCAGCGTCTTGAGCGGCGGCGAGCGCGCGCGCCTTTGCCTTGCCGGGCTTTTGCTTTCGAAGAGTCATGTCCTCTTGCTAGACGAACCGACCAACCATCTAGATTTTGAAACCGTGGAAGCTTTGGGCGAGGCCTTGCGCGAGTTTAGCGGGACCGTTTTCTTCATCAGCCATGACCGGACCTTTGTTCATTTGGTGGCAACGCAAATTGTGGAAATCGATAATGGCCGCATCCTCCGTTATCCGGGCACGTATGATGAATATGTTTACCATTTGGAGATGCGGGCGCATGCCGGCAGCGACGCCGGAACTTCGGCCGGGACTGGCGCGGCCGCAGCGCGTGACAAAGGCAAAAAAGAAAAACATGGGGATGCCGAGGATTCGTCAGTGTCCGGGGAGGAGGTTCATAAAAATAAAAAGCATATGAAGGCCGATTTGATGCGGAAAAGGGCGAAGCTTAAAAAAATCGAAACCCGGCTGGCCAATCTCGCGCAAGAGCGTGATACGATCCTGAAACTCATTGCCGAAAATCCTTTTTTCTATTCCCGTCAGCGCAATGATCAGCTCAAAGTTATCGTGGACCATATTGAAGAAGAAACAGCCGGTGTGCGGCAGGTCGAAGCGGAGATTGCGGCCCTGCAAAAGGATCTGACATAACGGTAAATGATCATTTGACCGGCTGTTTTCGCCATAAGGAGATTAAAAAATGATGAAAAGATGGATTGGGTCCGTACTGATGCTGTTGATGCTTTCCTGCTTAAATTTTTCTTGCACTCCGAAAACAAGGCCGGAAAAAAAAGTAGAATTTAAACGCTACGAAATCCAGTCCGGCATCCTTGAGTTTGATGTCCGGGGGGAGCGGCAGGGGAGCGAGACACTTTTTTTTGATGAGTGGGGCATGCGCGAAGCGCGTTATTCCAAAATGCAGGGCACGGTAGGTGAAGCCGCCCAGGATTTTGAGCAGCTGACGGTCATGGCCGGGGAATGGATTACCAACGTGGATTTGAAACGCAAAGAGGGTGTCAAGAGTATCAACACTGTTTATGTGGCGTTAAAACAAGGGGTGCCGCCTGAAAGTTTGCAAAGCATGGTGGTCCTGGGCCCTGAAATGATGCGAAGGCTGGGCGGACAAAACATTGGAACTGAAACCATTGCCGGACAAATATGCGAGCTTTGGTCCGTTCCTTCTTTTAAAAGCACGAGCTGTCTCTGGAAAGGCATTGTGTTGATGACGGAAGTCGAAACAGAGGAAGGTAAAATCCGGTCGGAAGTGCGCAACATTCAGGAGAATGCCGCCGTCGATCCGAAACGTTTCGAAATCCCTGAAGGGATTGAAGTTATTGAGGATACCAAGCTTCAGGATTTTCTTAAGACAGCGATTGATGAAGAAAAGCAAAGTACCGCCGCCCCAGCCAGTGAAAATAGGCCAAAGGCATAAAAAACACAAAAGGTTTAATCCCTCGCTTCCATAAATATACCAGGTGTCAGAAAAGGGGTTTTGACCCCTTTTCTGACTTTCGTATGGTAAGCACCGCCCGCCAATTTACCATTTGTACAATCAACAGAGATCAGGCATACTTACTATTGACTGCTATTGACAGCGATTGACATTAAAACTAATGAGTTTGATTGTAAAAAGCTAACCGGTTAACTGGATTTTAAAAAACATAAACAAAACACACTATGGAAACTGATCCGAGAATCTTAAACTCGAAGATCTTAATCATCGATGATGATGTCCAGCTCGGCATGACTCTGGAAGAAGTGCTGAAAGATCATGAATTCCACCGTATCCGCTACATTTCAGATCCTCGTATGGCCGAAGAAGTTTATTGCGATTATCAACCGGACCTCGTCCTCTTGGACATTAAAATGCCGCACATGGATGGTTTCCAGGTTATGGATTCCTTGCGGCAATACCGCGAAAAATCGTTTGTCCCTATCCTGATTCTGACCGCTGAAGTGGATGAATCCATTTGCATCCGCGCCCTGAGTTCCGGCGCAACGGATTTCCTTAATAAACCCATGAAAACCACGGAAGCCCTGGCGCGCATCAATAATTTACTGCATGTGCGGCAGCTTCAAACCGATCTGCAAGACAAAAAGGATTTTCTAGAAGACAAAATCGAAGACCGTACGGCGCAGCTGCGCAAAGCAGTTGATGATATCAACAAGATGCATCGGGAAGTTAAAGATGCGTATATGGAAACCATTTACCGCCTGACGCGTGCCACGGAATATAAGGATGAGGAAACGGCCGACCATGTCAAAAGGTTAAGCCTGTATGCGTCCATCCTGGGGCGTGCCATCGGGCTGAGCGAGTTAACCGTGGAATTATTGATGTATGCGGCACCCATGCATGATGTGGGCAAAATCGGGATACCGGATAAGATTCTATTTAAGCAGGACAAATTAACCGAAGAGGAATGGAAGATAATGAAAAGCCATCCCATGATTGGCTATGAAATCCTCGGCAATTCGCAAGCGCCGGTCCTTAAAATGGGATCGATTATTGCTTTGCACCATCATGAACGTTGGGATGGGTCCGGGTATCCCAATGGCATAAAAGGGGAAGAGATTCCGGTCGAGGCGCGTATTTTGGCTTTGGTGGATGTCTATGATGCTTTGCGCAGCAAACGGCACTACAAACCCGCTTTTACTCATGAGAATACCGTGAAAATTATTTTAGAAGGGGATGGCCGCGTGAAGCCTGAACATTTTGATCCGAAATTGCTGGAAGCTTTCAAGAAAGTTCACACCCAATTCGACCGCATTTTCAACGAGAACAACAAATAACTAAAACTGCAAGATCAACTCGATTTTAACAAGGAGACAAACATGACATCACGCCGTTTATTTGCAGCGTTTTTGATTCTAACCGTTATGGCTGCTCCGGTAGCCTGGGCCAATCACGGCTCTTGCGGGCACTGCGGGTCCGGGGGCAAGGGCAAGAGTGGGATGGGATATCACGAGTGGGGTTTGGATGAAAAATTCTTCCATAAGGCTGAATTCATGCTCAGCAATCAGAAAGCGATTGGATTGTCGGAAGAGCAAGCGCGATCCATTGAGACCCAAAAGCTTGAGTTTGAAAAAATGCTGATCGCCCGTGAAGCAGAAATTGAAATCGCGGCGCTGGATATCAAGGCCGCCATGCATGGCTATCCGATTGATGAGGAAGCCTTGGTTCAGGTTGTTGCGCATAAGCACAAACTCAAGCAGGCCAAGGCGGAAGCCATGGCTCGAGCCTATGCCAAACTGCGGAATACGCTTTCCGCGGAACAGAATACCCAAATGAAGGCTGTCTGGAGCGGTGAAACCGCACGCGCTTCCTAAAGGTCTAGGCGGACGCTGATTTTCAACCACGTTTTCTTCCTGCCTAATTCAGGGGACAGGCCAATCGGGCCTGTCCTCTTTTTTTGTATCCGCCTCGGTTCTTGAACCCGGAGCGAAAAGCTCACTCTAAAATGATCTCTAAAAGACTATAAAGATTTTTAATGAGTGTTAAAGCTCTTAATTGATCATTTTTTAGCCTCCGCTCTCTACAGAGCCTTGAAAGATAATAAAAAACTTACAAAAGCGCTTGCTTTCTGGCACTTCATTGGGCACATTTTGACTAAATACATTATTAAAACTTTTTAATAAAACAATATGAAAAAACGCGCCACCCAAAAACACTTAGCCTGTCTCTTGAGCTTGACGCTCATTTTCTATTCGGTCGTTCCTCCGACGTTTGCGGGTGACCCAGTCCAAGATGAAACCGGGCAGTATGTTCCGACCCAGCCTTATGACCCGGACGCAAAATATCCGGAAGAAAAACGAGAGGATGAACAAGGCACCCATCAATCCATGGGGCCGGACAACGAGACGCCTCTTTCCCAGGATGATCCTATTAATGAAAAAGAGCGTGAGGAGCGTCTTAAGGAAGCGGACAAAGAAATTCAGGTGCTCCTCAAGAAGCGGGATACCCAAGCCATTGTCCTTTATGCCGTCCGGATAGAAGCTAAACGTCTCGGTGACAAGATTCGCGGTGAGATCCAAGGTAAAGTCGAGGA
>Ga0080064_1006074_pt1 | contig 13410 bp, 8 predicted proteins | sample Subgrocontami54m_FD_69260 | JGI IMG/M metagenome (GOLD analysis project Ga0080064, IMG submission 69260) | Subsurface groundwater microbial communities from S. Glens Falls, New York, USA - GMW46 contaminated, 5.4 m (SPADES assembly) (version 2) ...
ACTCTTCCTTCTTTTCGTCAAAGACCCCCTGTTTGTGTTGCATATTCATGGCAACACGGTACCTTAATTACTATCTACCCGAGGGATTTGGGTGTCGTTTATTACTAGCTACAACGTCGGCTTGATTTCTTCACAGCAGTATGCTAACTTAACTGTAAGTTCATCAAAACTCCAAGCGAAACCAAGACTATCGAAGGTTCAACAATAATTTCTTATTTTGAACCACTACTTAGCCACCTTCGATCACGCCAAATAGCAATCTTACCAAAAAGCGCGACCGAACGGTCTCGCTTTTTGTTTTGAGAACGGGTCGAGATTATTTACGCTGGTTGTATAAAATCGTATGTCTTTACCACAACACACAAGAAATCAAGACGGCACTTTTCGAAAAGAACGCTCTGATTCATTGGTCAAGAATCTTAAACAGGAATACCATGAATTTGATGATATTAACGGACATACGAAGCTCGGCACTCTTAAAGAGCAGTTTAACACTGATTCTTTAGATGGAGTATTGCGTGCGCTTCGTAAAATCCAATAGCGTCATCAGTTGCGTATCTTAAACAGCCGAGGTAAGCGGCTGTTTTTGTTTAGCAAAAAGTGTTATATTTCTCGCATGTCCCAACTTAATTTCAAAGGAAAACAGTTTGTGCAGAATTATCACTTTGCCGTGCCGTTCCATACTTTGGAAACGGTGGCGGGAAAGAGTGTCTTTCCGAAAGGAGGAAAACCGAGTTTAGACGACAACTTGATTATCCACGGGGACAATTTGAAAGCACTTAAGGCACTTTTACCGAAGTATGCGGGACAGGTGAAGTGCATTTATATTGACCCGCCGTACAACACCGGAAACGAGAAATGGGCATACAACGACAATGTGAACTCGCCGATGATGAAAGAATGGCTCCACAAGGTGGTTGATAGCGAGGACTTAACCCGTCACGACAAATGGCTCTGCATGATGATGCCCCGCCTTAAACTCTTGCGTGAACTGCTTCGTGAGGATGGAGTTATTTTTATTTCCATAGATGACAATGAACAACATCACTTGCGGATGTTGATGGACGAGGTATTCGGCGAGGAGAATTTTGTTGCAAACATTGTATGGCAGAAAAAATATTCGCCACAAAGCGATTCTAAATATTTTTCTGACATGCATGATTTTTTGCTTGTTTATGCCAAAAAGAAAAATGATGGAACAGAAACTAGCGGGTGGATAAGGAATCTTATATCGAGAACAGATGAACAAAATGCACGGTATAAAAATCCTGATAATGACCCAAGGGGGCCATGGAAAGCGGCTGACTTTTCAGTAAAGACATATTCTGAAGCATACGATTACGCCGTTACAACTCCTTCTGGGCGGGTAGTTAATCCCCCAAATGGGCGGGCGTGGGCGACATCAGAGAAAAACTTCACAGAGTGGGTAAAAGATAATCGTATTTGGTTTGGACAGGAGGGGAAGAATGTACCCGCTGTAAAGATTTTTTTGTCTGAAGTTCAAGACGGTACTGTCCCGCTTTCACTTTGGTTGAGAGAGGAGGTAGGCGATAACGAGGAAGCCCGAAAGGAAATAAAGGATATTTTTACCGAAGCGGATTTACCATTCAATACCCCCAAACCTGTGCGCTTAATAAAGCGAATTTTGCAGTTGGCTACCGATAAAAACTCTATCATTCTTGACTCCTTTGCCGGTTCCGGCACTACCGCGCACGCGGTACTCAAGCTGAACAAAGAGGACGGAGGCAATCGGAAGTTTATCTTAGTGGAGATGGAGGAGTACGCGGATACGATTACGGCGGAGCGGGTGAGGAGGGTGATAAAGGGAATACACAACCCCCTTGCCTCGCAGACTCGGCACTCCCCCTTTGAAAAGGGGGAGAAGAGAAAAGAAATTGCGGGTTTGGGTGGGGCATTTTCGTATGTGGAACTTGGCGGGGCGATTGATACGGGCGATATTCTTTCAGGCAAAAATCTGCCGTCGTTTATAGACATGGCGCGGTATGTGTTCTATACAGCGACTGGAAAGAACATTGACGAGAAGAAAATAAAGGAAGCAAGCGGGTTTGTCGGCGAAACGGAGGAGTATGACGTGTATTTGCTCTACAAGGCCGACCTCAACTATCTAAAAACCACCGCGCTTGATTTGGAAAAGGCAAAGCAGATTGCGAAAGGCAAAAGCAAAAAATGCCGTCTCGTATTCGCTCCGGCAAAATACCTTGACCAAGAAGCGTTGGACGAATTCCGCATTGACTTCGCCCAGCTTCCGTTTGGGGTGTATAGAAGATAACGCTATGTTCTTCAAGTCAAACAAAGAAATCAAGACCGAAGATCTGAAACTCTCTGATTTTGATAAAATCTGGACAAAATTTTGCTTTTTGGACGAGACAGGAACCTTGAGCGATCAGAAAGACCAGTACTTCACGGTTGGGATATTAAAGATGAGCCAGCCGTACTATCTCCAAAGCAAGCTATTTTTTGAACGGAGTAAGATGAGATTTTATGATGAAGTCAAATTCAATAAGTTGTCAAAAAATAATGTTGGTTTTGCGAAGACAATGATTGACGCGCTGTTTGAGACGCGAAGTGTCAGCTTCTATTCTTATGCCATAAGCACAAAGAGTGACTATTATCTAAGAACATTCGATACGAATCCTTGGACGGCATACGGGCAAATAACACTTAAACTTCTGGAGGCCGCGCTGTCTCCGCAGGAAATTATCATTCTCATTGCAGATTATGTGACCACACCCAAAGACATTCGTTTTGAAGTTGAAGTAAAAAAAGCTTTTAACCAGAGGAAAAACCGTCTCGCACTGGCCGGAGTGTGCCGCTTTGATTCAAAATCAAATGACATGCTCCAACTTGTAGACCTCCTTATTGGCGCGATAACCTACGATATTAAGTTTGCAAAAAAGCTGGTTGCTGGGTCTCAATATAAACTGGAGATCACGAATTATCTGAAGAGTAAATTAGGAGCCGTTTCGTTTCTCAGAGGGTTTAAGAATCACAATTTTAATATATTTGTAGATAAAACAGACCACCTAGATACGGCTCAAAATAAGGAGACAAATGAAAAGGGGCTATCGTCCTAACGGTCGACGCCCCTTTTCGGTACTGTACGCATAGTATATACAAGATGTATTAAAAAGCAAGGTTATCCACACCCCCTTGATTGTTACAAAAATCCATGGAACTCAAGAAATTTCAACGGGACGCGCTTGTGGTGATAGAGAAGTATCTATCCGAAGTGGCGCGGGAGAAAAAAGGTGGCAATCGGCACGCCAGTTTGGACGCGTGGGAGAAATTGGGATTGGGTTTATATCAAGAGAAGAAAAACGGGCGCGGGGAGGATGTGCCAAATTTTGTGCTTAAGATTCCGACAGGCGGAGGCAAGACACTTCTCGCGGTCAAGACGATTGATGTCATTAATAGCGTCTATAAAAAGAAACGCACCGGACTAGTGCTGTGGGTTGTGCCTACGGATTCTATCTTTCGCCAGACCGTCTCCAGTTTACGAGACCGTTCGCATCCCTACCGACAACATTTAGATATGGCAAGTGGCGGTCGCACAATTATCCGCGTGAAGCATCGCGGACAGATTGATAGATTTACCCCGCTTGATATAGAGGAGAATCTTGTCGTGTATGTGCTGATGCTTCAGTCCGCTTCGCGCGATGTGGAAGTGCGCGATGACCTGCGGATTTTTGCGGATAGTGGGGGATTTGATGCCTTCTTTCCGTCTGATGACCGCCTGGACAAACACGCGGGACTTTTGGAAAAGTTTCCCAATCTTGATGTATTCGCGAATACTTCGGGTCCTCGGCAGGTAAAAACCTCACTCGGGAACACCTTGCGGATTCTGTCGCCTATTGTGGTACTTGATGAAAGCCATCGTGCGTACAGCGTCAATGCACAAGAGACCATTCGCGGATTTAACCCAAGTACTATTGTTGAGCTATCGGCGACACCACCTGCGGGGAGTAACATACTGGTGAATATAAGCGGTAAGGAATTGGACAAGGCGGAGATGATAAAACTTGACCTGCACGTGATAAACAGAAAGGCCGATGACTGGAAGAGCGTTATTCACGCAAGTAAGGGGAAACGGGATGCACTGGAACAAGAAGCAGTCAAAAACGAGCGAAAAACAGGCATGTATATTCGCCCCATTCTTCTTTTGCAGGCAGAGCGTACAGGTAGAGATCAGCGGGGACAAGGATTTATCCACGCGGAGGATGTAAAAGAAGAGTTGCTACGGCAAGGGGTTGCGGAGCAGGAGATTGCCATTAAAACAAGCGAGCAGGATGAACTTAAGGTTGCGGAGGATGTCGGAGGGCTACTATCCCGCGAGTGTGTTATAAAATACATCATCACTAAACACGCTCTTGCCGAGGGGTGGGATTGTCCGTTTGCCTATGTACTCGGCATTTTGGCGTATCACAGCGAGGGAGCGGAACGGGCGCTGACCCAACTTGTCGGGCGCGTACTACGCCAGCCATACGCGCGAAAGACAGGTGTTACTGCACTTGATGAAAGTTATGTGTATGTCTATCACCAGGAAGCGAGCAAGGTGCTTGAACATATTCGGCGGGGGCTGGTGGGGGAAGGGCTTGGCGATTTGCAACATGCGATTGTTTCCTTTGGCGATAATGAGGGAGGACGAGAAGCTCCAGAGCCCCGGATATATAAGGTGCGAAATAAGTTTCGCGAAGCCGCGCAAAGCGTGATCTTGCCCTTTTTTATGGTACGGGACGGAAAGGAATGGCGGCGGGCAAATTATGAACGCGATGTGCTGGCGCGAATCCCGTGGGAGAAGCTCCGCCAGTTTACGATGCCGCGACTCCTACTAGGGGATTCAGTAACCGTAGAAGAATATGTCGCGACGCTTTCGGATGATGAAAAGGAAGTAATCAAAACAAGCGTTCGTTCTACTTCAGGTGAGACACACGGTGTTTTTGATAGAGCGTATGCTGCGGAATATCTTTCTTCGCTCATTCCTAACCCTTGGGTTGCCTACGAAGTGGTTGATGCTTGCTTTGCAGGATTGCGGAAAGGGCATAGCGAGGAATTAATCGCAAAGAACTTCTTTTTCATTTTGTTTGAGATAAAGAAGGAGCTTACCAAGCGGATTGAGGAATTGTCGCAAGCAGTGTTCAACGATATGCTCCGAAGGGACGATATGCGGCTAGAGATAGTATCCAAGCAGTCATACGTGTTACCCCAGAAGGTACCATTACGCCCTGTAGAACCACTTAAAAACAAATACCACCAAGAACTACAGAAGAGTTTGTTTGATTTTATTCCTGCGGAGAGTGTGAATGGACTGGAAAGACAGGTTGCCTACTATCTTGAGGACCAAGACAAGCTTTATTTTTGGTATCGCAATATCGCGCGAAGTGATTATGGATTGCAAGGGTGGAGAAAAGACAAGATTTACGCTGACTTCATCTTTACCGTTTTTGAAAAGGGAGGACAGAAAGTAGGCAAGGTATATGTACTCGAAACAAAAGGGGAACATCTCGCGGGGAATAAGGACACTGAATACAAGCAATCAATCTTTACACTTTGCAACAAGCTGGTGAAGCAATCTCGACCAAAAGAGAAAATCAAGAAGTTTGTCTCGCCAGAGAACATTGAATATAAGCTGGTACTGGAAGACGAATGGAAGCGCGAATTGCAGAAAGTGTTTCAGTAGATAAAATAATCGTATGAATATGGACCATTCAATCGTCGTTTTTTTAAATCAGCTGGCGGATAGCACGTCTTCTCTGCAGGGAGTGACGGTCTTTTTTGCCGAGTACTTTCCGTACCTTGTGATTATGCTTTTCGCCGTGTGTGCGTATAAGGAAGCACCTCTTTTTTATCGCAAATTTCTGTATCTTGGCGAGGGCTTGATTGCTGGTGTACTTGCCCGCGCGGGTGTTGAGGCTATTCGGTTTGTGGTGTTTCGTCTGCGCCCGTTCGCGGAGGACCCAACGATTCACGCGCTCATTTCCGAATCAAGCTATTCGTTTCCGTCGGGGCACGCGGGGTTCTTTTTTGCGCTCGCCACAGTGGTGTACACACACAATAAGCGCGTGGGTTCGTGGTTTTTCGCGAGCGCGCTCCTTATTGGCGTCGCGCGCGTCGCGTCCGGCGTCCATTACCCAAGCGACATTATTGGCGGGGCCGTACTCGGCATACTTGTGGGGTGGGGAGTATATAAGTTTTTCAGGAAATCCTCCGGTTCATCGGAATGAACCACCTCCTTTACAAAAGGAGGAATTAAGAAGAACCCCCACACCAATTTACCTTGCCCACGGATTGGTGTGGGGGTATACTCGTTTCTATGCTCCCGTTAGAGGTCGCGGACGCTTGTAATATAGGTATCTTATGAAAACACTTTTGCATAAACTATCTTTAGCATGGACTCAAAGAAATCACCGTCTGCGTCCTACCTCTCACGGGATGAAAAAAGCACTCTTTTCGTTTGTGGTATTCTTTTGCATTCCGCTTTTTTCCGGTGCGCTGGTAAGTAACGACTATGCGCCAGGCACGGTTGGCGCGGGAAGTCCCGAGGTACACATTAAGCCTGATGGTACTATCCTTGTACGAAGTGGGCGCATAGATTTGATTGCCGGGAATACCTTTTATTTGGGAACACAGTGGGGGCCACTGCAAATGCGTTTTACTTTGAAGACCGACGCAAAGACGACAGTGACCAAACGATACGGGGGGAGTACAACCGTCTCGCAAATCAGAATAGGTGATTACGTTGATGTAGAGGGAGACTTTTTTTCCGGCTCCGATTTTTTTGGCGTACAAGGACTGCGCATCAAGGACTGGTCACTTCAGGAGGAAACCGGTACCTATTCCGGCGTGATTTTGGATGTGCAAAATTCGTCCTTTACGCTTAAAACTCCGCAAAATCAGACAATTACCGTACAGCTCGCCACTTCTTCAGCCATAACTATCAAAAAGGGCACTATAGACATTTCCTTTGACAGGCTTCGCAAGGGTGATGCGATACCGCGCGTCTTCGGTGTCTACAATTATGCAAAAAATATACTCACTGCCGACACTATTGCGGTGACACAAGGGAAAACCGAGTTCCTTCCACGCAATTTTGAAGGAATACTGAAGCAACTGGTGACGCCCACCGTACCCGCCACGATTATCGTGACCGTAAAAGGCAACGACTACACGGTAAAAATCAGTGATAAGACGTCAATTCTCAAAAAAGATAAGAGTACCGCACAGCTCGCGCGATTTGTGCCAGGTGATACCATTCGATTTTATGGCGCGGTGCGTGAAGAAGAGAAAACACTCACCGATGCACTCGTGGTGGACGCCGAAGTTATCAGAAATTTGAGTTTGTAGTAGATACGCTTAACGAATGGCGCACACGAATGGGGAATACTCTGCAATACCTGCCTGCGCAGGCAGGCACACTTACGAACTTTTACGAAAACACGAAAAGGAAAAAAGCAAAAAGCCTATGCGTGTAGAGACAGTAGAGGGAGGACTCTTGCACGAGGTCTCCCTGCTGTGGTCTAACCTCTTTTCCACCTGTTTTTTCCTCTTGCAAATGCGAGCAGAGTGATAGAATGGACGATACGAAAGTTTTGGATGTATGGATCCCGTAGTAGAATTTCAGGTTGCGAATACGGGGGTGAGTGTAAGGTGTTTTTGAAAGGGTTGGCCTCTAAAATAGTAATGTTCGGGGAAGTTTGTATCGCAAACGACCTGAAATTTCACTACGGGATGGAAATATACATCAAAAAAAGAGACGGGACGCGTGAGCCGTTTAATGCCGACCGCATCAACCGTTCCATTGAACGTGCCTGCAAGGGACTCTCCGACCCGATTTCAATGGTGACGCAAATTGCGACCGAAACACGGCTCACCCTCTATGACGGCATAACGACCGAGGAGATGGACCAAGCGACTATCAACGCGGCGGTACAGAATGTGAAGGAAGATATTGAGTACGACCGTGTCGCGACCCGCCTTCTTCTTAAAACCGTCTATCGCCGTGTGGTGGGGGAGTTTGAAAACAAGGAGGAAACACTTGAAAAGATGCATCGCGATAGCTTTATTCGCTACATCACACAAGGTGTCGCCGAGGGCTTACTTGACGCTCGGATGGTGGAGAAGTATAACCTTGAGAGAATGGCGGACTGCCTTGACATTGAGCGCGACGAACTCTTTGAATACGCCGGTCTTTCTTCGCTCCTCAACCGCTACGCGGTCAAAGACAAAGACCAACAACCTCGCGAAACCCCGCAGTACTTCTTTATGCGTATCGCGATGGGACTTGCCTACAACGAGCAGGACCCGAATGCGTGGGCGAAAAAGTTTTACGACAAAATGTCTCGCTTGGAGTATGTCGCGGGCGGTTCCACCAACATTCACGCCGGTACACCGCGTCCCGCGCTTTCCAACTGTTTTTTGCTTGAAATTCACGACGATATTGAACACATCGCCAAGTCCGTTGCCGACGTGATTAAACTTTCCAAGGCATCGGGTGGTATTGGGGCAAGCATTACGAAACTGCGCGCTGCGGGCTCTCCGCTTTCATCCAACAACACGACCTCCAGCGGTCCTACGCCATTTGCAAAAATCATTGATACCGCCATCCGCGCCGTCCAGCGAGGCGGAAAGAAGAAGGGGGCACTCTGCTTCTATATGGAGAACTGGCACTATGATTTCCCCGAGTTTTTGGACTGGAAGCACAACGCGGGAGACGATTACCTTCGTATGCGTACTGCAAATACGGCTGTCTTCCTCTCGGACGAGTTTATGCGCCGTGTCGCAAGCGGAGCCGACTGGTATATGTTTGACCCGAAGGAGACGCCCGACCTAAACGAGCTCTACGGCGACCGCTTTGTGAAGCGGTATACCGAGTATGCCCTGATGGCGGAAGCGGGGAAGCTTCGTATTTTCAAAAAAGTGCCCGCGCGGGAGCAGTTCCGCCAGATTTTGGTGTCGCTCCAGACCACCTCGCACCCGTGGCTCACCTGGAAAGACGCCGTGAACCTCCGCGCACTGAACAACAACACCGGCACGATTCATATGTCTAACCTCTGCACCGAAATCTGTCTTCCGCAGGACAAAGACCATATTGCCGTGTGCAACCTCGCGTCCATCAACCTTGCGACCCACGTCCACAACAAGGAGATTAGCTGGAGCAAGCTTGAAAGCAGTGTGCGTTTCGCGCTTCGCCAGCTGGACAATCTTATTGATATCAATGTGCTTCCCGTGAAGGAGGCGGAGGCGGGGGACAAGGAGAATCGCGCGATTGGCCTCGGGGTGATGGGCTTCACCGACACCCTTGAGAAGCTCGGCATCGCCTACGACAGCGACTTTGCCGCCGACTTTGCCGACCGCATTTTTGAATTTATTAGTTATATGGCGATTGACGAGAGCGCGAACCTTGCGCAGGAGCGTGGTTCCTACAGCCACTTTATGGGGTCCGGTTGGTCACGAGGCAAGGTGCCGATTGATACGCTTGCGCGCCTTGAACGCGACCGTGGTATTCCGCTCACCGTGATGAAAGAGAGCCGTCACCGAGGTTTGAACTGGGATGTGCTTCGCGAAAAGGTAAAGAAGGGTATGCGCAACGCCACACTTATGGCGGTCGCGCCAAACGCGAACATCGGACTTGTTGCCGGTACGACGCCGGGCATTGACCCGCGCTTCGCGCAGGTGTTTTCACGCAACAAAATTTCCGGTAAGTATTTGGACATTAATCACAACCTCGTCTTGGACCTCAAAAATATGGGGCTGTGGGAAAAGGTGCGCGATGAAATCATTGAAGCGCAGGGTGACATTGAAAACATCTCCGATATTCCCGATCACATCAAGAAGATTTACAAAACATCGTTCACGACCTCTCCGTTCGCCTTTATTGAGGTCGCCGCACGCGCGCAAAAGTGGGTAGACCAGGCGCTTTCCCGCAATATGTATCTTGAAACGCGCGATATTGAAGAAACGATGAAGATTTACCAAACGGCGTGGGAGAAGGGAGTGAAGACCACCTATTATCTCCACATGAAGCCGAGACACACGGCGGAGCAATCGACGGTGCATGTAAACAAAGCCGAAAAGATGGGAAAAAAGGGATTTGCCGCGGCATTCAGTCGAAAGGTGGAAAATCACCCCACGGCATTCGGCGGCATTTCCAAACTTCAGCCGTCACTGCTTGTTCCGACCCCCGCTAGTTCTGAACCGGTCCAAGTAAAGAAGGCAGAACAACCTTCCCCGATACAGCAGGTAGAGGTCAAAGAAACAGTTTTGGTTGGAGCAGAAGCAGAGAGTGCCGCGTCCTCCCTAATAAGGGAGGTGCCGAGGTATTCCGAGGCGGAGGGTGTTACATCCCTCCCCCTAACGGGTACTCCCTTTAGTAAGGGAGAATCAGCCCATATTGTGGAGCGTCCTCAACTCACCGTTGAAGATATCCTTGCCGCAGGCGCAAACGCCGGACCGGAAGACCCGCAAGACCAGTTTATCTGCGACTCGTGCCAATAGGCAAAGAATTATGAAGTATGAATGAAGAAGTAGGAAGTAGTTCCCGCACAGTTTACTGGTAATTTAAGCATATGAGCATTGAGTCTGAATCTAGCGGCACAGAGAGACCAAAGTCCTATCTCCAGGAAATGTCAGAGATACACTCGGCTTGGATAGAGGAACTTAAAAAATTACCTCCGAATCAACGCATTAAGACAACTTCTACTTTTAGAGACATGGGGGAACTTGGTAATGAAACCTTGGGCCCATTGGAGAAAAAGCAGGAGGTAACAACGGCAAGTCGATTTATTGAAATCTTGTTAGGTGAGATTGCAAATGCGCAAAGCGTTATCGCATTAGAAACAGATGAAGATATCAGACAGGAAAAAGAGCTTATGCGTAATAAGAGGTGGGAGGATCCAGATGGAAGCTATATATGCTGGGAGATTGTAAAGGAGTAATTGTGTCGTTAGCTATGCCCTCCAAACTACGACGCATGAATCTGTTACTAGGAAGTAGCGTTTTTCTTTTCTTTGTTCATAATTCATAACTCTTACTTCATAATTCTTCTCTATGGCACTCATCGGCAAAGCACAACCCGAAGATATGGTCCTTCACCCCATTCGTTATCAATGGGCGTATGATTTATACAATCAAGCGGTGCGCAACACCTGGTTCCCGCACGAAATCGCTCTCAAGGAAGACCTTGATGACTGGGCGAAGATGACCGAAGACGAACGCCACGCCGTGAAGTTCCTGATGGCGTTCTTCAATCCGGCGGAGCTCATCGTCAATCGCTCCATTGCGCTCGGTATGTACCCTTACATTAAGGCGCCGGAAGCGCATCTGTATCTCGCCAAGGTAATGTGGGAAGAGGCCAACCACTGCGTTGCGTTTGAGTATGTGCTTGAAACGTTCCCGCTTGACCGCGCGAAGGTGTTCAGCACGCACCTTGAGACGCCGTCCATGAAGGCGAAGGAAGAATATGTTTTCAAGTATCTTCGCCGTATGACCGAAACGATTCTTGATATTGAAACGGTGGAAGGGAAGAAGGACTTTGTCCGCAATCTCGTTGCGACGAACATCGTCATGGAAGGCATCTGGTTCTACTCGGGATTTATGGTGGCGCTCTCGTTTCGCCAGCGCAACCAGCTCCGTAATTTCGGCTCTATGATCAATTGGGTGCTTCGTGACGAGTCGCTCCACCTCAAGTTCGGTATTAACCTTGTCCATACGGCGCTTGAAGAGAATCCGGACCTTCTCACGCCTGAATTCGCCAATGAAATCCGCGACATCATCATTGAGGGTGTGGAGCGTGAGACGGCCTACAACAAAGACCTCTTCCCGCGCGGCATTCTTGGCCTCAACGCCGACTATGTGAACCAGTATGTACAGTATGTGACCGATCGCCGCCTTGAAGAATTAGGCCTTCCCAAGCACTACAACGCCAAGAACCCCGCGAAGTGGATGAGTACCGCGACCGATGTCTTTGAGCTCGTCAACTTTTTTGAAGCCCAAAACACCTCGTACGAAGTGGACGGCCACGCCAGCGACACTAAGAAAGAGAAGTCCCTGGGAGCCAAGGAGACTGAATAACCAAAACGAATAACTGAATGACCGAATACAGAGACCCCGAAAGGGGTTTTTGTTTGTCGCGCTCACCAATGACAACATCTCAGGCCTTTTTTTGTTACTCAATAAATCTTCGTAAGTAACACCTATCGGTGCTACTTGCGAAGATTGTTACGCTGTGAATTACGAAAGGAACTCCCTTGTCATTCCCCTGAAAAGGGGAATCCATGAAAAAAGGAGAAATCTGGATTCCCGTCCGCCGTGGCGGACGGGAATGACAAAAAAGAGGTCTTCTTTGGTTTCGTAATTCACGGTGCTACGGGGATTGGGGAGTTTTCTTTTTCGTATTTTGGCGTAAGATGGTAAAAACCAGCACAAAAGGACTCAAAGATGAATAGACCCTCAATCCGCGGAAAGAATATCAGTCAGGCTCTGCTAAAGAAGAAAAAGATTTGTAGGAGAAGAGGCCACCGACTTCTCATCCTTCAAGAGAGCGATGGAGAATCGGCCACAATTTGTTCCGATTATTGCAAACGGTGCGGTCATCGATTTACCAGGAGTCAGGCGGAAGGCATTCAGATGAATGGTGTGTGGACGGAATCTGCCTACGCTGGCATTATGGCAAGGCCATAGTAGTGTTGGGTCACTTGATCTCCCTCCGTTCCAGCCCTTGGCGACAAGGGCTTTTTTGTTGCACCGAATGTACCAAGTAACGCCTATCGGCGCTACTTGGTACAAATAAAAACCGCAGTCGCTTGGGGCGACTGCGGTGAGTGAGTGGGAAATTGTGAGGCTAGCTACCACGGAGAAGGTTCAGCTGGCGAAGGGTAATAACGTAACCTTTTTGCACGAGTTCCCTGTAGTGCGGGGCGATAACGGCCACCCCACCAGAAATTTTACAAAGGGGGAACTGCCCACAATGAAGTGAGAAACTGTACTGCCGGCCTTCATGGCGTTCAGCAGGAGAGATAACGATAGGCTTGTTGCTTTTCCAAAGGACACTTTGTCCGAAAAGAGCCCATGCGATTTGAGTCGAGCGCTTCTCGTGCCAGCACGACAATATATCAAGAAAGAGGTTCCAGCGTTCTTCTTCGCTCTGTGTGTTGTTCAGCGCTTCGTTCAGAAAGGTGTGTGTTCCTGCTTCCGGCCCACCTCCAGAAGTGTACCACTCAATGTGGCTCAGCTGACGTGAGGCGTAACATAATGCGTTAAGGTATTGTATCAGGTTAGAAGCCCTACCTTTAAATACGAAGGGTTGGATACAATGGAGCCATGGCAAACAAGAAAAAGCACCTCTCAAAAGAGGAGCGGTTCTGCATCGAAAAGATGCTCGGTGAAGGTGAGAGC
>Ga0080064_1006075_pt1 | contig 13409 bp, 11 predicted proteins | sample Subgrocontami54m_FD_69260 | JGI IMG/M metagenome (GOLD analysis project Ga0080064, IMG submission 69260) | Subsurface groundwater microbial communities from S. Glens Falls, New York, USA - GMW46 contaminated, 5.4 m (SPADES assembly) (version 2) ...
CGCCGAAAGTAAACGTGATGCCGCCCGTGACGGGATAGGAAACATACGGCGGCGTGTCGAGCTTCTGCGCCCAGTTGGTTTTGGGGGGATCGATGCCGTCGGTGTGCATGCCATCGAGCACTGCCGGATTGAACGGACCGCCCTTCCCCGCCGCCGCATTGTAGGCGTTGAGCGTATCCAGCGCCTGTCTGTGATCGAGCTTGAGCTGCCTGACCAGCCCCTCGAGGGTGTCCGACCGGAACGGCTCGCTGGTCGAGTAGCGCGGTTCGAGCATCTGCAAAACCTTGCTGTCGAAAATCTGGTAGACCAGGCTCCGCGGCTGCTTGAGGATCAGTCCGCCATATTTGGCGTACGTGTAGGAATTGAAATCCGCACCCTCATCGATCCAGCGTTTGCCTTCGACGTTGAGCATGACGCCGTACGAGTACGATAAACGGTTGGTCTTGTCGGTGAGATCGCGCCGTCCGTAATCGGGCGCCTCGGCGTTGATCGGCGTCGCATGGCAACCGCTCCAGTGCCCCCACGGCATCGCGCCGATGTCGAGCGCCATTTTGAGCCCGTCGCCGTAGTTGAAGTTCGAGCCGCGCACCTTGGCGTGGTCCCACGGACTGCCGAGATAGCGCAGACGCCATTCCGGATTGGTCTCGAAACCGCCGCACGCGAGCACCACTGCTTTCGAGTTAAGCGTGGCGAAGCCGTCGGGACCGCGCGCGACCACGCCATTGACGCGGGCGGTTTCTCCCTGCGTCAGCCGCACGGCGCTGGTTTCATAGCGGATCTCGATGCCCATCTGCGCGGCAGTCTCGAACCAGGTCTGCGACAACCCGACGCCTTCGTGCACGGTACGCACGATCGCGCCTTTTGGCCACTTCATCCGGTTGCCGACCCTGATCCCCATCACCGAATGGGCGAGTTCGAATTTCATCCGGCCCGATTGCTGCAGCCAGCACATCGCGTCGTAAGACTGCTCGATCAGGATCTTCGCCAGTTCCGGATCACTGCGCCCGTCGGTGACGCGCATCAGATCCTCGTGGAAAGCTTCCGCCGGGTAGGGATCGACGCCGGCGTGGAAGCCGGGATATTTCTCTTCCGCGTCGGGCACGAAACGATCGAGTTCGGTGACATCGTTATAGATATGGCGGAACACCGCGCCGGAAAAATGCGTGTTGCCGCCGCGCTGCGCCTCGGGTGCCTTTTCCAGCACCACCACGCGCTTCGCCCCATTCTCCTTCGCCGATACCGCTGCCGCAAACGCGGCGTTGCCGCCGCCGACCACGACAACGTCAAAATCGTTCATTAATCTTTCTCCGCTGATTATAAAAATGACATCCGTAGGCGGCCATTTTACAATAGCGCATCGATCGCGTCCCCTTATGCACCGCAGGTGCCGGGCCGCTCGACCCACGTGGAGAGTCACACCATGAATTTCGACCGCCGCGCCATCGCCGCACCTACCCGCGAACTTGCCAACTGGGTCGCGAACCTCACTTACGACGATCTGCCGCAACGCACTCGCGAAGTCGTGCGCATCGCGCTGCTCGACACCGTCGGCGCCGGCGTTCACGGTTACGGCACGCCGTGGGCGCAGATGCTGCTCGCATGGGCAAAGCAAGGCGCCGGCGGCACCGGCGAAGCGCATGCGTGGGGACAGACAGCGCCGGCGCTGCGCGCCTCCGATGCAGCGCTCGTCAACGGCACTGCCGCGCACGCGTTCGAACTCGACGATTACCACAACGCCAAACTGCACCCGGGCGCGGTAGTGGTGCCTGCCGCGATGGCGGTCGCGGAAAAACTCAATTCAAGCGGCGCCGATTTGGTCACTGCCGTCGCCGCTGGTTACGAAGTGATGATACGCACTAGCCTTGCACTGAATCCGTCCGCGGCGCGCTTGCGCGGCTGGCACCTGACCGGCGTGTGCGGAACCTTCGGTGCCGCTGCCGCGTGCGCATCGCTGATGAAGCTCGATACCGAACACACCGCGTGGGCGCTCGGCCTCGCCGGCACCCAGAGCGCCGGAGTATGGGCCTTCAATGCCGACGGCGCCATGACCAAGCGGCTGCACGCCGGCAAGGCCGCGCATTCGGGCGTGCTTGCCGCCGAGCTCGCACAACTGGGATTTACCGGCCCGACGCAGATTTACGAATTCGAAGACGGCGGAGTTTTGAAGGCATTCTCGGACGCATCCGATCCGGCGCCGCTCACCCGCGATCTCGGCGCCGTGTATTACCTCGAGCAAACTTCGATCAAGCCCTACGCGTGCTGCGGCAGCGCGCATTCCTACATCGACGCCGCCCTCGCGCTGCGCAGGAATCTCGGCGAGCCTTGGGATACCCGGCGCCGAGTTCGCGCCGGCATCTGTAAAGTCGTCGCCGTGCAATGCGGTTTCGATTACTCACCCGGCACCGCGCTCAACGCGCAGATGAGCTTGCGCTACATCATCGCCGCGGCGCTCACCGAGGGCCAGGTACTGCCGGCGCAGTTCGCCGACGCCAAGCTCGCCGATCCCGCGCTCACAGCACTCGCGCGCAAGATCGAACTGGTGCCCGATCCCGAGCTCGACAAGCTTTATCCGAAGGATTTCGCCGCCTGGGTCGCCGCCGAGCACGATGGCAAATGGGAGCGCGTCGACATCATGAATCCGACCGGCTCGGTGCATGTACCGATCGATGCCCGCGGCGTGACGGACAAATTCCGCGGCATCAATCCGCAACTGGATGCCGATGCCATCGCCGCCGTCGCGCTTGGCATCGAACAGCATTCCGCGCGCAAGCTTGTCGGGCTGCTGGGCAACCCTGAATCGAAGCGCGCTGCCGCCTGATATCTTCCCTCATCCCCACCCTTCTCCCGGGGGGAGAAGGGCTTTTCTTCCCTCTACCTTCGGGAGAGGGATCGAGGGTGAGGGGCACACTGGAGGAAAGTCATGCACAAGCTCACCCGCTTCACGACCGTCAGCGCAGCGTTGCTCGCGGCCGTTCTCACTGCTGACAACGCGCTCGCGCAACGAAATGCCGATAAATATCCGATAAAACCCATACGCTTAATCGTTCCGTTTGCGCCAGGCGGCGGCACCGACATCGTGGCGCGCGCGCTCGCGCAGAAGCTGACCGAATCATTTGGCCAGTCGGTGGTGGTCGACAACCGCGCAGGCGCCGCCGGGCGCACGCGAGCAGTGAACAGGGTTCCCGCTTGCGGGATGAGAACGTCCGCGAGTCGGGATGCGCGCCGTTGAATTCACCGCGTGCGTGGCATCCGTCTCCGGGGTCGCATCCCCTGAAGGGGAGCCCCTGCTCCGCCCTTCGACGGCGCATCGGCACCGAGACCACGGTGCGCGCAACTCCCGACGGCTATACGTTGATCATGGTGTCGGCAAGCTATTCGACCAACGCGGCATTATTCAAACTCCCTTACGATCCGGTCAACGACATCTCGCCGATTGCGCTTATTGGCGAAAGCGCGTTCATGGTCGCGCTGCACCCGAGCGTACCGGCGAAAACCATCAAGGAACTTGTCGCGCTCGCCAAGGCCAAGCCCAACAGCCTCAACTTCGCCTCGACCGGCACCGGCGGCATCACGCATCTCTCGACAGAACTGTTCAATCTGATGGCCGGCACCAAAATGACCCACGTACCGTATAAAGGCACCGGCGCTGCGCTCGGCGATCTCATCGGCGGCCAGGTGCAACTGATTTTCGGCAGCCTGCCGTCGATGGTGCCGCAAAACAAATCGGGAAGGCTGCGCGGCATCGCGGTGACCACCGCCAAGCGCAACAATGCGGTGCCCGACATGCCGACCGTCGCCGAAACCGTCCCCGGCTACGAGGCGATCCTGTGGTATGCGTGCTGGGGCCCCAAGAACCTGCCGAAGGAAATCGTCGCGCGCTGGAACAGGGAGATCGCGCTCGCCATCAACCTGCCCGACATGAAAGAACGCATGGCGGGCGAAGGCATCGACCCGGCCGCTGGGCCTCCCGGGCAATTGCGCGACGTACTCAGACGCGACGTGCCGAAATGGACCAGGGTGGTGAAGGAAGCGAACATCAGGGTAATACAGTAACCGAATCAGGTACGCAGAGGTTGAATTAGCGCACCCGGGGAGTGCAAAAAGAGGATAGGTCGACACCAATATCCTGCGGCACGGCGTCAAGCAACTCTGGTCCGCCGACCGCGATTGCGGGCGTTGCTCCGATCTGACGGTCTGCTCGAAGATGGCCTATCTTGAGAGTTCGATGGCGTTGCCACCGCCGCTCGTACCAATCAGCTTATTTCCTTCAACGCTCAAGTTAAGCCGCAAAGAACAGTCTCCCGCTCCCCCACTTTTCCCGGTCGAATGTAGCGCCAGCTTTTTGTCCTCCAGCTTTCCTTCCATCGGGAAACTGCCAGCGCAGCCTCTTCCGACTTTTCCAGTGGCGAACCTCGTAGCAGTGCCCTTAACCACCCCGCCTTCTACGCTATCGATGACAAGCGCCAGACCGACTGACTGAGTGCCTTGAGACTGTGTATTCACAAGCAAGTTTCCGGTATACCTGCCGGACAGCGATTCTTGAGCATAGACGCAGGTTGCCATAAACATGACGCCCGCTATAGCAACCGCGGCAGCAGTTTTCATAGCCGATCTCCTTTTTTATCGCAACAAAAAACCCAGTGACATCGTAAGGCCGGGAGAGCCAATGTTCAACCTCCATAGGAGTTTCCCTGTTGCCGGCGTGTGGCGTCAATTCCTGGCGTTCGCCGAGTATCCCGTCACGGGACCGAGTTGCTCAATGGCGATCCAGGGCGGCATCACCGAAACGTTGCCCTGTCTGGGCGCCAGGTTCCATAAACGCTCGGCGTTGCCGTGCGCCACGGCATGCGCGACGTCGGCGGGAAGTTCCGAGAGGGCTTTCCACCAAAGCTCCATTATGCCCAGGTAGGTAACGGGCATCCAGGAATTGCTGAAAACGTTGTCGATGGCGAACACGAAGCGGTCCGGACGCTCGATCATTAGCCGGCGCCATTCGGGCTTCAGGCTCTCGCCGCTGATCATGTTGATGAACGGCTTGCCGCTACTCTGAATCTGATGAAACCGATCCGCGTGAGACGTCATAAAATAAAGATTGCCGTGCGCGTCGAGCAGCGGCCGCACGTCCGGCTCCTCCAACTGTCCCATGTGGATCATCAGGAACGGATGATCCGGGTTGTTTCGCAGGAAGCGCGCGAGCTTGCCCAGGTACGATTCCTTCTCTTCTCTCGACAACGCGGCGAATTCGACGTGGATGATGAACGGCCATGCCCGTCGCTTGGCCTCATCGAAAGCGGCGAGGACCTGCGGGTCATCGAAGTCCGTTTTTTTGATAAACTGAACTCCTTCGCCGCCGTCGTCATGGAACACAAGCACTTCCGCCATGGCCTTGAAGGCGCCATTGGCGACCTGCGACGCGAGCCGGTTGAAATACGCTGCGGAAGGACCACTTAGGTATCCCCGTCCCTTGATCTGGACGGCCGCGACGATCCGCTCGGGTAACGTCCTGGCGAAAGCTGAAATGTCGGCCCAGTCCCGCTCCGGATGCGCCGAGAGCAGGGTGCGGTAAACTCCGCCGCGATCCATGAGGGAGATAACGCGTTCTTCATCGACGTTATGGTCCATCTGGCTGTGGGCATCGACGAAATACAGCCCCGGCGTCACGCCCGAAGGCGGATTGACGCCGGTCGGCGTAATAGATACCCGATATATCATGGCAAACTTTGCGTTGCTCAGCATATCGTCTTGATTCAGGCCATAGCCGACATAAATTTCAGCGCCCCCGTAATTACTTAAATTCAGGCGATCAATAATGGAAACGGCATGGCTACCCAGTGCACCGGAGTAGTAGGGTGCGGGGAATACACCGCCAGTTAATGCGTTCCAGGTGCCGTCCGCGCTCTTGAAGACCCATGCGCCCGCGACATTTGCCGCGACGTAGATGACTCCGCTTCTGCCAATGTCGCTGGGCGCGACCTGAACGTTTGCCGTCAGTGTGAGGCTGCTAACGTCACCACTGGATGAGCCGGTGATCGAGAAGTCGGCGGACGCGGCTTGGCTGGACAGCGCGAGGAAAAGCCAACCAATGATGAGCCTGGTGGCTGTGAGCGTAGGCATGGTCTTCAGCCTCGAAGGACAGGATAGGATAGTGAATATAAATCCAGTTCGCTGAGCCGAGGTGCCGGAAGCAGGTGCGGATTTGCTTCCTCCTCCCTGGGTGACGACCGCAATCCGAGCGGGTCTTGAAAGGGATTACCAATCAAGTTACTCCAATCGCGAGAGCGTGGCAAACTGGAGTTCAAACTCACTTTTTGAAAACTCAAGGGGAATGCGGTGGCTGCCGATCTCGTCAAGAGACCGCATTGGTTTTTCTATTTCTTGATGTCACATGCGGGAGGAGAAAATGGCTTCATATCGGAAATTCCGGCCAACGAGAACCTGTCGACGTTGCACCGCCCGTAGATCGATTGTCGCCATAGTCGCGATGTTCCTGAGCGCCGTGACGTGGCTCGTGCCGGGCGCCGCCTCCGCGCAGAACGCGGTCACGCAACCTTATCTCATGACGGTTGATGCGTGCGATCCGAGCTCGACCTGTTCAGGTCCCCAGAAGACGATCTACTTCCTGCAGTCGAGCGACGGTGTGAATTGGCAGCCCGTCCCCGGGTTCACGCCATTCACCGGCAGCGTGCCCACCGTCGTGCGGCGAGGGAACACGATCTACTTGGTCGAGCAAGATGGACGCAACCTGTCGGGAAGGCCCGAATTCAACGTCATGAAACTCTTTCGCTACCACCTGGAGAGTGGAATCTGGGACCCCGTGGTGCTGATCGATCTGACGGATTCGCAAAACCCTGGCCCGTACATCGATACGGATCTCACGCTCGACTCGCAAGGCAACATCGTCCTCGTCTACGACACGAACCCCTCTCGCTGCGCCGCCAGCACCTGCGACAAGCCGATCCGCATTGCGTTCGAAGTCCCCGGATCGGACGGTGGCAGCTTCGTCACCCAGACCAACGATGCGGTCACCATTCCCGTCGCCGATCAGGGGAACGTTTATAACCCTTATGCGTTTTTCGACGGTTCCCAGTACATCCTCTATGCTCCGACCAGCAACGGTCCGCTGCCGCAGGCCTCTCTCTCGCAGATCAGTGTCTATACCAGTCCCACGATCGGCGGACCCTATTCGTTGTTCACGGGCCTACCCAACGGACAACTCATCTTCACCGGAGGTTTTGCCTCCGGCTACTACAACACCGCGCGGGGGCAATACTGGCACTACGTGACCAACGGGACGGGCGCGATGTATCAGGCGATCACAAGCACGCTCACCCAGCAACTCGCTTTGCCGCCTGCCTCCCCGCAGGGGCCTTTGTCGGTGGCCACACCCGTGATCACCACCAGCACGCTGGGACTCCCAGCGGACTATCAGCTCAACCATCCAAAGTTTGCCGTGAATGCGAACGGGCCGCGCCTGCTGCCGGCGAGCGCTGCCGGCACGGTGACCACGCCCGCGCAGATCACCTTCGCCTGGCAAGACCTGACGCGATCCCCGGTCTACGCGCTGGAGTTCTGTGTCGGTGGGCCCGCGGGCTGCTTCGCGATCCAGGCCGGCGCGGTCGCGTTCGACTCTCCGGCGCAGACATTCTGGTTCGTCGACGGCGCCGACCCGAACATGCGGCAATTCATCGGCCAGCGCATCGGAGCGGGTCCCGTCATCGCGTACTCGCGCACCGGCAACACCATTACGCCGCAAGGACTGCTCGTTGGCGCGACCACCGCCGAGGTACAGTATCGGATCTTCCCTTTCGTCATCGGTCCGGCCAGCTCGTTGAACGTGCCGCCGGGCATCCCTCCCGGAGTCCTCGGCCTGCCCCCCGGGGGCACTTCCTCGCTTCCGGCCTCCGTGAGCTTCCGTTAAGAGGTCGTCGACGAGCATGCCGGGCGTGATTTCAAGCGCGCCGGCGCAGTAGCTGCCAGCGCTCGCCGTGCTGCGACACCCTGCCCTCGCGCTCGAGCTTGAGCAGGTGCGCGTGCAGCGAGCGGCGCGCCACGGCGTGCAGCCGCTCCGCCGTATCCGAATAAACGATAGTCACCAGTTCGTCGAGCGTCGCCGGATTCCTTGCCGCGAAAGCATCGACCACTTTCTGCTCGCGCTTCAGGCGGTGCGCGATCAGGCGCCGTGCTTCGTCGTGCGGATTGTCGATCGGATGGCCGTGCCCCGGCGCTATGCGCACGAGGTCGAGCGCGAGTAACGCTTCGAGCGACTTGAGGTAGGCGACCATGTCGCCGTCGGGCGGCGAGATCACCACCGTCGAGCCCTGCATGATGTGATCGCCGGTGAACAGCAACTTTTCCTGCCCGAGCAAATAACACACGTGATTCGAGGCATGGCCCGGCGTATGTACCCCGCGCAAGTCAAACTCACCGCAATCAAGCACGTCGCCATGCCCGAGCACGCGGTCAGGCGCGAACTGCGTGTCCTGGTTGCCGTGCTGCGGCGCGCGCATGCCGATCACCGCAGCGCCGGTCGCATGCTTCAAGGCGCGCGCACCGGGTGAATGATCGAGATGGGTGTGCGTGCACAATATCCAGCGCAACCGGCCGCCGGCCGCCGCCAGCATTGCAGCGAGGTGCGCGTCGCTTTCGGGCCCGGGATCGATCAGTGCCAGCGCTTCGGTGCCGACGATGTAGGTATTGGTGCCGGGGCCGGTCATCATGCCGGGATTCGGCGCCGTGAGACGGCGCACGCGCGGCGACAGCGCCACCACCGCGCCCGGAATTATGGCATTCAGATTTTCCATCGGCCCTGCGATTCCCGCTCTTCCATCTCCGCATATCCGGGCTCGTCCGGCAGCACTCCTGCGCCTGCCTTGCTGATACGCGGCAGTATCGCCGGAATGTCGCTTCTGCCACGCAGCGCCTTGAGCAGCGCGTCGACCGTATCGTACGCTGCGAACTCCTCGAGTGTGCGCACCGTAGGCAGGCGCATTTTCAAGTCATCCTTGCGGTAGCGGTCGAGCGCTGCGCCCGGGTGCAGCCAAAGGTGGCCTATGGTTTCGCGATTGTCGTGCAGCGGCGCCTGCGCGGGAGGCGCGGCGGCGGCGAAAAACCGCGTGTCGTAGCGGCGCGGCGCCGACACCGGCGTGATCCAGCGGCTGAAATACACCAGCTGATCCGCGGCTAGCGTCAAGTTCTCGCTGCGCAGGATTTCGTGCAACCGGCGCTCGCCGTGGTTGAGCGCATGGCGATGCTGCCTGAACCGCTCGACGATGCCGGGCTCATCCAGCGCCACGATGCGACCGTCAGCTTTGCAGGCAATCAGCAATCCGGCCTCCTCGAACGACTCGCGAACCGCCGCGACCCAATAGGCAAGCCCGCCCTGCGCCATGCCGAGCGTATTGCTCGCCTGCTCATCGGTTATGCCGGCGCACAGCGCACGCATCGCCGGCGTGTCATCCTCGGCATCGAGCGCGCCGCCCGGAAACACGTAATTTCCGGGCACGAACCCCGATTGGAGGTTGCGCTGCACCATCAGTACTTCGAACCCGTGTTGGGCATCGCGCACCAGCGTGGCGGTGGCGGCTGGAAGCGGGTCGATTTCCGTCTTGGGGTCCATGTTATTTTTCGTAAAAAGCGGCAATTTGGGGCTCTTATTCTACCGCCAACGCATGACGCGCGAGCCCCGGTCCAAGCGCTCAAGCTTGCGTGTCTTGCCGCGGTCGGGCACACTGTTTCCCGGTAGCAAGAAGAATACAACCCGCCGGCGCTAGTGGCCGGCATCCTGCGGAGGAGCATAACCATGAAACGATTACTGGCCGGCGTCTCGCTGGCAATCCTGTTCAGCCCACTGCTGTCAACCAGCGCGATCGCTCAGTCATACCCCACCAAATCGATACGCATCGTTGCGCCATTCCCGCCAGGGGGCACTTCCGACACCATCGCGCGCATCCTCGGACAGAAGCTGACCGAGGCGTGGAAATACCAGACTATCATCGACAACCGCAGCGGTGTGGCCGGCAGCCTCGGTGCAGCGGTTGCGGCCAAGTCGCCCGCCGATGGTTATACGCTGCTGGTGGGCAACGTCGGGCCGGTGGCCATCAACCACAACATCTACAAGAACGTCGGCTACGATCCGATCAAGGATTTTGCGCCGATCACGCTCGCCGTGTCGGCCCCGCAGATCGTGGTGGTACACCCCTCGGTCCCGGCGAAGACCTTCAGGGAGTTCGCGGCGCTGGTGAAGGCCCAAAAAGGCAAAATCAACTACGGCTCGAGCGGACCCGGCAGCGTTTCACACCTCTCGGCGGAACTCTATAAGCGGATGACCAAGACCGACATGCTCCACGTGCCATTCAAGGGTTCGGCGCTGATCACCATCGCGCTTCTGTCGGGCGAGGTGGACGTGGTGTTCTCCGACATGGCGGTGGTGCTGCCGCACGTCGAATCCGGGAAGCTCCGCGCGCTGGCGGTCACCAGTCTCAAGGCGACCCCGCTGGTCCCCGGTGTGCCGAGCATCGCGGAATCCGGGTTGCCGGGCTTCGCGATGATCAGCTGGTGGGGCGTGCTCGCGCCCGCCGGCACGCCGCAACCGATCGTGACGCGGCTCAACACGGAACTCGTGCGCATCCTGCAGCTACCCGAAGTGAAAAAAGCCTTCGCCAACCTCGGCGTCGACGCCGTATTCAGCACGCCGGACGAATTCGCCAGGTTCATCAAGTCGGAAGTGGAGCAGTACGCCAAGCTCATCAAGGACATCGGCTTCAAGATCCAATAAGCGCCGACTCCAGCCCGAGAACCATGGATCACCCGCAGAAGCGGGTGATCCGGCTTGGGCAACCTTCCGCGTCGCTCCGGTCGCCGCCCACGGTAGCGGGCCGGAGCGTTATTTTTCGGTGAGCAGCTTCATCAGGCTTGAGGAATCGAGCCGGCCGTAACCCTTTGCCTGCAGCTTGCCGTAATACTGCTCGATCAGAGCCGTGACCGGCAGCAGCGCGTCGTTGCGACGCGCTTCGTCGAGGCAGATCTGCAAATCCTTGCGCATCCAGTCGACCGCAAAGCCGAAATCGAATTTGTCATCGACCATGGTCGGGCCGCGGTTTTCGAGCTGCCACGACTGCGCCGCGCCTTTGGAAATCACCGCAATCGCCTTTTTCGCGTCGAGTCCCGCGTGCAGCGCGAAGTTGAGACCTTCGGCGAGCGCTTGCACCAGGCCAACCACGGTGATCTGGTTCACCATCTTGGTAAGCTGGCCCGCGCCGGCCGGTCCCATCAGCGTAACCGCACGCCCGTAACCAGCCATCACCGGCTGCGCTGTTGCAAACGCCGCGGCATCGCCGCCCACCATGACAGTCAATATCCCCTGCTCGGCGCCCGACTGCCCGCCCGACACCGGCGCATCGAGAAAGCTGAAGCCGCCGGCTTGCGCCGCCTGCGCGAGCTCGCGCGCAACGCTTGCCGACACGGTCGAATGGTCGGCGTATATGGCGCCGCGCTGCATGCCGGCGAACGCGCCTTCGGCTCCCAGTGTGACTGCACGCAGATCGTTGTCGTTGCCGACGCATGAAAATACGATCTGCGCCCCCTGCGCCGCGGCGCGCGGTGTATCAGCCGGTTCCCCGCCGTATTGTTTCACCCACGCCGCGGCTTTGGCGCGCGTACGGTTATAAACCGTGACCTGGTGGCCGGCGCGCGCAAGATGCCCCGCCATAGGAAAACCCATGACACCCAATCCGATGAATGCAAGCTTCATTATTTCCTCTTTCCTGGATCCCGGCCTGCGCCGGGATGACGTGTTTCCTCAAGTGCCGTAGCGAGTCCGTGAGGTCGATTGCTTCAATGCCGCCAGCGCGCTGTAACACGCGAGCCACGCAGTCTTCGGATTTTCCGGCGCCGGCACGTTCTCGAGCTTGATGCTGATGTTGCCGGTGGCGCCCTTGATGGTTATGAAATGAGTGTTGTAGACGAGCGCCGGGTCGGCCACCACCTTGAGCCGCGTGCGATCGAAGCCGATGCCGGCCAGGCTCAATACCGCCGCGATGTTGACGTTGGCCGGAAAGTACGGCACGCCTTCGCGCGCCGGGCCGTCGAACAGCGTCAGCGGTGCATGCAGGTTGGCAAGGTCGATCTTCAGATTTTCGACATAGGGAATGCCCAGCCATGCCGCGGGCGGCTTGGTGACGGCGATTTCGACCTCATCGACGCCGGCAATACACGCCGCCTTCAGCGCATCGAGACCGCCAATGCCGCCTGACGGAACGTATAGCAGCGCACCGCTCCGGTTCGCGCTTTCTTCGAGGCGCGCGCGCAGCGCATCGTCGCACAGCGCGCCGCACGACAGCACAATCACGGCAACGCCCGCGTCGAGCAGCAACGCGCAATATTCGCGCACCGCCTCGTGCGAGGCGGCTTCAACCACGACTTCCGGCTTGTGCTTGAGCAAATCCCCGAGCGAGGTGACAAAGGCCACTCCGTGCTCTGCGGCCAGCGGCATGCCGCGCGATCGGTCGCTGCGCCCGACGATCGCAACGACATGCGAGTCGCCAAGTTCACCGCGTTCAATGTGTTCGAGGAACAGGCGGGCTATCGTACCGCCGCCGAGTATGGCTACGCGCATGGGCCGTCAGCTTCGTTTGCGGGCGTTTATTGTGCCATAACAAGAGCGCCCACCCGGCGCGCGCAATATTCGTCGGGGCAAGTCGGCGGAAATCGACTTGTCCGGGTTGACTTGGACCGGGCCGCGCCCAAGAATACAGAAATATCCGTTGCGGGCATTTGCGTCTACCCGCATGACTGACGACGTCCAATGACCTGCTGGCAGCACGAGGAGCAACGATGAACGCACAAAACCTGGAGCATTGGAAACACTGGATCGGCAAAACCGAAACGCGTTCCGATACCATCACCGCGTGGCCGGTCGCGGCGCTAAGCGCGACGCTCGATCGCAACGACCCCGAGCCGCGGGCGGGCGCCCCGTTGCCACCGGGCTGGCACTGGCTGTATTTCCTCGAAACCTGCCCGGCCTCCGAACTCGCACCCGATGGCCATCCGAAGCGCGGCGGTTTTCTGCCGCCGGTGCCCTTGCCGCGCCGCATGTGGGCCGGCGGACGCATTGAGTTCCTGCGGGGGCTTCACATCGGCGACCAGGTCCGCCGCGACTCGGAAATAACCGGCGTTGAGTCCAAGCGCGGCCGCAGCGGTGATCTGGTGTTTGTCACCGTGCGCCATACCATCAGCACCGGCAATGAAATTGCAGTGCGCGAAGAGCACGACATCGTCTATCGTGACGCCGCGCGGCCCGGTGAGCCGCCATCGCAAGCCAAAACCGCGCCGGCGAATGTGGCGTGGCAGCGCAGCCTTGTCGGCGACCCGGTACTGTTGTTCCGCTATTCGGCGCTGATCTTCAATGCCCA
>Ga0080064_1006076_pt1 | contig 13403 bp, 12 predicted proteins | sample Subgrocontami54m_FD_69260 | JGI IMG/M metagenome (GOLD analysis project Ga0080064, IMG submission 69260) | Subsurface groundwater microbial communities from S. Glens Falls, New York, USA - GMW46 contaminated, 5.4 m (SPADES assembly) (version 2) ...
TTGCTTGAACTCGACCTGGAACTTCCTCCGTATCTTTCCCATAGCTACTGCTCCTTTCCAGAGCCAGTAACCCTATTCTCTATTTCACTTCAAGACCCTCCAGTCCAAGGGGCGCAGTCCACAGCGTAACGTTTCCAGGGGGAATAGACGAAGGTAATAAAGACTGAGTAAAGGGCAAGAGCCACCAAAGTTACTAACGATCCTCTTGTTACCGCAAACCGTAATTTCTGAATCTCCCGATTTCTACCACGCCAGCGAGCGACTATTATAGCGGCGACCCAAAAAATCACGATTGACAAGATAGCCCGCAGGTCAACAAAATCCCAAATATCTGAAAGGAAACAGCTAAAAATGTGGGGGCATTCGGTATATGGAGACATGGAGGAAAAACTTTACCATAGGTCGGGGATCGGTTGTCTAGTGTTAATAGGGACTAACGGGGGTGGAATTAATGAATAGAGAACTTTTCCGGTACTCTTCGGCATTTTTGCCGTCGAGCTTTTTGCCGGAGCTTTTATTTTAAAAGCTTATACGTTGGTAGGTCTGTGCTTCGATATTTTTGGAGTAATCTTCCTTGCGTGGGAAGAAATCGTAAGTGCTGCGGCATCGATGAGAAACCAATTAAGAATGAGCCCCCACGATGTTGAAGGCTATCTGAGAATCGTCAACGTACTTCCTTGGTATCGACGTTTACCCGTTAAGGCGGCTCTTAAAATGGCCCCGAATGACATTTTTGCTGCCAATCAGCAATCTTTCCCAAGAAAGGCACGGGGGCTTTTGTTCCTAGTTTTCGGTTTCGCTTTTCAAGCAGTTGGTGCTTTTGGGGTTACCTTAAAGGAAGTTTTAGAAATGGTCGGGTTTTAAAGGAGCCGTAAATCTAGCTGACAGACCCCCTCCCTTTGCAATATTCGACCGGGGGGTCTCTGCCCTTTCCTGGCCTAGGACCTGTTACCTTCCTATCAGGCTTTAAACGGCAATCTGGGGCGAATTGGCGGTGTCTGGGCGGGTCTATTTCTCCTCGCCGTTGTCCCGGTCCTGGCTGTCTGATTGTTGACCGGCTTCGGTTACCGTCCTTTCCGGTTCATCCCGGGAAAAGACATCGAGAAGGTTCTTCTGTTTGGTCCTGCGTTCAAGACCGAGCTGGGCCAGATATCGGGCCAGACCATTGGCTAAGGCTTGCGCTCCCGGACTACGGGAAGCAATGCCCGCTTTCGGACGTTGACCAATCAAAGGGGAATCGGCAACGCCCGACGTTCTCGCCGGGAGTACCAAACTGCGGGAAAGGAGAAATCAAAATTCGAATCGTTCCCATTTTGCCTGAGCCAATATCTTGTCCCTCGCCTCAAGAGTAGTTACGTGCCACGGAGATTCAGCAGAATCCGGTGCAACCGAGCCATGGTAAAGGGTAAGGCCGGGTTTTAATCTGAATCCCAAGCTGGAAATTACAAAATCTTCGACAAGTTTCAAAAGGTTTTGCCATATTACGGTCATATAACCCCGAATGGTTTGGTCCTCTGACCACATAGGGCGACGGATTTGGAGAATGGGGGAATCCTTTCCAGGAGCCGCGAATACCATGAAACCTTCAGGATCTATCTCGCCACCGAGCATGTGATTTATTACGTCGCGCGCCTTTATTGCGGATTCAAGCCAGGGTTGATGGTTTTTTATAAAAAATTCAGCAACGCCCTTCCCGTATTTTTGCTTTGGAGGAGGAAGGTTCTGGAGAGCTCGAATAACCGTTTTCCCCTTGTCCCCAAACGTTGCTACTGACCAATTACCGCGTAGAGGGACTCGGGCGACCTTAACCAGGTAATCCAGGGTACTCTTTACCTGGACCAAAAATTCATCGCATTCAATCAACAACTCTTGGGCGTGTTCTAAATAAATAGCGCGATTTCCGGGCGCGGTAGCAGCGGCCTCTTTTTCGATGAGTGCGTCTTCAATTTGCTGGTAAGTACGAAGATGTTTATAGACGGCGACCAGTTTTTTGGCAGTTAAGAGGGTCAGCTTAAAGAATCTCAATTGTTCATCTTCGGTTAGGTCCGTGTGTTGGGAAATATCCGAGGAGGCCTTCATAACTCGCATGTTTATTTGACCATTGGGCGTCGGATCATTGAATACCTTTACGCTGATAAAAGGTTCTCGCGTCCAAGCGGTTTCCCCTTCACCGGATTTCCTTGCGCGAATTCCCCCACAATTCTCACATTTGAAGATGAAATTCTCAATCTTCTCGGTGGCAGGATCTCTCATCTGGAATAGCTGAGCATCGCCACGTTCTACGGGAACGGATCGAATCTCCAAACCCGGGAAATCAATTTCTCCCGAACATTTAGCACATGCGAGCTTCACGATCCGCCTTCCTTCCCGCTTCTAGTTGTCCGAGAATTATTTGAGACGGCCTTGCATGGTCCTGCGCCATGGTGCATCCACAGAGAGGGAAAATCAATTGTTTTTGTCCAAGTTATATCGTATGGTAATTTGACCGAAGGGTGTCGATTGCTGATAGTCGGGTCCTGTGCAAGGTGGCGCCGTTAACCCCGTCAGGTCCGGAAGGAAGCAGCGGTCCCGGTCTTGCCCCTGTGCCACGGGGGAGCCTGGCTGTCAGCAATGGGCACCTTAATAGCTTTCAGTGATCAGCTTTCAGCCTTCAGCTCGGAGGCTTAGTCTTTTGCTGACCGCTGATGGCTGACCGCTGACAGCTTTTTTATGTCCTATCTCGTTCTAGCCCGTAAGTGGCGTCCGCAACGGTTTGACGAAATCGTCGGCCAAGCCCATATCACGCGCATCTTAACCAATGCCATCAAGGTCGGCCGCATCGCCCACGCCTATCTCTTTACCGGCGTTCGCGGAGTGGGGAAGACCACCGCGGCCCGAGTCCTGGCGAAGGCCCTGAATTGCGAGAAGGGGCCAATCGCGGTTCCCTGTAACGAGTGCACCCATTGCGAGGAAATCAACTCCAGCCATTCTCTCGACGTCTATGAGATCGACGGCGCCTCCAACCGCGGCATCGACGAGGTCCGGCAGATTATCGAAAATGTGAGATACAGGCCGGCCAAGGGGCGTTTTAAGATCTATATTATCGACGAGGTTCATCAGGTCACCAAGGATGCCTTCAACGCCCTTCTGAAGACCCTCGAGGAGCCGCCTCCCTTTGTGAAGTTCATCCTCGCCACGACCGAGCCGCATCGCCTTCCTGATACCATCCTTTCCCGCTGCCAGCGGCTGGATTTCCGCCGCATCCCGGTGCGGGACATGATCCAGCGGTTGCGAGAAATTGCGCAGTCGGAAAATCTTCCCATCACTGAAGGATCGCTTCTCCTTCTTGCCCGCGAAGCGGAGGGGAGCATGCGGGACGCCGAGTCCCTGTTGGAGCAGGTGCTTGCCTATTCGGGCGCGTCCCAGGCCGGAGAAAAGCTCACAGCGGAGATTGATGAACAGCTTTTGCAGGACGCGCTGGGCATGGCGCGGCGCGAGGCCCTGTATGAGTTGTCGCGGGCGGTATTTCAGGGAGAGGCGAAAAAGTGCATGGAGCTGGTGGGCCAGGCCGCGGAACAGGGGCTGGACATGGTCCGCCTGTCCCGGGAGTTGGTGGAGCATTTCCGAAACCTCATGGTGGTTTCTTTGGCCCTAGGCAAAGAAGGAGGGGGCGGAGACGACGCTTCGCTGTTGGCCCGTTTGTTGGATTTGCCGGATCAGGAAATGGAAGAGTTGAAGCGGCAGGCCGGTGGGCTCTCTCCGGACGGGTTGGCGGATTATTTTGAATTTATGGCCAAGGGGGATGAGGAGGTGGGGCGCTCGGCGTATCCCCGCTTTGCCCTCGAAACGACCCTGGTCCGATTGGCGGCTCTTCCCGCGAGCCTTCCGGTCGTCGAAGTCATCGAGCGTCTCGAGCAGTTGGAGCGGCGATTGGTTCAAGGAGAGAAGGAGGCCTCTTTGGCTCCTCCGCCAGCGCACCGGGAAGCCTCTCCGCTGCCTCCTGCTCCACCGTCCGCTCCCCCGCCCGCTCCGGAGCCCCGCACGGACGACGAGCCGGTGGAGACCTGGAAAAAGTTTGTGGCTTTCGTCATGAAAGAAAAAAGATTCTTGGCCCTGCACCTGGAGCCGTCCCGCCCGCTGGAGTTGCCGCCCGGGCCTTTGAGGATCGGAGTCGAAGACCGGCACCATCTGAGCTATCTTCAAGACCCGGAGAATTTTCCCCTCCTCAAAGAATTCGCCCGGCGTTTTTTTTCCCGCGACGTCGCGGTGACGGTGGTGGCTCTCCCTCCTCAGGAGCGGGAGCAGCGACCCCGGGAGGTCAAACCCGCCGAGCCCCCGGAAAAAGATGAATTGGTCACAGACGCGCTCAGAATTTTTGGAGGCACTATTAAAGAGGTGAAGAGAGAAAACGGATAGGGAGGGACCCAATGGCACAAGGATTTGGCGGAATGGGAAATCTGTGGAAGCAGGCCCAGGAGCTTCAGGGCCGGCTGGCGCAGATCCAGGAAGAATTGGCCCGAAAGACGGTGGAGGCGGCGGCGGGCGGGGGAATGGTGCGGGTCACCGTCAACGGGCAGTTGGTCCTCAATTCGATCAAGATCGATCCCGCCGTGGTCAACCCGCAGGACACCGAGATGCTCGAAGACCTCATTCAGGCGGCCGTCAACGAAGGGCTCAAACGCGCCCGTGAGATGGCGTCGGAAGAGATGAGCAAATTGACCGGGGGGCTAAAGATCCCGGGTCTCATGCCATGAGCGGTTATCCGGCGCCTCTTGCCCGTCTGATCCAGGAGCTTTGCAAGCTGCCCGGCATCGGAGAGAAAACAGCGGCGCGCCTGGCCTTTCATATGCTGAAAGCGGTGCGGGAAGACGTGCTGGCCTTGGCGGAAAGCATCGGGAAGCTCAAAAATGAGATCGGGCTTTGCCCGATCTGTTTTGGTTTGAGTGAAGTGGCGCCCGGCCATGAAGAAGGGGCCGAGTGCGGGGTCTGCCGGGACCCCCGCCGGGAGAGAGACAAAATCTGCGTGGTCGAGGAGCCGGCGGACATGATGGCCGTGGAAAGATCGCAGGAATTCAGGGGACTTTACCATGTGCTTCACGGCGCCATTTCCCCTTTGGATGGCGTCGGTCCCGACTCCTTGCGGATCCGCGAACTAGGGGAGCGCATTAAGGGCTCCGGCGTCGGTGAGGTGATCGTGGCCACCAATCCAAACGTAGAAGGAGAAGCGACCGCGCTCTATCTCTCGAAGGTGCTGAAACCGGTCGGAATCAAGGTCACCCGAATTGCTCGCGGGCTGCCGATGGGAGGGGATCTGGAGTACACCGACGCAGTGACGCTCAGCAAGGCGATCGAGGGCCGGAGAGAGATTTAAGGAGGATACTATGGGCCGGAAGCTATGGGTTCTTTGGTTTTTGCTGCTTCTCTGGGGATGCTTTCCAGTAGGACGAGATTTTGCTTCTTTCCCGGTGAATGAGATTCGCCCCAATGCTACGACCAAAAACCAAATCTTCGCGTCTTTTGGGGAGCCCCAGGAGCGCGGGCTGGATAGCGGCAATGAAACCTGGAGCTACTATTACTACGTCTGGACCCCCATGGGCTTACAGAGCAACAAGCGTCTGCATGTCACTTTCAATTCCGACGGAACTGTCCGCTCCTATTCATTCAGCGCGAAATAATCTTTTCTCGTGCTCGTGCTCGTGGGGAGGAAATGGGACGAACACGATCTAGTCGATTGCCGCCGTGGCCGGCTCTAATGCTGCACCGCGGGCATCAGCACCCGCGAAGAAAAGATAGTAGAGAATAAAAGCGGCGGCGAAGACACCCCCTCCAATCATAAACGCCACGTCCCAATTCCCGGATGCCATGAAGGGTCCGGCCAGAGTGGCGCCCAGACCCCTGGGCAGCTCCACGCAGGCATGCATGATCCCGTTAGTGGTGCCGCGCTCTCTTTCTTTGACTGCGTCCATCGCGAACAGGCTGAAGATTGGATCCGCGATTCCACGGTTCGGGAAAGGACCCCCGATTGTGAGAATGGTGAGGGCGTAGAAGATGCCCGCCCAAAAGATGTTACTGGACATACCCAGGAGGATCAGCGCAGGGACGCCGAGGAGTTTCACGAGAGTGACCGTGCGCACGCGTCCGAGTCGCTGCACGATAGGGGGCACAAAGAGGGTCAGGATGGCGGTAAGGACGGAGGCGAGCGCGAAGATAAGTCCTATCTGATCGGTCGAGGCCTTCACGTTTTGCAGGAAGAATATACTCAAGAAGGGAGTCGTGAATCCCATGGCAAGTCCCACCAGCCCCTCAGTCATGCCGAGCATCCCGACGGCCTTATAACTTTCAATGCCTTTCACCCAACGGCGGAAATCGATTGGCTTCCACTTCTCTTCAATGAGGATGTAGGGGATCATGGAACAGACCATAAAGGGGAGGATGCTCAGCAAGCTGGCGCGAAGCGCCCCGGCGCTCCCTGGGCCGATCCCGAAGAGGCCCGCATAGGCAAAGGGCAACACGCCGGCAGCCAGATTTCCCAGGCCGGCTGCGCCCACATGGATACCGCCATTGAGGCTGAAGAGTAGAACGCGCTCATTGGGCCGGCTCTGCTCCCTCATGAAAGGGGCCCCCAGAATAGCGTGGCCGCCCTGGCAGAAACCGCTGACCGCTGCCAGGATGAGGAGCCAGCTTGGGTCGAGGGTAAAAAGAACCAGGGTGGTCGTTAGAAGATTCCCGGTATAGGCGCTGAGATAGACCCGGCGCCGCCCGAACATGTCCGATAGAATCCCAAAAGGGATGACTGATAGGCCATGGAAAGTCCAGTTCAAGGCCACGTATTTGGCGACGAAGAGGACGTCGAAGCCAAGGGCGAGAAGATAGAGATTGAAGAGCAAGTGTATCAAGCTGACCGTGAGACCGCTGAAGGGACTCTGAATGAGCAGCAGTTTGGCGTTCCGGCTGAAGCCCTTGAGTCCCTCACCCATTCCGGTGCCTTTCACGCGCTGCCGGATCAGGATGTAAACCGTAAGTGCCAGAAGGCCCACGCCCAGGAGCCAGACCCACCAAGGTGCGGCCATCCTGGTCCCTCCCCCATGATCACCGTCCGCCAGGAGGGGCGAGGCGAAGATGATGAGGAGGACAGCGCTTCCCATCATCACGCCGAGTATTGTCAGGACTGTATGTTTCCATAAAGGCTGAGACGCCTCGTTCTCTTCCGACAGGTCCATGGGCCACCTTCCTTTCGTGATAAAATTGTACCTAGTATACCCCACAAGCGCCGTCAAGCTCACAGCCCTCTGCTCCCCGGTATCGTGGCCTTCTCGCCTTTTTTGCACAAGGGGCATTGGTCCGGAGGATAGGAGGGCGCCTCAATAACCAGAAGCGGGTGATAGGGCACAGGGAAGCGCACCTTGCCTCCGCTTCGCTCCAGAATGGAGGCGATGCCGATAACCTTGCCTCCGGCACGCTTGGCCACCTCTACGGTCTCCTGGACGGAGCCCCCCGTGGTGACGACATCTTCCACGATGAGGACCCTCTCCCCTGGTTTGATTTCGAACCCGCGGTAGAACACCAGCTTTCCCTCTTTTCTCTCGGCGTATATCGAGCGAACCCTCAGGGCGGCGCCCACGGCATGGGAAACGATGATCCCGCCCACGGCGGGCCCGACCACGACCTCCACCCCGGCGTCGCGGAAGTGGCGGGCCATTTCGCTGCCAATCTGGTTTGCGTATTCGGGGTACTGAAGAACCAAGGCTGATTGACAATAGGTATCCGTATGCAAGCCGGAGGTAAGCTGAAAATGGCCGGTCTTGAGGCCGCCGCTTTTTTTGTATGCCGATAGAATATCGAAGCTCATGGTTCGATTTCCCTCACCATGACCCTGGGCCTGTCGAAGCTCATGGGAGAAGTCCTCGTGGATTAGGAAGAACGGTGCGCCCGATGGGCTTTCCGACCACTTCGCCATCGCGCATCTGGACGTGACCGCGCACGATGGTCGAGACCGGCATGCCTTTCACTTTCCAACCGTGCCAAGGGGTCGGCTTATTTTTGCTGTGAAGCTTGTCGGCGTCGATGATTCCCTCCTTGTCCATGTCTACGATCGTCAAGTCCCCGTCCGACCCTAGACGGATCGCCCCTTTTTGGGGATAGACTTGCCAGACCTTAGCGGGATTTTCAGAAGCGATCTTCGCGTAGTGATCCAAGGTAAGACGTCCTCGATTGACCTCGGTCAGCATCAGAGGAACCCCTGTTTCCACGCCGCAAAAGCCCGAGGCGCAATCCCAAACCACGGGTTTTGTCTTTTCTTCCAGGGTATGGGGGGAGTGATCGCTGGCAATCATATCGATGGTGCCCAGGCGGAGACCCTCCCACAGCGCCTCTGCGTGGTCCTTGTCGCGCACCGGAGGATTGATCTTCAAAAGCGCTCCCACTTCGGCCATTTCCTTGTTTTCCCGGAGCAGATGATGGGGCGTGGTTTCGGCGGTCACTCTCAATCCCCGCTTTTTAGCCTCCGAGACCATCCAGGCAGCCTGCTTCGAACTCAGGTGTAAGACATGGAGCTTGACGCCGAAGGTCTCGGCGAAGAAAAGCGCGTGGGCGACGGACGCGGCCTCGCAGATGGCGGGCCGGGAGGCCTCCCAGTAGACGGGCGCGTTTTTACCCTCGGCCTTCAGCTTGTTCGTGCAGTAGGTGATGATCTCGCGGTTTTCCGCGTGAATCCCAAGCGGAAGCTGGGATTGGGTGATATGCGGAAAAGCTTCCAAACACATTCCGTCATCCGGGCAGGGCAAATTCCCGGTCGTTTCCCCAAAAAAGATCTTGTAACCGACGACGCCGGCTTGGGCCATGGGAAGGATCTGGTCGGTATTGCTTTGCAGGATCACTCCGAGGAGGGCAAAATCGACCAGGGATTTCTCTTCCGCGAGTCGCCGCTTCTGCGTGACTTTCTCCGCGTCGGCCGTGGGCGGCAAAGTGTTGGGCATGTCGATGACCATGGTGACCCCTCCGGAGACCGCCGCCGCGGAGCCAGTGGCGAAATCTTCCTTATAGGTGAGCCCCGGCTCCCTGAAATGAACGTGGCCGTCGATGATTCCGGGGAGGAGATGATTTCCCCCGGCGTCGATCTCTTCCCGGCCTTGGGGAAGGCTGGAGTCAGCGCCGATAGCGATAAAGCGGCCGTCCTGGATTGCCACGCCGCCTTTGATAGTGCCTTCTGGAGAGACCACCCATCCGTTTTTGATGACCAGGTCTGCTGTCATTTCACGTGATGGGAGGCTAGACCCACGTCCCGGAATCTGTTAAGGAACCCGTGTGCGCCACTGGGTCGTCAGATATCCGATTCGCTCGAACCTGTCAAGGAAAGTTCCTCTTCAACCCGGTTGCAATGCAAAAGGAATCTATGGAAGAATGCGTCCGCGGTGGGGCTATAACGGCTTGAAAACTATGGCGGCAGATCCACGAGTTATAAAACGGATAGCCGACGGCTGAGAAAATTTGGGGGTAAAGCCATGGCGGAAAAAAGAATCATGGTTCAGATCGAATCTCTGGAGAAATACTTCGGAGAGGAGCGTGAGCGGGTTCATGTCCTGAAGGGGGTTTCTCTGGATATCCCGGAGGGCTCTCTCTACACGCTCCTGGGACCCAGCGGGTGCGGAAAGACCACGACGCTCAGGTGCGTCGCGGGATTGGAACGGCCCGAGACGGGGAAAATTTCGATCGATGGCAAGGTCGTCTTCGATTCCGCTCAGCGGGTGTACGTTCCCACCAATCGTCGCCCTATCGGCATGGTCTTCCAATCCTATGCGATCTGGCCTCATATGACCGTCTTCGAGAATGTGGCCTATCCCCTGGTGGTCCAGCGCCGTCCCAAGAGCGAGATCAAGTCACGCGTGCAAGACGTATTGAAAATCGTCGGGCTGCAGGGGCTGGGGGATCGCCCCGCGCCCAAACTCTCGGGCGGACAACAGCAGCGCGTCGCTTTTGCCCGGGCCTTGATCAACGAGCCCAAGGTCATGCTCCTGGACGAGCCCTTGAGCAATCTGGACGCGAAACTGAGAGAACAGATGCGCTTCGAGATCAAGGCCCTGCAGCGGCGGGTCAACATCACGAGCATCTACGTCACCCACGACCAATCCGAGGCGCTCGCGATTTCCGATCAGATCGCGGTCATGCACGGGGGGAGGCTTATCGAGGTGGGTTCTCCCCATGAACTCTACTCCCGTCCCAAGAGAAAATTTACCGCCACCTTCCTGGGACTCACCAATCTCATCGAAGGACGCGTGCTCGAGTTGGGCGGTGATTCCCAGCCCGGTCGCATTGAGACCAATAGAGGCGTCATTTCTTTCATGCCTGCCGACGCTTTGCAGAAAAACCAAAAAGCGGTGATCTCTATCCGTCCCGAGCACATCGAGGTCCATAAGCAGAGGCCGAATAGCCAGGAGAACGTCGTCGAGGGGACGGTGGTGGACGCGGTTTTCATGGGAGACGCCTACCACTGCCAGATCGCAGTGGCTGGCGAGACCCTTCGGGTTCATACCCATCCGTTTTTGAGCATGAGTCCCGGGGAAAAGGTCTACCTCCGTCTCGATCCCCGGAGTTGCAACGGCCTTCCCGCCGAAGATATCGAAGGGATGGATGAAACGATGATGGGTGCATAGGCAACGGGGCACCCTACCACGCTTGGACTTCCTGGTCCGGCGTCGCTGTCCTGCAAGAAACCCCGCGCGCTGGCGATAGATGACGCTTTCTCAACGGTCTGCTAAGGTAAATTATTTTTAGAAGTCAAAGGAGAGTTTGGGTATGGCGGTTTCGGAAGCGAGAAAAGTGGCTGAAAAGGAAATGAAGGCCGGAAAGACTCCGGTGTACAAGGATCTCAGGGATTGGCTGGAGATCGTCGATAGCATCGGCGAGCTGAAGAAGATCGAAGGGGCCGACTGGAATCTCGAAATGGGGACCCTCGCAGAGCTGGTGGCCCGCGAGAGCCAAGGGCCGGTGCCGGCCGTTTTGTTCGACAAGATCAAAGACTATCCACGGGGATATCGCGCCCTCTTTGCCCAAAACGCCTCTTTCAAAAGAATGGCCCTCGATCTGGGATTGCCTATGAATTTGTCGGGTCTCGACCTGGTCCGGGCTTTCCGCGAGAAGCTTGCGGCCCATAAGCCTATCCCGCACAAAGTCGTCGCCAAGGGCCCCATTTTAGAAAATGTCCTTTCCGGAAAAGACGTTAACCTCCTCAAGTTTCCCGTCCCCTTTATGCACGAGCTGGACGGCGGCCGCTATCTCGGCACGGCGTGTCTGGTGGTGACCAAAGATCCCGAGGAGGGATGGGTCAATTTCGGGACTTACCGCGGGATGGTCCAGGATGAAAAGAGCATGAGTCTCTATATCTCGCCGGGCAAGCACGGCCGGATTCAGATTGAAAAATACTTCGAAAAGAAAAAGCCCTGTCCGGTGGCGATCTCGCTGGGACAGGATCCGGTGCTCTTTATGGTTTCCGGAAACGAGATCGACTACGGCGTGTCGGAATACGACTATGCCGGCGGGCTGAAGGGGAGCCCGATAGAAGTCGTCCACGGAAAGGCCACCGGGCTCCCCATTCCCGCCCATGCCGAGATCGTCATCGAAGGCTTCCTTGACCCGGAGGAGAGAAGAAAGGAAGGACCTTTCGGCGAGTGGACCGGCTATTACGCGAGCTCCACCCGGCCCGAGCCGGTCGTGCGCGTCGAGCATATCTACCACCGCAACGATCCCGTTCTCTGCTGCGCCCGGCCGGGGAGGCCCCCGTCGGACTATTCCTTGGCGAAGTGCTTTGTGAAATCGGCGCTCATCTGGGATCAGGTGGAAAAGGCGGGTGTGCCGGACGTCAAAGGGGTCTGGTGTCATGAAGCGGGCGGCGGCCGGCTCCTAAATATCATCTCGATCAAGCAGCGATACCCGGGCCACGCCAGGCAGGCGGCTGTGGTCGCGTCTCAGGTTCACGCCGGGGCTTATTTGGGCCGTTATGTGATTGTGGTCGATGACGATATCGATCCTACCAACACCTTCGACGTTCTATGGGCGATCTCGACCCGCTCTGACCCCGCGGAGTCGATCGACATCATCCGGCGCTGCTGGAGCGGCCCTCTGGACCCGCGCATCCAACCCGGGAAAAAAGGCTTCAACTCCCGGGCGCTCATCGACGCCTGCCGGCCGTTTGAGTGGATGAAAGATTTTCCGCCCGTGGCGGAGTCAACGCCGGAGTTAAAAAAGAGAGTCTACGACAAGTGGCGGAAAGTTCTTCGGGGGAGTTGAAGAAACAAATCCAACCTTTCTAGAAGTCTGTGACCGGGCTTAGAAGTCGCAAGATTAATCAGCCCAGACTGTTTGCCGTGTGATCGCGGTCCCTTTACGGACCACTCCAATGATCCTTTTTCTATTCTTTTGATAATCCCGTGGCGCCGTGTGCCGGGCGAATCCAATTTTGTTGGCCGTGGCATTTCTCGTCCACACAAAGCCGGTTTGCTTCTTGGCAAGTCAATATAGTCAACCAGGTCCCAATCCCCAGGACTTTTTCCAGGACTATTGGCATCTTAGTTGACTTCCAGGCGGATACCGGCGTTGACAGATTCGGTCTTGCCGTATATCGTCATGTATATACAGGGAGGGCCTACGATGAAGACGGCAAAGATTTTTAGGAGCGGCAACAGCCAAGCCGTGAGAATTCCGAAAGAGTTTCAGTTGGAAGGGGAGGAGGTCGAAATCCTCAAAAAAGGGAGACTCTTAGTGTTGCGACCAAGAAAGAAATCGTGGACTGTGCTCATGGATAGCTTGCAGAAGTTCACGGACGATTTCATGGAGAAGGGGCGGAAACAGCCGCGAGTTCAGAAGAGGGGCCGGGCCTTTTCATGAAGGTCATGCTCGATACGAACATCTGCATTTACATCATCAAACAGAAGCCCAAATCCGTGCTTGAAAGACTCTCAGGTTTTTCGGTCGGCGACCTCGGCATCTCGGTCGTCACACTGGCAGAGCTGGAATACGGCGCAACCAAAAGCAGTCAGTCAGCCAGGAATCATGAGGCGCTGGAGCAATTTATTTCCCCGCTACAAGTCGCATTATTCGACAGGCAAGCAACGATCGCATACGGAAGAGTCAGGACATTTTTGGAAAGGAAGGGACGCCTGATTGGCTCAATGGACTTGCTAATTGCTGCGCACGCGGTCAGCCTCGATGTCCGGCTGGCTACCAACAACGTCAAAGAGTTCGGGCGCGTTCCAGGGTTGAGGGTTGAGAATTGGGTAAGTTAGTTCTTTCGGGGGAGTTGAATTTCAGATCTCAGATCGGCCAAACCTAATCGACCAGGGATAAGACCATAATCCGTTGGTAAACTTGCAACACCTTGGAAACCCTGGCCGTCGAGAAGGCGGCGGGTGCAAGGCGGAGCGAGGGATCGC
>Ga0080064_1006077_pt1 | contig 13402 bp, 6 predicted proteins | sample Subgrocontami54m_FD_69260 | JGI IMG/M metagenome (GOLD analysis project Ga0080064, IMG submission 69260) | Subsurface groundwater microbial communities from S. Glens Falls, New York, USA - GMW46 contaminated, 5.4 m (SPADES assembly) (version 2) ...
CCCGACTCTGGAATGGGTCACGCCCGGCCATCCGCTCTTTGAATCCGTGCGCGAAGACGTCACCGGACAGGTTCTCGACGACTTGCAGCGGGGCAGCGTCTTTTTCGACCTCCACCACAAAGCGCCATACCGCCTCGACGTTTTTGCCGCTTCCATCAAAGACGGCCGGGGCAACCAGCTTCACCGCCGCCTGTTCGTCGTGCAAGTCGGCATGACCGGGGAGTTGGCGGTCCGGCAGCCCACCATCTTCCTTGATCTGGCGTTGGCACCGAAGGCAACGACTGTTCCTGACGGCGAGGGGATGCCGGACCAAACCGCTGCCGAGCGATTCCTCATTACGCACGCCCTCGATCCATTTCTCAGCGAAGTGGCTGCTCAAAGGGATCGGGAGCCCCAGACCATCGCGCGGCATCTCGAAATCAGCCTCAATGAACTGATTCACCGGCAGAACATGCGGCTGGCCGAGTTGCTCGAAATGCAGCAGCACGGCGACACGTCCCAGCCCCTCGCCGCCAATATCAAGCAAACCGTAGACAGGCTCGACGAACTCAACGGACGTCTGGAGCGCCGCCGCGCCGAGTTGCGGCACGAAGCCGAGTGCATGATCGGCGACATCCAGCATGTTGGGCGGTCATGGGTGTTGCCGCATCCGGAGCGCACGTCGCCGCACATCGCGCCGATGGTCCGCGACGAGGAGATCGAGCGCATCGCCGTCCAGCACGTCATCGCCCACGAAGAAGCCCGCGGCTGGAAGGTCGAGAGCGTCGAGGCCGACAACCGCGGCTTCGACCTCATCTCGCGCAAGCTCCACCCCGAAGACCCGAAGACCGCAATTGAGGTCCGATTCATCGAGGTGAAGGGCCGCGCGCACAGCGGCGAAATCGCCCTGACAGCCAACGAATACAACACCGCCAAGCGCCTCCGCAAAGATTACTGGCTCTACGTCGTCTTCCACTGCGCCACTCCGCACCCGTCGCTGAACATCCTTCACGACCCGGCCACGCTCGATTGGCAGCCCATCGTCAAAATTGAGCACTACCGCCTGCGCCAGGATTCCGTGAAACAGCCCGTCGAACTCAAAGAAGCTGCACCGCCCTACCGCACTGGAGGTGCTGCGTGAGCAAGCTCCGCATCTTCGTCAGTTCGGTGCAGAAGGAACTTGAGCACGAGCGCGCAGCCGTTGCCCAACTCATCTCGGTCGATCCATTTTTGCTCAAGCGTTGCGAGGCGGTGCTCCACGACAAGGAACCTCCCGCCGGCCGCCCCGACCAAAAGGCTTATCTTGGCTCCCTCCGGTCGTGCGACATTTACCTGCTGCTGGTGGATGTCGAATACGGCCGCGCCGCTGGCGATCTCTCCGCCACTCACGAGGAGTATCGCCTGGCCCAAAAGGCGAAAATGCCGACGCTCGTCTTCATTCGTGGGCTGGACAAAAAGCGGGACGACGCCCGTGAAGCGAATACGAAGGAGTTCATTGATGAGGTCAAGCGCGACGGCTACAAATACGTCCGCTTCCACGACCGCGAAGACCTGAAGCCGGTCCTGCGTTCCGCCCTGTACGCGGTGCTGAAAAAGGAATTCCACATTGAGGCGACCGAAGAGGAGTCTGAGGATGGCGAACATCTCATCGAGGTGGCTTCGGGCTTCGAGGCTGCGCCGATGCCCGATGTTCCCGCGCTGTCACTCGATGCGGCCGCTCTCGGCGGCTTTGTCGAGCGTGTCATCGAGCAACCAGGGCTGCGCATCTGGGACGACGCTCCCGAACACGCTCTGGTGACGCGCGGCCTGGCGACGCGCCGCACGGGCGAAGCGGCCATCGTCAGTCGTGCCGCATACTTGCTGTTCGGTCTGCGGCCGGCCGACCGCTTCCCCCAGTGCGAGCTGCTTGCCGACGCCTACGACGAGCCGAAAATCTCGGGCAAACCGAAGGGTCAGCTCACCATCAATGCCTCGCTGCTCTCTGCCGTCGAACAGGCCCTGAAGTTCATCGACGACCATACGTTTCACCCCCGTCGCGTCGTCGGGCTTAACAACATCCGTCTCAACGAATACCCCACCAAGGCGCTCCGCGAAGCGCTGATCAATGCCGTGGCTCACCGGAGTTACGATGATGCCACGCGCAAGATCATCCTCCGCGTCTTCAGTGACCGTGTCGAGATTGCCAGCCCTGGCTACCCGCCCAAACCACTCACCCTGGCCAAGCTCCGCAAAGGCAACTATCGTCCCTGTTCTCGAAACCCGCTGATTGCCCAGACTCTTGCATTGCTCGACCAAATGGAGCAACGCGGCACCGGCTTCGCGCGCATGCGCGACGCCATGCTCGACCATGGCCTTGATGCCCCGGCCTTCACAGAGCAGGACGGTTACTTCGTCGTCACCTTCCCCGGGCCAAACGGCAACTACGATCGGCTCAAGGTGCCTGAACGCGCTGCCGGACTGATTACGCCCGCCGTCGAGGCGCAACTGAACGACCGTCAGAAGAAGATCATGGTCGAAGTGCAACAGACCGGCTTTGTCACCAGCGGTTGGTGCCGAAAAGCCTTCAAAATCGCCTACAACACGACGTATCGCGACCTCTCCGATCTCGTCCAGCGCGGCTTGCTCATCCAGGTCGGTGAAGGTCGGGCGACGCGCTACCAACTCAAGCCGGGGGCCGCATGAACTATCGAGAATCCATCGACAATCCCGCCAAATCTATCGACGCACCGGCCCGTTTCGGACGCCGCGAAAGTATCGACAATCTATCGACGTTTTTGGCGAATCTATCGACGACCACCCTTCATCGCGGAAAACGACTGCCAATCGACCGACGCTTTTCCGAAATCGACCGATTCTGCTCACCAGCGGAATCTTCCGACCAAATCTCTGGAACTTCCGATGCTGATTTCCCATCCGTGTCCATCCGTGAAATCCGTGGTTAAATGACTTACCCCAAGCGCCTCATCGAAGTTGACCTGCCCATCCGCCGCATCTCCGCGCACGCGCGGCGGGAGAAGTCCATCCGGCATGGGCACATCTCCACGCTGCACATCTGGTGGGCGCGGCGTCCGCTGGCGGCGTGCCGGGCGGTGATTTGCGCCGCGCTTTGGCCGGACCCGGCGGATGAACACTGCCCCGCGGCCTTCCGCGAAGCCGCCACCCGCATCATCCTCGACTTCGCCCGCAAAGTTGTCAGCGACACCAAGCTCGCCAACGAGCATTGCTCGCCGGAGAATTTCAAGCGGTGGTCGGCGCTGGCCGCCGGGTTTGGAGTCCCGCCTTCAGGCGGTCAGGCGTCTGGCAGTTCCACGCGTTCGGATACGTCCACCGCCCCGCCGCCTGAAGGCGGGACTCCGAACCTCCAACTCCGCTCCGCCCTCCTCGACTTCATCGCCGACTTCGCCAATTGGGACAACTCCACCGTCCCGGAATACCTCGAGGCCGCCCGGCTCCTCACCGCTGTCGCCCACAACTCCCTCACCAACCCCGATTTCAAACTCTCCGCCGGAGGCGCTGACTTCCAAATCGAAAATCTGAAATCGCAAATCGCAAATCTCCCAAAGCCGCTCGTCGTGGACCCGTTTTGCGGCGGCGGCTCCATCCCGCTCGAAGCCCTGCGCGTGGGCGCGGACGCCTTTGCCAGCGACCTGAATCCCGTGCCGGTGCTGCTCAACAAGGTCATCCTCGAATACATCCCGCGCTTCGCGAACACCGAAATCCGAATCCCGAAATCCGAAATCCCCGATCTGAAAGCGGCGGCTCCTCCCGTGGGGCGGGTGGACGAAAAGACCGGCGACCTCGTCCTCCACGGCCTGGCCGACGCTGTGCGCTATTGGGGCAACTGGATCAAACAACAAGCGGAGCAAGAACTCGCGGAATTCTATCCGCGCGATCCGGACGGCGCGACGCCCATCGCCTATCTCTGGGCACGGACGATTCAATGCGAAGGCCCCGGTTGTGGCGCGGAAGTGCCGCTCATCCGCTCCCTCTGGCTCGCCAAGAAAGCCAACCGCTCCGTGGCCCTGCAACTCGTGCCGCGGCCCAGGGGCAAGCGCGTGGACTTCCAAATCATCGTCAAGCAACGCGGCGGCTGGGTGGTGCAGGGTAGCACAGGCGACCCGCCTGTGCCGGTCGGCGACCCGCCGACCGGAACGGGGAAGGCGATGGAAAAGGAAGAGGCACATGCCGGGTCGAAGGTCCGCTCCCATTCCGTCCGGCCAGTGGCCGGACGGGACGGGCCAGTGGCCCGTGCCACCCAAGTTATCTCCGACCCGAAACTCGACGGCACGGTGAAACGCGGCTCCGCAACCTGCCCGTGCTGTGGCTACACGACACCGGTCGCGCGCGTGCGCGAACAACTGAAAACCCGGCGAGGAGGAACTTTTGACGCAAGGCAGATGTGCGCAATTTCCGAAAAGCCTGGCGAAAGCGGTGCTCAATACCGAATACCAACAGCCAACGATGAACGCGCGCCGACGGCGGCAGAGAAGCGCCTCGCAAAGATGACCGCTTCGCAAAACACTGGCCTGAGTCCTGTGCCTGACGAACCGTATCCAGACGAAACCGCTTCGGGGGCACTTAGCGCCTCAGTCTTGTATGGCTTGAAGACTTGGGGAGACCTTTTTCCGAGCCGGCCAGCACTCGCCTTGGCAGTGTTTTCAAATCTGGTTAAGCAAGTGCCCGCGCAAATCCAAGATGTGGCACTCGCCGAAGCAACAACCACTTGCCTCGCGTTCTGTGTAAGCAAACTCGCCGACTACCTATCGTCTCTTTGCGTCTGGCGGACCGCTCGTAGCTGCGCCGCCCACACATTCGGACGCCAAGCTCTCCCGATGGCTTGGGATTTTGCAGAGATGAATCCATTTGCCGGAAGTGCCGGCGATTGGGCGGAAGCGGTTCGCTACCTTGGTATGTTTGTGGAAGCGAACATCACTCCGTCGGCAAGCCAGGGAACGACAGCGCAATCGTCAGCGATCCGCCATCCGATGCCGGACGATAGCGCACAGGCTCTTTGCACCGACCCGCCATATTACGACGCAATCGCATACGGGGATCTCTCTGACTTCTTCTACGTCTGGTTGCGCCGCATCTTAGCGGACATTCATCCTTCGCTTTTCTCTGCGCGGCTTTCGAACAAGGACGAGGAGATTGTCCAACTCTCGAAACGCTTTCCCGGCCCATACCGGCACAAGACTCCGGAGTTTTTTGAGTCCATGATGACTAAGGCGCTCGTTGAGGCCCGCCGCGTGGTTCACCCTGCCGGCATCGGAGTAGTCGTCTTTGCCCACAAATCCACGGCTGGTTGGGAAGCCATGTTGCAGTCGCTGATCGACGCCGGTTGGATTGTGACAGGTTCTTGGACCATCGACACGGAACGAGGCGGAAGACTTAATTCCAACGACGCGGCGTCGCTTGCTTCATCAGTTCACATTGTCTGCCGCCCGCGCGAGAATCCCGACGGCTCGGTGCGGTCGGACGAAATCGGCGATTGGCGCGATGTGTTGCAGGCGTTGCCCCGCCGCATCCACGAATGGATGCCGCGTCTGGCCGAGGAAGGCGTCGTGGGCGCCGACGCCATCTTCGCTTGTCTCGGCCCGGCCCTGGAAATCTTCTCCCGCTATTCGCGCGTGGAGAAAGCCAGCGGCGAGACCGTCACCCTCAAAGAATACTTGGAATGTGTTTGGGCGGCGGTCGCCAAGGAAGCGCTTAACATCATTTTCCCGGATGCCGACACCATCGGCTTTGAAGAAGACGCGCGCCTCACCGCCATGTGGCTGTGGACGCTGACGGCCGGAAAAGAAACCGCAGATGACGCGGATGGCGCGGATGCAGAAGATGCAGCCGAAGAGGAAGATGAGTCCAAGGGCAAGGGCGGGAAGGCCAAGGGTGGTTTCGTTCTCGAATACGACGCCGCGCGCAAAATCGCCCAAGGACTCGGCGCGCACTTGGAAGACTTGTGCAGCCTCGTGGAAGTCTCCGGCGAAACCGCCCGCCTGCTGCCCGTCGGCGAACGCGCCCGGCATCTGTTCGGCAAGGACGAAGGCAAGGTTGCGCCCGCGAGAAGGAAGAAGGAGCCGCAGCTCGACCTGTTCAAAGTCCTCCAGCAAGCGGACGAGGCCCAGAGCACATTCGGTGAAGCGAAAGTTGAACGCCAAGGCGCAACCGTCCTCGACCGCATCCACCAGAGCATGATTCTCTTCGCCGCCGGCCGCGGCGAGGCGTTGAAACGCTTCCTGGTCGAAGACGGCGTGGGCCGCGACCCGCGCTTCTGGCGTCTCGCGCAAGCCCTGTCCGCGCTGTATCCCGGCCACACGGAGGAAAAGCGTTGGGTTGACGGCGTGCTGGCGCGGAAGAAGGGGCTGGGATTCTGACGAGCGGTTGGTTACGCTGCGGAGCGACGGCATGAACGAAAGGCGAAAGCTATGTTGAAGCGACTTTACGCGGACAACTTCCGCTGCCTGGTCAACTTCGAATTGAAGTTCGACCGGGTGAACTTGTTGCTCGGCGAAAACGGCACTGGAAAGACGACCGTATTCGAGGTCTTGTATCGGCTCCAGCAGTTCCTGGCCGGCAACGCCAAGGTGCTAACGGTCTTCCCCAGCGGCGACTTGACCTGCTGGCAAACGAACGTGACCCAGCGATTTGAATTGGACCTCGAGGCCGGCGGCAACGCTTTCAACTACTCCGTGGTCATCGAGCACGACGAAGACCGACGACGAGCCAAAATCAAATCTGAGACGTTGTTGCTGGGTGGCAAAAAGCTGTTCGATTTTCAAGAAGGCACGGCGCAGCTCTACCGTGACGATTTCACGCCAGGGCCAGAGTATCCGTTCGACTGGACGCAGTCGGGCGTCGGCGTGCTTAATGAACGACCCGACAACAAAATGCTGACGCGCTTCCGTCGGGAAGTGGAGAAGCTCATCATTGTGGAATTCCAGCCCGCGCTGATGGCGTCTGAGAGCCGGGAGGAGGCTCCAATCCTGTCACGGAACATGGAGAATTTCGTTTCGTGGTATCGCTTTCTTTCGCAAGAATACCAGGGAGCGATGTTGGCAATTTTCCCGGAACTCAAGCGGGTCTTGCCCGGCTTCAACGCGTGTAACCTGAAAGAAGCCGGGGAGGCGAAGGTGATGAAGGTCTTGTTCGACCGGCCCAATGGCAGCGGCCGCCCCATTCCCTACAACTTCCACGAATTGTCGCACGGCCAGCGGCTGTTGATTGCGCTTTACTCGCTCCTGTTCGGGCTGAAGGACGAAGGGGTGAGCCTGTTCCTGGATGAACCGGACAACTTCGTGGCCCTGCGGGAAATCCAGCCGTGGCTGATGGCGTTGAGCGATTTCGTGGGCGAAGGAATCGAGCAGGCGGTGCTCATCTCCCACCATCCGGACGTCATCAACTATCTGGCCTCGTCTTCCGGCCGCTGGTTCGAGCGCGAGAGCAACGTGCCGGCGCGGGTCCGCGACAAGCCCAAAGCTGTAGTCGAGGGGTTGACGATGGCCGAGACAGTCGCTAGAGGCTGGGAAAAATGAGCACAACCTCCGTCGAGGTCATCGTGCTGTGCGAAGACCTCCAGCAAGAGTATTTCATTCGTCGTTTGCTGCAAAAGCGCGGGCGACAACGCTACGATTTCCGCCCCCTCATCAGTCCCGCAGGCCGCGGTTCGGGAGAACAATGGGTGCGGGAGCGGTTTCCTCGCGAACTGAAAGCCCACCGCAGCCAGGCGGGGCGAAGGAACACCTGGCTTATCGTCGCGACTGACGCGGACACGCAGCGGGTTGACAGCCGTATCGAGAGCTTCGCCCAAGCGTGCAACGATGCCGGCGTTCCGTTCCGGAAGGAAAACGAGCGGGTAATGTTCGTTGTTCCGAAGCGAAACATCGAGACGTGGTTCGCCTACCTGCGAGGCGAGAACGTGAACGAGGCGGACACGTATCGGAAATACGACTTTGAGAGCGACTGCCGCCACGATGTGGAGCGGCTCGACGAGATGTGCCGCCAGCAGAGGCTCGCACCGCGACCGCCGCTGTCGCTGGAATATGCCTGCATTGAGTTCAAACGCATTGCCAACTGAGCTATGCCCCTCAAACCTTGGTATAAAATCGTGACGCCGCGAGAGGATTTGCGCGAAGGCAAGCCGCTCGATGCGTCGGAATTTGCCGTCCATCTCGATCAGGTGCGCGAAGGCAGCGCCCCGGCGGATTATCAGAAGCCGGAGCGGTTCTTCGAGCGCACGTATCTGACGAAGAACCTCATGGCACTGGCTGCCGAAACGATCCGGCGACTAACTGGCGAGAAAACGGAAACTTCGGCGGTGTTCAACCTCGCCACTCAGTTCGGCGGCGGCAAGACCCACGCGCTGACGTTGCTGTATCATCTGGCCAAGCACGGGCCTGCGGCAAACAAGTGGACCGGCGTCCGGCAGTTGCTCGACAAGGCAGGCGTGGCCGGCGTTCCAAAGGCCAAGGCCGCCGTCTTTGTCGGCACGGAGTTCGATTCCATCACGGGCCGCGGCGGGCGCGACGGAACGCCGCTTCGAAAAACACCGTGGGGCGAGATCGCCTGGCAGCTTGGTGGCGAGAAGGCTTTAGCCGTGCTCGCCGAGCATGAGAAGGCGATGACCGCACCATCCGGCGAAGTGATTCGTGACTTCCTGCCGGAGGGCCAGCCGTGTCTGATCCTGATGGATGAGTTGATGAACTACGTCAGCCGCAGCCGCCGTAGCGGAATGGGCGCGCAGCTTTACAGCTTTCTCCAGAACCTGTCGGAGGTCGCTCGCGGCATGGACAACGTCGTGCTGGCCGTGTCAATCCCCGCCTCGGAATTGGAGATGACGGCGGAAGACCAGTCGGATTACGAGCGATTCAAGAAGGTGCTCGACCGGCTCGGCAAGGCGATCGTGATGTCGGCAGAGGCGGAGACTTCCGAGATCATCCGCCGCCGGTTGTTTGAGTGGGACGAGCGCGCAGTGACGAGCGAGGGCAAAGTGATGCTCTCAAAGGATGCGTTGGAAACCTGCAACGAATACGCCGATTGGGTGGTGGAGCACCGCCAGCAGTTGCCGAGTCAGTTCAACGTGGACGGCGCTCGCGAGGCATTCGCGGCAACCTATCCGTTTCATCCCGCGCTGATCTCGGTGTTCGAGCGGAAGTGGCAGGAGCTTCCGCGATTCCAGCAGACGCGCGGCATCTTGCGGCTCCTGGCGCTGTGGGTTTCCAGAACGTATCAGGAGGGTTTCAAAGGCGCGCACAAGGATGCCTTGATTGGACTCGGCACCGCCCCGCTGGACGACGCGATGTTTCGCTCCGCAGTGTTTGAGCAGTTGGGCGAAACCAAACTGGAAGGCGCGGTCACGACCGACATCTGCGGGAAGAAGGATTCGCACGCCGTCCGGCTGGATGCCGAGGCGCAGGAAACCATCAAGAACGCGCGGCTGCATCGCAAGGTGGCCACGGCGATTTTCTTCGAGTCCAACGGCGGTCAGGCGAAGGCCGAAGCCACGCAGCCGGAGATTCGTTTTGCCGTCGCGGAACCCGGCCTCGACATCGGCAACGTCGAGACCGCGCTCGAAGCCCTGGCGGAAGCGTCCTACTACCTCGCGGTCGAGCGCAACCGCTATCGTTTCAGCCTCAAGGAAAATCTGAACAAGCGGTTCGCTGATCGCCGGGCGACGATTCCTTCAGCTCAGGCGGAAGAGTATGTCCGCGGCGAAATCCAGAAGGTGTTCGACGCCGGCGGTGGAGTGGAGCGGCGCTATTTCCCGGAGAAGACCATCCAGGTCCCCGACCGTCCCGCGATCACGCTGGTCGTCCTTTCGCCGGAACAGTCGCTACAGGACGAGAAAGCCACCACGCAGTTTGTCGAGACCATGACGCGCGAATACGGCACGTCCGCCCGGACGTTCAAGAGCGCGCTCATCTTCTGCGTGCCGGAATCGGCAGACAGCATTCGCGACGATGCCCGGAAGGTTCTCGCCTGGGAAGCCATCGAAGACGATGACCTGAAACTCGACGAGAGCCAGGTTCACCAGCTTGCGGAAAGCGTGAAAAAGGCGCGGCGCGACCTGCGGGAGACCGTGTGGCGCACCTACAAAGTGCTGATACTCCTCGGCAAGGACAACGCATTGAAGAAGGTGGACCTCGGCTTGATTCACTCCAGCGCGGCCACGGACATCGGGACGCTTATCCTCAACCGCCTGCGCTCGGACGGCGACCTGGAAACCGGCATCGCGCCCACTTTCCTGATTCGCAACTGGCCCCCCGCGTTCAAGGAGTGGTCCACGAAAGCCGTGCGCGATGCGTTCTTCGCCTCGCCGCAGTTCCCGCGTCTCATCAATCCCGAAGTCCTCAAGGAAACCATTTCGCGCGGCGTCGGCAACGGCCAGCTCGCCTACGTCGGCAAGACGGCCTCCGGCCAACTCAAGCCGTTTCATTTCAACCAAGCGTTGATGACCGCCGACGTGGAGTTTTCCGAGGACATGTTCATCGTCACGAAGGAAACGGCGGAAGCCTACGCGAAGGCCAGGCCAGCGCCGCCCACGCAAACGGCGCAACCGACACAGCCGCCACCGACCGAAGAAGCCGGAAAGAAAGACCAGAAGATTCAGCCACCGCCGCCCAGGCCAGAGCAGTTGGCTTTCTCAAGGATCACATGGACGGGCGAAATTCCACCGCAGAGGTGGATGAACTTCTACACGAAAGTGCTCTCGAAGTTTGCTTCCTCGCGTGGCTTGAAGCTGACGTTGAGAGTCGAAGCGGCGCCGGAAGGTGGGGTATCGAAGCAAAAACTCGACGAGACAAAATCCGTTCTGCGCGAACTCGGCCTCAACGACGACGTGGCGGCGGATTAGCCGACGGGCTGCAATCCACTGAAGACACTCACCGCGCCATCCGCCAGACCATCTCTCGCGCCATCGCCTCGGACGAGGTCGTGGGCAGCTTCATTGTTTCCGACGAGTTCCTGGCCGAAGTGCGCGGCCTGACCCACCGACGGGACCTGCGCGGCACGTCCCTCCCGATCCTGCAACTTTCAGAGGCGCCAGCGGGTTCTTTCGGCAACGATGATGTCGAAACTGCTTCTTCGTCGCCTCGCGCGGGGCCTTGTTCTGGCGGTTGCGGGGATCGCCTCCGCCACCAGCGTCGCCGCAGCGGAGATTCAGATCGGCGTGGAGTACATGCTCCCGGGTCACGCAAGGTTCTTCTCCACGCTTGGGGTTCCGGCGGTGAAACCGCTGCCCGAAAACTTCTCCTGGGGCAAGATGCAGAGCGCGGCGGACCAACCAATCGACTTCGGGGTGCTCGACCAATTCGTGCGTGACTGTCAGGGCGCGGGCTTCAGCGAGATCGTGCTGGGGTTGCGCTCGATCAATCCGTGGGCCAGCAAAAGCACGCTGTTCAATCCCGTGCCGAAACCGGAGCACGAGTCCGCTTACAGCCGATGGGTGCAGTCCATCGTCGAGCGCTACGACGGCGACGGCCTGAACGATTTGCCCGGACTGCGCTTCCCGGTGCGCTTCTACGAAATCGGCGTTGAGTTCTCCAGCTACGAGCCGGAGCCGGTCGCAGATTACCTCCGGATGTTGGAACTGGCGCATCGCGCGGTGAAAGCCGCCTCGCCGAACGCGCAGGTGCTCCACGCCGCGTTCCTCACGACTACGGCGTTCAAAGACCACCCGCAGCCCGGCGAGTACGAACGCGCCTTTGCGGCGATGGACCCGCGCATCGCCTACCACTCGCTGGCGGACATCCGCGCCGTCCTGGATCGCCCCGACTTGTTCGACCTCCTCAACCTTCACGCGCTCGGCGACCCGACGGAGATCGAAGATATGGTCGCGTGGCTGCGCTGGGAAACAGCCCGGCGCGGCTACACGAAGCCGATCATGATCTCGGACACGGCCTGCGAACCATTCATCGCGTGGGGGCCGGCGGACACGGCCAGCGGCCCGCCGGAACAACTGGGTCTGGTGATCCCGCTCGCCATCGAAGCCGACCGTGCGCGCCTCGCCGCCTACTTCACCAAGTTGCTCGACGGCGACGCGGCGACCACCGAGTGGGTGCGCGGCTTCGCGGCCAGCGACATGGCGAAGAAGATCGTCATCGCCGCCGAGCAAGGCGTCGTGCTCCTCAACGCGGCGTTCACCGAGGACCTCGAGTTACTCAAACTGAAAGCGCTCCACGCCGGCGCTGGCAACGGGGCTTGGGGCGGCATGGTCAGAATCGAGCAGCGCCTCTTTCAGCCGGAGCCAGTCCTCGTCGCGCGCTACCCGAACTTCTACGCCGTCGCGCAGGTCCAGCGGCATCTGCGCGGGTACCGCAGCATCCGGCGCGTCGCGACTCCCGATCCGGCGGTTCGCATCTACCAGGTGCGGAAGCCGGACGCGCGCGAACTGTGGATCGCTTGGCTGGTCTCGACGAGAGTCATCCTGCCAGGCGATCCGGTGCCGACGGCGGAAGTGGAGTTGGACGTGGGCGACTCCGGACCGGTGACGGTCGAGAGACTCATCACCGCGCTGAATGGCAGCCAGCCGGAAACCGAAGAAGTCTCCGCGCCGGCCGGCCGCTTCAAGTGGCCGTTGACGCCCACGCCCGTGTTCCTCTGGCGGACTGATCGTGACGCGGACGGTCTGCCCGATGGCTGGGAGCAGGCCCATGGCCTGAATCCGCTCGAAGCCTCCGATGCCTCCCTGGATTCCGACGGCGACGGACCGACGAATCGCCAGGAGTACGTCGCCGGCACCGACCCCCAAAACGGCCGCAGTGTGCTCCGCATCGACGGGATTGCCTGGGGTTCCGGCGGGTCCGCCGCAGTGCTGCGCTTCACCGCGCGAGCAAACCGCGCCTACCGCATCGAGGATCGACAGGCGTTCGACGACGGAACCTGGCGTGGACTGATCGATGTGCCGGCGACCTCCGCGGAACGCGTCGTGGAACTGACGACCTCGCCTTCGGCTGCGCGCACCCGGTTCTACCGCCTCGTCATTGTGGGCCCGCCGTGACGTTCTTGGCCTGCCCGCAGGCCCAAGTCCGACGCCATGAGCAAGCCGTTTCAATGCCGCGGCTTCAAGTTCGTCGGCTCGACGATTTGCTACGCTTTCATGCAGGCGACGGGGATGGTGAACGATCACCTCGTGAGCTGCTTTCGACACAAGGCACTGCGCTAAGCCGCACGTCGCAGTCGGACCGCGGACGCTCCGTGTCCGCAGCGTGTGCTGACGGCAGCCGACTTGAGCTTCCTCCCAGTTCCGCCAGACTCAGCAAACGGTGATCCGAATGAGACTTTGGCCACGAGGTGATCGAAGCCCGTGTTTGGCCGCTGCGGACGTGGAGCGTCCGCGGTCCGACTGAATTGCTACAACCAAGCGCGGGGGAAAACACGCAACGCACACGCTCGCCGCCGTGAAGAGGACGATGGCTTTGCGCATCGGCGA